>Ga0208899_1003051_pt1 | contig 10914 bp, 5 predicted proteins | sample VirMetDEL_Nov_24_FD_184518 | JGI IMG/M metagenome (GOLD analysis project Ga0208899, IMG submission 184518) | Aqueous microbial communities from the Delaware River and Bay under freshwater to marine salinity gradient to study organic matter... | ecosystem: Environmental > Aquatic > Marine >...
ACATTGGAAGATTAATTAATTTTAGAGATGGTTATATGAAAGTTACTGCAAGAGCAGATACAACAAATATTACAGTAGAGATTATAAAAGATTTAGGATCAGCTACTGCATCAGCAGATTGGTCTTTAGGTGCTTTTTCTGACACTACAGGTCATCCTTCTTGCGTAACCTTTTTTGAACAACGATTAGTTTTTGCAGGTACAACATCTCAACCACAAACAATATTCTTTTCAAAGTCTGGTGATTACGAAAACATGGATGCAAACATTGGTGGAACAATAGCTGATGATGATGCAATCATTTATACAATCGCATCTAACCAAGTTAATGCTATTAGATTTATGACAGCAACTAGAACTTTAATTATTGGTACAGCAGGTGGTGAGTTTACAGTAAGTGGTGGTGGTACAGATAGTGCGGTTACACCTACAAACATATTAATTAAAAAACAATCTAATCATGGTTCAGCTAACGTAGATGCTATAGCTGTAGGTAATGCCACATTATTTTTACAAAGAGCTAAAAGAAAAATTAGAGAACTAGCTTATAACTTTGATGTAGATGGTTATATTGCACCCGATATGACTATCCTTGCTGAACATATTAGTGAAGGGGGTTTAACACAGATCGCATATCAACAAGAACCCAATCAAATTGTTTATGGAGTAAGAGGTGATGGTGAGTTAGTAGGATTAACTTATCAAAGAGAACAACAAGTAACTGCTTGGCACAGACATATTTTTGGTGGAAGATTTGGTAATGCAACAATTACAGTTACTGATTATGCAAATATAGCAAATGGTACAAGAATAGTTTTAACAAAAGCAAATGGTACGACTACAACCTTTACATCTGCTACATCTGCTACGTCTGGTAAATTTCATACAACAACAAGTAACAACCAAACAGCAACAAATTTAAAAACATTAATAGATGCTGATTCTGATTTTACAGCAACAGTCAGTAGTAATGTAGTTACGATTACAGAAACATCACCATTGTCTACAGGATTTTTAACTGTTACATCTTTAGATGATTCTACTAGATTAACAAAAACTGATGAAGGTAAAGCAGTATGTGAAAGTGTTGCAGTTATTCCAACTGACGATACTGAATATCAAGTTTATGTAATTGTTAAAAGAACAATCAATGGTGCTACTAGAAGATTTGTAGAAATATTAAATGTATTTGATTTTGATCAAACAGATAACACATCATTTAATTTTTTAGATAGTGCATTAAGTTATAGTGGTAGTGCTGTAAGTACAATATCTGGACTAGACCATCTTGAAGGACAAACAGTTTCTATATTAGCTAATGGTGCATCACACCCAGACAAAACTGTAAGTTCTGGTAGTATTACTTTAGATCGTTCTGCAACAAGTGTTAAAGTAGGTTTAGCTTATACATCTTTACTACAAACTATGAGATTAAATGCTGGATCACAGAATGGTACATCACAAGGTAAAACAAAAAGAATATATGATATTACAGTTAGAATGTTTGAAACTATAGGTGTGGAAGTTGGACCAGATTTAAACAATTTAGAAAGAATACCATTTAGAAGTTCTGCTGATTTAATGGATGAAGGTATACCGCCATTTACAGGAGATAAAGAGGTAGAGTTTAGAGGTAATTTTGAAACAGATGGTTTTATCTTTGTTAGACAAACTCAACCTTTACCTTTTACAATTTTATCGTTATACCCAAGATTACAGACAAATGATGGATAATATGCTACATATAATACCTTACACAAAAGAACATGGAAAAATAATATTGTCATATCAAATGAATCATAAAATATTAGAAGCAGATAGAAAATATATTAACATTGAAGGTGATGCTATGAATTTAGAAGAAGCTAATTTAGCTTTTACAGGTATAGTAAATAATAAACCTATTTTTGCTGCAGGTATGAAAATGATTTGGGGTCAAGTAGCAGAAGGTTGGGTTATAGCATCAAGTGATATGTGGAAACATCCTTTAGGTGTAGCTAAAGCAATTAAAAAAAATTTTGCTAGAGTTGCCAAAGAACATAATATAAAAAGAGTTCAAACTGCAATCAGAAAAGATTTTGCTCAAGGTAAAAGATTTGCAGAGTGGTTAGGTTTGGAGAACGAAGGTTTAATGAGAAAATTTGGTTTTGATGGTTCTGATCAATATATGTATGCGAGGATATTCTAATGGCTCCATTAGTAGCAGCAGCACCTTATATTTCAGCAGCAAGTTCTGTAATGCAATTTACACAGCAAGGTGCTATTGGTAAATATAATCAAGCAGCAAATAATAGAGCTGCTACAGTATTAGAAGGTCAAGCTGCACAGATAGAACAAAAAGCAGAATTTGATATTGCACAATTTAATAAAACTTATCAAAAAGTAAAAGGAGAAACTAGAGTTTCTCTTGCTAAATCTGGAGTACAAATAGGAAGTGGTAGTGCATATAATATTGCTTTATCAAATGCACTTGAAGCAAAGTTACAAGAAAATTTAATAAGATATAATTCACAAGTTGCTGCAGCTAATAAAAGAGAAGAAGCAAGTTTTGCAAGAATAAAAGGTAGTATTGCTAGACAAGAAGCTAGACTTGCACAGATAGGAACTATAGCATCTGCAGGAACAACATTAATGACAATGAAACAAGGTTCTTTTGGAACTAAATCATACAATCAAGGAGCTGGATCAAGTAAAAGTTTATTTACTTCAAATTCAGTATATTAACAATGCCAAAGATACCTACATTTACAGCACAAGGATCAATAGAACAATTACAAGGTTCTACTGCTACTCCTCAAATTAGTTTAACTTCAACATTACCTACTGCTTTAGCACCTGCTACTAAAATGCTTGCTAATCAAAAAATACAAGAATCAAATGCACAAAATCAAGCAGAAGCATTAAAGTTAGAAAATGATTATATAACTGATCTTATAAAAGTATCAGAAACTATTAATACTGATAAAATAATGTCTGTTAATAAAGATGTTGCTAATAAATATTTAAAAGATCAAAACAATATTTTAATTAATAAATACAAATCTTTAGCAACCAATAATAATGTTGCAATTAAATTTGAAAACTATGCGTTAGCAGAAACACAAAAAACAATATTTAGAACTGATAAAAAAATATCAGAAAATATTTTAACAAATTTATTTGCTGGTTATGAAAAACAAAAAGACCTTTTACTTATAACAGCCAGTACAGATACAAGTGGTATGGCTAAAGCAACTTTACAAACAGATTTAGAAAAATTAACTAAAGATACTTTTACTTCAACAATATCAGCACCAAAATTAAAAATTTTATTAGATTCTATACCCGGTGAAATTGATTATATGGATGGTTTAAAAGATGTTCAAACACAACCTAGAAAAACTTTTTATGCTTTAAAAGATAAAAACTATTTACCTAATTTAACTTATGAACAAAGAGAAAAAATAAACAAAGAAGCTATATTAGCTATAAGACCACAACTAAATACAGAATGGGAAAATTATACAGCGACAGTAGCTGCTGGTAAAGAACCACCACCATTTGATTTTGACCTTGCAAAAGAAATATTTAACGTAAGAGTATCTAACAAAATGATTGAAGAAGATACTTTTACTAAAGATCGTGTTACAAATAATGCAGTAATACTTAATGCTTCTAACGATACTGTTGATGAAGTTGTACAAGGTATTATAGATGAAGGTAATGAATTGTATGGAACAGTACAAGCTAATGAACAAGAAAATTATTACAAAGCTGTTTTAACAAAAAGAAACAAAGATATGAAAGATGATATTGTTAGTTATATTACTACTAACAATTCTGAACTTGCATCTTTGTATGAACAGCTAGAGGGTGATGAAAATATAGAAAGTAGATTAGCAACTAAAAAACTTATAACAGAATTTTTAATTGAGGAACAAAAAAGACTTAATGTAAGTGAATCTTTTATTAGAATAACAAGCAAGGCAGAAATTAATCAAATTAAATCTACACTTATGGATGTAGACACACCTTATATAGAAAAAGAAAAATTTATAAATGATATGATATTATTATATGGCAATGAAAACATGGGTAAAGTTTTAAATCATTTACAAGCTGAAAAGCTACCTGTTGAATATATTACAGCTATGAGTACCAATAGTGCTGAATTAAAAAAACATATTTTATCTGGAGAAACTGTAGAAACTTTAGAAAAATTTGTAAAAGATAGATTACCAACTGATGAAAAATTTAACAGTATTGAAAAAGGTGTTGCAAAAGGAATGGAAGATTTTGAAACTGTAATTTTAAATCAAGGAGAAGGTTCTAAATTAAAAACTGATTATATATTATCTATTCAAGCGGCTGTTTATAAATCTGCTTTGCAAAGAGTTAAAGAAGGAGAAAGTATTAATGAAGCTGTAGATAATGCGGTTACAAGTTTTACTAAAGATTATTTTATTGCACCAGATAAAACTTTTATGATTCCGGTAGATGTAGGTGGTAAGTTTGTTAATCAACCTATAGTTTATGATAAATCACAAGCTCTTAAATTAATGGTTGAAGATACTGATTATTTAACTCGTTTTCATGGTGAGGATGGCTATATGCACTATGCTACTTTAGCTGGAATAGACAATTTAAGTGAAGAAGATGTTAAGAAAAAAATAGAATTTACAATTAAAAACCACTCTAAATGGTTAATGAATGGTGATGGTACTGGAATTGTTTTAAATGCTGAATTTACAAATGGCACATATCCTATAGTAAATGCTAATGGTGATAAAATAGAATTTTTCTTTACAGATACACCTAATGACAAAGGAATCTTTAGTATAGAATTAAAAGCTCCAGTAACAGGAGAGGATATAGACTTAATACCTTTCACATCTGATGTAGGTGCTTATGAGTTTGAAGAAACTAATTATGATAATACTAGCGAAAACAAAAATGTTTTAACTACAGCAATAGATAGTGTTAGTAGAGTAATAGATACTGCTGGTGATGTTTTAGTTTCTAGTGCTGCAGCAGCAGAGATAGACATTGTAGAACCTAATGTAGATATTGTAGAAATTTCTAGTTATGAAGGTAATAAATTAAAAGGATATGTTCCAGATCCAGAAGGTTCTAACTCTGGAGTAACTATTGGATCGGGTTTAGATTTAGGTAATAGAAATATTAATGATTTAAAAGGTTTACCAGAAAATATTATAACAAAACTTAAACCTTTTTTAGGTTTAAAAGGTAGTGAAGCGGTTACTAAAGCTGGACAATTAAATATCACAAAAGAAGAAGCAAAAATTATTAACACTTTTGCACACAAACAATCTTTAACTAAATTAAAAAAAAAATGGAACAAAGATTCAAAAATAAAATTTAATAAATTAAATAAAGAACAAGCTACAGTATTAGCTTCTGTTGCTTTTCAGTATGGTGATTTAAAAACTAAAACTCCAAATTTTTATAAATTAGCTTTAGAGGGAGATTGGCAAGGTGTTTATGAAGAGTTAATGGATTTTAAAGATAACTACCCAACAAGAAGAAAAAAAGAAGCTGCGTATCTTAAAAAATATTTAGATAATAATTAATTATGATTAATACTGGACTTGGCACATTTGAACCATCAGAACAAGAGATAGGTTCTTTATATAATCAAACTAGAACTGGTTTTTGGGAAAGTGCTGGTGCTACATTTTATAATGCTTGGAACTATAACCCTACATCTTCTGTTTTTAGAGCAGTAGATCAAACACAAGCATATCAATCAAGTAATACTTATATAAATAGAGATGAATTAAATAAACAATATGGATATTTAGGTTTAACATTTAAAGAAGATACTAGAGAAGGTGTGGTTAATTATTTAGTTGAAAGAAAAAAATTAGAAAAAGAAAGAGCAGATATTATTTCAAGAGGACCAGATGGTAAGTTAGCTAAAAGTTTTTTCTTTTTAGAATCTCTTGCTACAGGTTTTTTAGATCCAATAAATATTGGAGCTTCTTTTATACCTGTTGTCGGTCAAGCAAGATTTGCAAACATGGTTGCTCGTTCTGGTAAAAATGTAGCTAGAATGAAAAAAGGTTTTGTAGAAGGTTTAGTTGGTAATGCTGCTGTTGAACCTCTTGTTTATTCTGTGGCTAAATCAGAACAAGCAGATTATGATATGTATGATTCTTTTACAAACATAGCTGTAGGTGGTTTTATAGGTTCTGCGGCTCATGTTGGTTTTGGTAGAATAGGAGATTATCTTGCAGAAGTAAGAGGTAAGCCAAATATATATCAAAGATTAGCAGCAATCTCACCAGAAAATCAACAAGCATTATTAAAACATTCTGTTGGTAGAGTTGTAAGAGGAGAAAAAGTAGATACTGGAAATGTTATAGTTGAAAAAACTAGAGTAGGTGATGAACAATTAAACAAAATAGATGATCAAATAAAAGAGTTTAAAAGTTTATATAAAAATTCTTTAGAAGGTGGTGATAGAAAATCAGCAAAAGTATATTTACAAAATATTAGAAACTTACAAAAAACAGAAAGAGATATATTTGAAGCTAAAAGAAGAGCTAATGATGCTGCTAAATTAGCAGAACAAACTGGAACTAATACAAGTAATAAGAAAAAATTAACAGAGCAAGAACAAATAAGAATAGAAAAAACTACATTAGAATTAGCTAACGAAGCTGAAAATTTAAGTTTAAGAAACACACAACAACAAAAACAATTAGATGTTAAAGATCAAGATTTAGGTGAAGAGTTTGTTGCAGACAAAGAAAAAATTAAAAAAATAGATGAATCTATAAAAAATAAAACTACTGTTAGAGAAGCTATAGAAGCTGGAACTAATTGTACTAAAAGGAACTCGTAATGGTAGATATAAAAACAATTAGTAAATGTTTTAAAGAAGTTAAAAGATTAACTGGTGATCTTTTGCCAGACGAACAAATAAATCAAATTTTAGATGAAGCTAAAATAAAAATTGAAGAAAACAAATTTCAAGATTTAGAATCAAAAACAGACAAAATATTAGCAAAAGAAATTATTGATCAGTTTGAATACGAGCAAGTTCGTAAAAAAAGAAATATAGCTGAAAATAATTTAAAAGCGTTAGACACTTATCAAAAAGTTATTGATGCTGTAGATTTATCAGAAGGAAGAATTACCCCTGTAGAAGCTGTAAAAGCAATATTGGTTGGTATGCAAAAATTTTCTAAAATTACTAGAGATTCTATTGGTGCAAAGCAAGAAGCACTAGAAGATGTTTTAATAACCAAACTTATTAGACAACTTAATGACATAAGTGATACTGCTTTTAAAGACCTTGGTGATGGTAAGATGGATGTAGAAATTATGAATGAAATGCTTGGTATACCTACAGGCATAAAAGATGCAGCAGAAATTGCTAAAGTATTAAAAGATTTTCAAGCAGATTTAAGAGTAAGACTAAATGATTTAGGAGCTAACATAGGAGAACTAGATGATTGGATTACAAAGATGTCTCACGATACTGAAAAAATGGCAAGAGCAGATGTAGGTTCAAAGCTAGTTGAAGATAATAGATATGCTTGGAGAGAATATATAAAAAGTAGATTAGATTTAAAAAGAACATTTAGAAATGTAAATGATCCTATAAAAATTGATGAAATATTAGATAGTGTTTATGACAGCTTAATGTCTGGAGACCACAATAAATATAGTGGTGCAGATAGTGTTTATGCAACAAAAAATGTAACTAATCGTTTAAATGCAGCAAGAGTTTTACATTTTAAAAATCCAACAGCTAGACAAGAATATAACATAAGATTTGGACAACCCTCTTTAAAAGAAAGTGTATTTACTACACTAGCTACAAGCTCAAGAAATATTGCTTTAATGTCAGAATTAGGAACTAATCCTAAAGATACTTTAAATAAAGTTTTATCTTTATTAAAAAAAAAATACAAACAATCAGATCCTAGGATGGTTTCAGAATTAAATTTTAAAACTTTTGCAAGTCAATTTGCTGAACTAGATGGAAGTATAAATGGTGTTGCTAACGATCTTTTAGCAAGAGCAGGTATGGTTGTAAGAGCAACAGGTAATATGGGTAGACTAGGTATGGCTACTGTATCATCATTTGGTGATTTAGCACAATACATGGGAACTACAAGTTTTCAAGGAAGAGGATTATTAAGTGGTTTATTTGAAGCTATGACAGGATTGTTTAGAGCAAATGATAGAGCTGCAATGGAAGTCTTACAAATTACCAGTAACTCTGTTGCCGCTACTGCTTTTAGAGGAAACATTTATGGTGCAGCAGATGACACTTGGGGAAGAATGGGTAGATTACAAAATACATTTTTTAAATGGAATGGTATGAATGGTTGGATTTCAAGTTTAAAAAGTTCAATGGCACTTGGTTTAGCAAGACATTATGGAATGTTAGCTGATACAAAATTATCTAATTTAACTACAAGAGAACAAAATTTTTTAACACTATATGGAATAGATGAAGGAAAATGGAATATGTTGCGTTCTATAAAAACTTTAGCAGTTGATGATAAAAGATATTTAACAGCAGAAGCTGTAGATGATATATCTGATGATGTTATTAATGCTTATGTTGGTAGAAAATTAAGTGCAAGAGAAATTAGAAATTTTAAAAAAGACTTACAATTAACATGGAAAAATGTTTTATCAGATCAAGGTAAACATGGATCACCAGAACCAGATGCTGCAGTTAGAGCTATAACAAATCAAGGTTTAGAAAAAGGTACTCCAATGGGAGAAACTTTAAGATTTATTATGCAGTTTAAAAGTTTTCCTATCAGTATGTGGGTAAAAATTATTGGTAGAGAAAGATTTTCTTATGGACCAAATGAAAGCAATCTTGCAAAAATTGGTGGTTTATCAAGTATTTTAATATTAGGTACTTTCTTTGGTTATTTAGCAATGTCTACAAAAGATATGCTTCGTGGAAGATCACCAAGAGATCCCAAAAATAAAAACACTTTATTACAAGCATTTGCACAAGGTGGAGGTGCTGGTATTTATGGTGATTTTTTAATAAGTGAAATACAAAATGAATATGGCAATGGTATCTTTGAAACTATACTTGGACCAACAGCTTCTGATTTAAAAAAATTACTTGATATAACAACATCAATGAATGAGCCTAAAAAATCTGGTAAAAAGTTTCTTGAATTAATAGAAGGACATACACCATTTTTAAACCTATATTATACTAAAGCTGCCTACGATTATCTAATTGGCTATCAAATTAAAGAGTTACTTGATCCGGGATATTTTGCTAGGATGAAAAACAAACATGAAGAAAAAAGAGGTCAAAATTACTATTTAAAACCCGGTTCTATTATACCGGATATAAACTAATAAAGAGTAGAAAATAAAATGAAAAAGCATTATAAACAAGAATATTTATTTACAAAACCCTCAACAAGTAATAAAGGTTTTTAAGTTATGACAGTATCAAGCACAACAGTAAAAAATTCGTATTCGGGTAATTCAAGCACAACAGCTTTTGCCTATACCTTTAAAATATTTGCAGACACAGATTTAGAAGTAATTATCAGATCCTCTACAGGAACTGAAACAACCAAAACTCTAACCACGCACTACACAGTATCTGGTGCTGGAGATGCGTCAGGTGGTAATGTTACATTTACATCTGGGAATACTCCTGCAACTGGTGAAACAGTTGTTATTAGAAGAGGTGTTCCGCAAACTCAAGCGATAGATTATATCGCTAATGATCCATTCCCTGCGGAATCTCATGAAGAGGGTTTGGATCGTGCAACTATGACTATTCAGCAGATGCAAGAGGAATTAGATAGATCGTTTAAAGTTTCAAGAACCAACTCAATTACAACACCAGAATTTACAGAGGATGCTGCAACAAGAGCATCTAAAACTTTAGGATTTGACAGTACAGGAAATGTATTAACAACAGTTGCAGACTTTCTACCGGCAGGTGGAGATAGTGCAATGTTCCAATATTCAACAACAACTGCAGATGCAGATCCCGGAGCAGGAAAATTTAGATTAAACCACGCAACAATTTCTAGTGCAACTGAAATGTACATAGATGATTTAGAATTTAATGGTACAGATGTAACAGCATGGGTACAATCATGGGATGACGTTTCTGGTAACGATACTAACAGAGGAAGAATAAGAATATCAAAAGCAAATACATTAGATACTTGGATGGTATTTAAAGTTACAGGTGCAATCACAGATGCTACTGGTTATTCTAAAATAAGTTTAGTTTATATAGATAGTGCTGGTAGTTTTGCTAATGATGATAAAGTATTTATTGCATTTACAGCATCTGGTGAAGATGGTGCAATACCGGGATATTTTTATAAGTTTGACACAGGTACATCTGATACAGATCCCGGTGCTGGAGAGATAGCATTTAATAATGGTACATACGCATCTGCTACAGCAATTTATATAGATGATGCTGATTCTAATGGAGTAACTGTATCTACAGATATTTTAACTTGGGATGATTCAACATCTACTATTAGAGGTAACTTAATGATCTATGATATTAATGATAGATCAACTTATGCAAGATTTAATATAACTGGTGCTTCTACAGATGCTTCTGGTTATGTAAAATTAGCAGTTACTCATGTAGCAAGTAACAACACATTTAGTGCTGCTGACGAACTATCAGTACATTTTTCAAGGTCTGGTAATAAAGGCGACACAGGTTCAACAGGGTCTACAGGATCAACTGGTTCTACAGGTGCTACTGGAGCAAGTGGAACTAACTCACAACTTGCAATGACTTGGAGTTCATCAACTTCTGATGCTGATCCAGGTGCAGGTAAAATTGCTTTTAACAATGGTACACTATCAAGTGTTTCAATTTTATATGTAGATGATGCAGATGATGCTAGTGCAGACATATCTTCATTTGTACAAT
>Ga0208899_1003053_pt1 | contig 10908 bp, 15 predicted proteins | sample VirMetDEL_Nov_24_FD_184518 | JGI IMG/M metagenome (GOLD analysis project Ga0208899, IMG submission 184518) | Aqueous microbial communities from the Delaware River and Bay under freshwater to marine salinity gradient to study organic matter... | ecosystem: Environmental > Aquatic > Marine >...
AGATCCATCATTGACGAATATTGGTGTAGCTGGATTGGCAATGTTACCTGTTGTTGGTAAGGGATTGAAGAAAGTTGCTAAAGGTGTCAAGGCAGTAGACAGTGCCAAGAACCTCCAGAAGCTCGACAATGCCATCATCAAGAACAATCCAGAGATGGAGAAGGTGTTTATGCCTCCTCCTAAAAATGCTGCAAAAACTCAAAGGGCTGGAACTCTTCCAACTTATATGAAAGCTGTTAAGATATTAGATGAGATTTCTAGTGGTGGTAAGATGATAGACTTTTCTTCTGGTTTGGGCATTGGGGCTAGGTATGCAAGAAAAGGTGGCATGGATGCTTATGAACCTTTTCATGATGCAGATAAAATTGCGAAAGCTAAAGTAAAGTTTGGTGGTAAGGAATATGTAGGTGGAAAACAGCCTGACTTTACAAAGGCTGAGGACATACCAAGCGAGTCATATGAAAAGCTTATAAACTTAAATACGCTAAATGTTGTTGGAAGAGAAGACCGAGATAAAATTATTAAAGATATTGGTAGGGTATTAAAACCTGGTGGGACAGGTATTGTGATGGCAAGGACACCATCTGATGTTATGGGTGCTAAGGGTGTTAAGGGTAAAGAACCCAATTCTATTATAACTGGAACAGGTACCTATCAAAAGGGTTTCACGCAAGAAGAGATTGTTGATTATGTTTCAAGTCAACTAGGAGATGGGTTTAGTGTTGAGCCATTAACATCTTTGAACGGTTCAGGTGTCATAATAAAGAAAAAAACAGAGATGGACAAGGTGTTTAAAGGGGTAGAAAAAGACGAGTTAAGTATAGGAAATAAATACTCTAATAAAATGGTTGAGTTGTTTGGAACGACAAAAAACATCAGCGATTCAGGTTTTTTGCTTAAGGATGGAACATTAGTTGATATGGGAAGGTCTGTAGGAAAAGAAGGAAAAGGTTATACTTATCATTCAGATGCCGCAAAAAAGGTAATTGACAGTGTTGACAATGTAGATATTGAAAATTCACAAGCATGGTATGATTTTATTAGGAAGTCTGGTGCGGTTAGATTAGATGCTGATGCAAGTGGAGAGGTTCTTAATTTTAACTTTAATCCATCATCTTTATCACGAAAACAAAAGAAAGTTATAGTATCTAATTCTGTGGGTAAGAAATCTGTAATACTTGATGGTGGTAGAGCAGGACAGAAGATATTGACATTTCCAACTTCAAGAGACATACTTTTAGCCATTGATTATATCACAAAAATTGATAATAGTTATAAGTAGAAGAGACTAAATGAACGAACACTATCCTAAAGATGACCTTGGAAAGATCTCCTTTTGGGAGTCACAGCTAAAGCTTGCTGAAGAGCACCAGCGTCCTTATATGGAAGCAGGTGCTAGGGTTGTCAAGCTATATAACAATATGGCTACGACACTACGTGAGAAAGACTTAGAGTCTCTTGACGTAGACAACAACACGCGAGTAAAAGGTTCCATAGTCTTCGCATGGGTAGACCAATCCGTTGCCAACATGATTGAGCCAAACACTTCCTTTAATGTGTCTCCTAAGACATCTGTATCTACTAATGGCTCAGATGTTGTGCAATCGGCAATTAACTACTGGTATGATGAGACTGAGCAAGACATCGAAGATTATAAGATGTGTTTGGATGCTCACCTATTACCATTCGCTGTGAAGAAGCTAGGGTGGAATAGTGTCGTAGATTCTCAAGAGGATATATACTTCAGCAATGTCTCAGACATTATCGAAGATGATGTAGACTCAGAGAACCTTGTCCTCTTGCAAGGTGAGCCTACAAGACCAACAATACATCAAGACCATGAAGAACATATCTATGGTCACCTTGTATTATTGGAGACTCCCAATCTTCCTGAAGAGGTAGAGAGTATTGTTCGTGATCATGTCAAGATGCATGAAGACTTACAGCGTCTTGGCTCACAGCCAGAGATTTCTACGACAGTGCAATGGGAAGCACCCTTTGGGACACGTTGGCAACCTGATGACTACTTGCAAGATCCTTTGGCTACAAACGGTGTAAAGGATGCACGATGGATAGCATTCCGTGTGCGTCAGCCATTACATTGGTGGAAGACACAAGATAACTTTAAGAACACCGAAGACCTTAAGCCCAACGCATTCCAAGACCAGAACAGGAAATATGAGAGTCAGCGTATGTCCGAGTCCTCTTTCGAGGATTACGGTCTTGTAGAAGGTTGGGAGATATGGGCGCGTAATTTCCCTGTCGGTGATGGCGAAACTCGTGATGTCCTTATCACTATGGTGCCTGGTCATGATAAGCTCATACGTGAAGATCTAGAGTGGCCCTATGACAATATAGAAGACTATCCTGTATCTCTCTTGCAATTTCAAGAGAATGTAAAGACATGGATCAATAAGCCTACCTTGACGATGGCAGGTGCTGACAACATACAATCACTCATCAATGAGTTCTTTGATAGTATGTTGTATACGATACGTAAGCAGAAGAACATATGGTTATATGATAAGAACCTCTTCACTGAAGAAGAGATGAGTAATGTATTAAACGCGCCAGATGGTAGCGTTTTTGGTGTTGATGGCCTAGAAGATACTAAGGGTATCCTTCCATTGCCATTTCAATCTATCCCTGGTGACAAGCAACAGATGATGGGGTTGATACAAAACTATTTCGATAGAACTGCTGGCACACCTCAGCCTATCCGCAACAACACTCCTGAGACAGCCACAGAAGCTTCTATCATTGAAAGACGCAATACGGCACGTGAAGAGGCTAGACGCTTTAAGTTTATGAGGATGAAGCAGGACACTGCTCGTAAGTTCTGGCAACTCCATCAGCAGTTCCGTCCTGACAGAGAATTTCTTATAGATCCACGAACACAAGAGTGGGCATCAGTAGATGAAGAGATAGCAAAGGGAGAGTATCGTTTCCGTATAGATGTAAGCAACAGGGCTGCATCACAAGCTGTAGAACGTAAGAACTGGTTGGACTTGTTTAATCTACTTGTCGGCACAGTTCCTGCATTCTTGAACCTCCAGTTGCCACCACCGAATATACTTAAAGTTCTTGAGATGTTGTTACGGAGAGGTTACGACATACAAGATCCTGAACAGTTTATTCCTGTGTCACCGACAGGGTTTATGGATGCACTGCAAAAATTGCAGGGTGATCCACAGCAGATGGCATTGATGTTGCAGTCGTTTGACAAGTTAGGTGGTGGTGGAGCTTTTGGCCCTATGGGTGCAAGTCCTGGCCCTGCTGACCCACAACAGTTTGCTGCCAGTGCATCTGCTCCGCAAAAGCAAGCACAGACAGCACAGAACTCTACAGGTCAGGTATAATGAAATTTAAGGTAACAGATACGCCATTACATGCTCATCTTGGAATGGCAATAGCTGAGGGACTCACAGACTTCTATGCAGTGAATGCTAGACAGCCTAAGCGTATCATAATGGATACACCTCACTACCTTGCCTTTCGTCAGATACATGTGCCAATGGTGATACCTGATGAAGATATCAAGCAATATGTAGCTCATTTTCATGGGGTGCCTGTTGCCTATTCAAAGACAATTGATGGAATATTATTAGAGGATTAATACTATGGCTACACAGTCGCCTGGTCGTAAACGCCAATTAGAGAGTGAAAAGAAAGCATCTACTCCTCTGTTTAACAAACTTGGTGGTGTTATAAAAAAATTATTTGGTCGTAAGAATAAAAAAGGTGAGACATCTAAGGTAGACAGTAAAAATACTACTGCTAAGAAGGGCGAGATGCGAGATAGTGAAGCAGACTATTCTACGACATCTTCTTCTCCATCACCAACATCTACCACTGATTCAGGATTGTCATTTAAGCAAGCATTTGCAAAGGCACGTGAAGAAAAAGGTGCTGGTGAAACATTTCCTTGGAATGGTAAGATTTATTCCACAAATCGTGCTGATGATGTAAAAACCAATGCCTCAGTAAAATCTAATGCGAATGGTGGAGGTGGGATTGGTACGAACACTGGTGGGAAACCTGGTATTACAAATGGGAAATTTAAACCTAAAGGCAATATGGCACATATGGCAATTCCAGAACCTGAATATCCTGCTGCTCCTACTGTTTCAGATGTTAGCCCATTTAATCTTAGCCCAAAAGCTAAAGAGGATTCAGGCGGATACGAATACGTAAAGGGGCCTGGAAGGGATAATAAAAGGCGCATAAAAGTTCCTAAGGGTAAATATCCTGGGATGATTGGTTATGATGGGTAACACTGTTGATGGTGTCTAAAAATATTGGAGTATAAATGGAATTACGCAGACGTAAGCATTACATGGAAAAGCAGGGGCCACAAAGACCTCCGATGGAAAAGGAAGGCCCAAAGCAACAACGACCTTCAATGGCACACATGAAACTGGATGACCCTGTATATCCATATCAAGAAAAGCGCAAGAAAAAGAAACCAAAGGAGGGGCCAGTAAAGCCTCCAATGGAAATGCAGGGGCCAAAGCAACAACGATCTTCAATGGCACACATGAAACTGGATGAACCTGCATACCCACCAGAGATTGAAGTAAACCGTAGGGTGCAGATGGGTGAGCTAGATATTAATCGTGACCAACTCTTGCGTCAACGCGCACAGAACGAAGCAGAGAAGTCAAACATTAAGGTTGAGAAAGAAAAGCAACGTCTAAAAAGACGTAAGAAGGAATCAATGGAACAGGGCTATGATGGATAACACTATTGACACACGAGAGATGAAAAGTCTTCAATCTTCTACTATGGAGAAGACTCCAAAGAAGAAAAAGAAGAAGGCTAAAGTGGAAGTTATCGTTCCACCTCCCATGCTCAAGGTAGAATTTGAAGGCAAGAAGAAGGGATGTAAGTGATGCCAGCAGGAATGAAGCAAGCGATAAGTGGTATGGCAAAGAAGAAGAAACCTCCTGTAGGTGAACAGCCTATGGGCGAGACACCACCTGCTGGTGGGATGGCTCCTCCACAGGGAGCACCTCCTCCTAAGCAACCTCCTGGTATGTCTCAGCCATCAAGTCCTGATGGATCACCTGGTGGTGAAGGAGGAACATCATTCAAGAGTAAGATCAAGGATCAGATGGGTAGACAACTTGCATCAGGGGCATCTGCTGGTGATCAGTTAGGTGCCATTGCTGGAACGGCATTGGGAACTGGTGCGAGATATGCGTTGGAGAAGTTGATGAAGAAACGTAAGGCAGGAAAGCAATAGGAGGGTTGTATGCCAACATACACATATCGTTGTGGCTCCTGTGATGCCGATACGGATCATACCGTAAGCTATAACGATAGGGAGAATCCTCAAAAGTGTTCAGTATGTGGTGAGAGCGCAGACTATACTTTCACTCCAACTACTCACATATGGGGTGTCATGGATTACCACGATGAATCATTAGGCGTGGATATTCATGGAAGGCGACATCGACAGCAAGTGATGAAGGCCATGAATGTTAGAGAGGCAGGAGATGCAGTTGGTGGATCTCGAAATTTTGAGAAGGGTCATGCCACTGGAATCTTGCCACCTAATGGCACAGAATTATCCGAGATACAAAGAAAGCAGGAAAAGGCAAGGGAAGCCCAAGAAAACAAAACGATTGCCACTATCAATAAAGACGGGTCGGAGCGTGTTTATAGACGTGGTGATTTAAACAAGAAGAAGCCAGTATTAAAATCTATTACAGAATAAAACCTTGGATTAGGGTGAAAGGTGGTTCAGCGTGAATATTGAATTGCAGGTTCCTGAAGAGTCGGACGAAACTGCCTATGAGCAAGTCGTAGAAGACGAAGGGAATACCGAAGGCTATATTGACGAAGACGATGAAGAGCAGTATTATGATGAAGAAGATGAAGTAGAAGATGATGAAGATCTCGATGAGGTCGATGACGAAGACGGTCAGAACAACGATACCTTTCGCGGTAGACCAGGGATTGACAGAGTCTTGAGAGATGTAGAAGAGCAACTAAGTCCAGAATATGCCGAGGTTATACGCGGATTACAGCGAGACTTCGTTCAGAGCAGTCAAGTAGAGTCCATGAGAAATGAGCTACGGACTGCTCTTAGTGAAGTTGAGGAATTGCGTAACTCGCTCTTAAACTCAAATGGCGACACTGAAGAAGAGTTTGATGCTAGTGAGGAGCTATTATCACAGGTTCCTCCTGAGCAGATAGAACTGTTAGAAGCTGTATTGCGTTCTCAGGGGTATATCAAGCAAGACGATATTACCGCTATGGAACGTGAGAAGGCTATAGCAGATAGCAACTATGAGGCTATAGATAAATGGGGTGACGTTTTAGGAGAGATTGATCCAGACTCTGGTGAAATAAACCTCTCCGATGAAGCCAGAGAAAAGATGGCTCCTATTTACGACAGGCTCGTTAATCAACAGAATCTAACCTTTGAAGATCTGTTTGTCTTAAGTAATTATGAAGACATGATACAGGCAGCTATTGAGCTTGGTGAGGAACAGGCTAAGGAATCCCTTGGTCAGAACAATCGCCAACGAGTCAATCGCGCACGCAGAGGTAATGTTGCTAATCGATCTGCATCAGGAAATACTGCTCCAAAGCTCTATGACGAAGAAAAGCTTCAAGGTCGTCCTATGAAAAATAAGATCGAAGACGTAATGCGAAAAGCTTGGAATCTTGCCGCGACCTCTTAATTTATGTAGGGGTTAAAATAAAATGGCTGATTACACAACTGACTCACGAGACATTAAGTCTCTGTTGGCCTCCACCGTAGAAAACACGTTGAATAGCAGTGTCGTTCAAGATGCAATCTTTGATGCGACTCCTTTGCTTAACCGTTTAAAAGCTGGTGGACAACTCAAAGTAGTAGATGGTGGTGAACGCTTGCGTATCCCTGTGGATTATGCAAAGAACTCCACTGCAAAATATTATAACGATCTTGAAGCATTGGACGTAAACCGTTCCGATACTCAGACCTCAGCGTTCTATTCTTGGAAACAAGCCAGTGCATCTGTTGTTGTCTCTGGTCGCGAGATGCGTGTCAACAAGAATAGCAAGACGAAATTGTTTGACTTGTTGACTGCTCGCATGAACAACGCTGCCAAGTCATTGTCTGACTTGTGTGCTACAGGTATCTTCTCTGATGGTACTGGGTCTGCCTCGAAACAGATCACAGGTTTAGAAGCCATTATTGAGACAGTGCCTGGCACATCATCATATGCTTCCATCCCAACATCCAACACGGCATGGCGTAACCAAGTTGCTACATCTGTTGGTGCTGCGGCTGTGAACCTTGTCCCCCAATTGCGAACTGTTACAAACAATTGTTCTCAAGGTGGAGAAGGTGCTGATAGCTCACCTAACTTGTATGTTGGGACTCGTAGCATCCATGAGAGCTATGAAGCATTGATGTTTCCCATGGTTCGCTATGAACAAAATCCTAGCGGTGGTGCCGATGCTGGTATCAACGTCCTCAAGTTTAAAGGCCAAGATTTCATCTGGACAGATTATTGCACCAGTGGAACAGTATATGTCTTGAACTTGAATCACTTGTATATGTTTGTTCATGGTGATGCCAACTTCAGCAAGTCCAGTGAAGGTATGCAGAAGCCTATCAACCAAGACTCCATGGTAACACAAATCCTCTTCATGGGTAACATGTTGTGCGACAACAGACGTAAACAAGGCAAGCTCGTAGGTGTAACCTAAAAAGGAGATTTAAGCTATGGCTCTCGGAGATATTTCTTTCGATACGTCTGCCATTCACAGTGCTGGAAACCTCTTACGTGTTGTAGGAACTATTGAAGCTAGTGACACTGCAACAGAGTTTGCAATTGTTCCTAACAATAGCATTGTATCTGCATCTGTCTTTAACATTGACGATGTGGATGCAACAGTGCGTGTCGTGATCAATTCAAGCGATGGCACAGAGGGAAGCAATCCTGGCAGTTTGTATGTGGATTCATCTAGTTCGGATGTTGATACGTTTCGTTTTGATGTTTTGTTTGCTTAAAGGAGTATAGACTATGGAACTCGCAATCGTTCCTCCTGAAGTTGCTGAGACAGTATTCATTTCAGTGAAGAACAATGAAGGTGCGGAGTTGACACCTGGTGTCGTGTGTGAGTATACAAATACCACCACAGATGCCGACCAAGGCTTCGCTGTAGAACTCGTAGACGCTGCTGTTAATCTCACCACTGGCATTGCCGCGAAAGTTGCTGGTGTTGTTGAAAGCACCATTGGCACATCGAATTTGGGTCGCTTGCAAGTCTTTGGCCCTGCAAATGTACGTGCCAGTGCATCTATTGCCGCAGGTCGTATGGTTGTAGCTAGCTCTATCAATGCTACGAACAAAGGACATGTCGCAGAAGCATCTCAATCTACCGCAACTGGCCCTGAATACTTGGGTGCCGTTGTTGGTTGGACACTTGAGAATGGCCCCAATGCTACCAATGCAACGGTGCAATTGACCATTCTGTAAACATAAAGGAGGGGGGTACTTGTAATACTCCCCTCCTTATTTAGATGGAGGGCATCCATGAGTAACTATAACATCCCTGATGATACGCATGTGTTGATTGCTACACCTAACTATACCAACCTTATCTGCTCTGAAGCACATGTCAATCATATTGAGTGTGTGACGAAGTGGACAAAGTGGGGTATCAAGTTTAATTGGATGATGATAGGGAGAACATTTGTCCACTTTGCACGCACACAGGCTTGTCAGGCAGCAGTAGCAGGTGGCTTTACCCATATCTTTTGGGTGGATGATGATGCCATCATCGATCCAGAGATCTTACCACGTTACATCAATCATGATGTAGACGTAGTAATCTCACCATATCCTATGCGAAGAAGTCCCTTTCAGATAGGTGTATTGTCTGCTCAGTCATACCGTAATGTCAATGATGTCAATGATATCATTACAATACCTGACGATATCACTCCTCCTGACTTCTATAAGCATGAGAATGGGAATGTGTATAAGCGAGACTTCCATGAGCATACATCCTATCGCAACTTCAATACCAGCGATATGGACAAGGGTCTTGTGAGTGTCGATGGTGGTGGCACACATGCTATGTTGGTAAAGGTCAGTGCTTTAACGGAATGTCGTGGTATGGCACCTCCCTCTATTGGTGATACAGGCATCAATTGGTCATATTCTCCTGAGCTTACTACAGCCCTTGATGGCTTAACAGCAGAGCAGAAGGTGGCTATTGATCACCATTTGGGTGATTTACCTGATCAGAGCATGACGATGCAAGAAGAGGATAACCAAGGACGCTCCTATTTTACAATGCCAAAGACAGGCACAGAGGATATGCTGTGGTGCTATAAGGCTAAGTGTAAGGGCGTAGGCATCTACTGTGACACCGATACCTTCTCTGCCCACGTAGGGTTCGCGCCTACCATCACTCGTGGATTTACGGAACAGGCAGAGAAGTTAAAAGATAAGCCTAAAGAAGAACAGGGGACTGTCCAGTTGACACCTGTTACCTTGGGACGTAATCATACAGGCATTAAGAAAGATTCTGTAGGGAGTCTGGTATAATGCCAATTAAGTATTATCGATGCTATGACTGCAAGAAGGGTCTTGATACTACTTACAACCAGAGATTCTTCTGTAATAAATGTGGGAGTAATAAGTTTGAAGGTATGAGAAGGGTATCGATGTGGGAGGCATTACGTTTATACGTAATGACCGATAGGAACTTATTGGTTATAGATAGTCAATGGTTATTGACTAAATTATGGAGGGCAGTATGTCGTTTAGTTCGATGCAACACTTAATGCATGGAGATCCTATCTCTACTGCACTTATTGCTGGTAGGAAGTCAACGCACTGTGAAAAGATATGGCCTGTCGATGTGTTGTTTCCAGCAAAGCTAGAGGGTAATGCAGACATTGCTAGCGTGGATGAAGGCTATGCGATGTTGCTGGAAGGCATGGTGAGGGCTATAAAGCCTTCAGTGGTATTTGAGACAGGCACTCATAAAGGAAGGTCTGCAAGGGCAATTGCTTTGGGGTTGCAGTATAACCAGCAGGGTGTATTGTATACTGTAGACATGGATGATTATGGATTGATGAAGAGTGGTGCATTGGATGGTGGCTTAGATAAGCATGTCATTCAGATTATTGGTAGGACACCACAGATCTTTGAATGTATAGAATTAAAGAAATTGCATGGTATAGACTTCGCTCATATAGATGGTGATCATACGCGCGAGGGACTTATTGCTGATATTAAATATGTAGAGGAGCATTGTGTTGATGGGTGCGTTGTCATTGTGGACAACTCTATAGATCCAATGTGGGGAGATGTAAGAGAAGTATTAGATGAGAGTAAATATGAAACTGTTAAGTTGCCGACAATGTGCGGTGCAGATATTTTTGTTATAAATAAATAGCTACCATCCCTCCCAATGGTGGCTATAGGTGAGTGGGGTTTCCTACGCCCTCCAAGGTTCCCCACTCATCGCTTAAAAGGAGCAATACAATGAGCGTAGACTTTCACTCACCAGCAACATCAGCAGTATTAACAGCAGATGGTGCTGTTGGCACGTCAGGTAGAGATACAATTGTATGGGGTCTTGTTGTTGGTGCTGGTGCAGATGCAGCAACAGCATCATTATATGCAGGGACATCTACTGGTGGGACATTGCAACTGGTAGGTAAGTGTGTAACAGCAAATGACTCAGTTTCAGTTGACATTGGAGCAAGAGGTGTTTATTTTAGTGGTGGGTGCTACTTAGACCTTACTGGTACTACTCCAGACATTACAGTAGTATATTCACAGAGCAATGAATAAGGGAGATTGTTATGGCAGTATTATTGGATCGTAATGAGGTAGCAATAAAACCTGGTGGTCGTGCCAAGGGACGCTTTGATGTGTTCGTTCTTAA
>Ga0208899_1003054_pt1 | contig 10907 bp, 18 predicted proteins | sample VirMetDEL_Nov_24_FD_184518 | JGI IMG/M metagenome (GOLD analysis project Ga0208899, IMG submission 184518) | Aqueous microbial communities from the Delaware River and Bay under freshwater to marine salinity gradient to study organic matter... | ecosystem: Environmental > Aquatic > Marine >...
GGTTAACATGCCTTGCTTGATAAGCTCCTGACGGTTAATTTCGTGAGCTACCGCAATCTCTTTTTTATTTTGCCCAGTGTACGGAACCGCCAATCGTTCTTTGACAAGGAGTTTCGTAATAAATCCCTTTCCCGTTTTGAACTCGCCCAGAAATCTTCCAAACTTTCCTTTCTCTTTTGTTGTGAGCGCATATGTTCTTCCCACGATGAGAGCTTTTTGAACGTAGGCTTTTGCGAGCAACCCATGAGCTTTACCTGCTTTATTTCTTTGCCTGCATTCAGGCGTGTCAATTCCGTATAAGCGAATACGCTGATTGCGAAGCCAAACGTCAAAACCAAGATCAATATCCACATCGACTGTATCTCCATCTACGACTTTAACTATCGTTGCTTTGTATTCGTACATCTATTGTTCCTCTACAATTTTCTCTCGCAGTATTGCGTCTTGCCAATTCTTGCACCACGGACAGAACCAACCTTTGCGGTATGCTCGTGGGTGTTCATCGCCGTCTCGTTTTTCGATGTGGCCAAGCACCTCAAGCATCTTCTGGCCGCATTTACACGTCTGCCCCAGTTTTTTGTACATCTTTATCTAACACCTGTATAAAACACATGTTTGTGTATGTTAGCTGTAACTTGTCCTGTGTACGCCCACTCAGGGAATACCTTTGTACTATGGTAGTGCGTTGCACCTCCTGTAATGTCAGGAATCAAACCACTTAAATGCACTATGTATATTGCATCCCGCCAAGCCTGTTCATCGCGCGGGTCTTCCGGTTTGCCATCGCAGTAGAAGCTGAACTGACACATGTTGCGGATGGGGTTACCGTTCCAGTAGTAACCTTGTTTGACTACATCACACGCATTGTCTGGGTAGCGTGGGTCTTCGATTCTATTTCGTATTACATGAGCGACTGCAATCTGCCCTGCATCTGGTTCACCTCTAGCCTCAAAGTAGATAGCTAGGGCTACGCACATGAGCGGGGTGATCATAATATTCTCCACAACCTGTAAGTACCGTCCTCTTGCTTACGCATCGTGCAGTACATTTTACGTCTGGATAAAAACATTTGTGCGCTGGCCGCTTCTCTGTAGTTTTCTAGCCGTACACTGTCTTTGACTTCCATATCTAGCAGTGGGTCAAACCTAGACACTCTACCGCCTCTACGTCGGGGTAAGGGTATGTCTTTTTCTATCTCCATCACCAAGCCTCCATGCGCTGCATGTGGTTGACATACAGTGGGTCTACGATCGCGTTATACTGTACGGAGTCTAAATGTTGCCTGCGGAACCAGGAATAATACTTCTGCCGTACTTCTGCTCTAGTAGGTGCAAACCAGACTAACTTCTTTCCGTGCTGGTCTTTAGTTGAAAGCCTGTACCAATTTTTTGTCACTTTACTTATTTTCATAGTTTGGTCTCCCGTCTAGTGTATTACCCCGTTTTCAACTAGCTCATCTGTCAGCATTACCAAAGTCAAGCAAGTTATTTTTTCTGAAATTACATAAAACGTTGCTGACGCAAATGGATTAGCGCGGGTGGCGCTTAGATTCAAACTCCCAAAACGCACAATGTCATACTCTTTGCCGTGGGTTATTTCTAACGAGTTCACAAGGTCTAGCGCGTCTTCAAAATTTTGTTCTATGTGGACATTCATCGTCTTCGCACCCTTCTAGCTCGTTTACCAATTCATCGAGCCGGTCTACAGCAACTTCAAACTTCTTAATTAAAAGCATAATTTCTTCTGCTTCCGCATCCTGCATTTCTATTATTATCTTAGCCATAAGTACCCTATATTAAAAAGCCCGTGACGTGGGCTAGTCGGCATACGCCTAGCTGGGAATCGCGAGGACATCTATCGTATGCTGCGGGTGTTTTCAGAGGGAAAACGAATGAAAAACCTCAACCCACCGCCCGCTGGGGCCACACAAGTTATTTACACTCACCGTAGCTGTAACCAAAAGAACCCTCACAATCCAAAGGCAAACCTAATGCCCATTTCGGTCGCACCTTCATACATTCTTGCACAAACGCTAGGGCTTCTTCAGCTTCATTCTCAGGCGCAACACAGCCTATAGCGTCATGAACCGTCATAACTATTTTGTACCGCTTAGCGACAGCTAGAAGCTGATCTCCGATCACTATTCGGGCCAGAGCTTGACACACATTTTCTACGACTTTTCCACCGTAAATTCTGTTTGGTATCACAGCTTTTCCACGTTTGGTATCGTATACCAGTTCTACCCTTCCTGTCTCTTCATCTATATGTTTTCTCAGGTTTGGGTATTTAAGGTACAGCCCGTTGGGCAATCTTATACCTTTAGTACCTACTACAGTAGCTACAGAGTCGACCCCTATGTCGTAAGCTTGGTCATTCATTACAGCCACAAGAGCTTCGTTGCAGCTACGCCACAAAGCAGGAATGGCGGAGTACGTGCTCCTGTATACGTGTATGATGCGTTCGCATTCGTCAAGTTCTAGTTCCACCCCAAAGTTCTTCAACTGAGCCTGAAACTTTCTAAACCCCATACCGTACCCAGAACCAAGTATTGTAGTTTTACCTACAAAGCGTTCGTCTTTTGTAATCTCGTCTTCTGGCTTACCGTAGATAGCAGAGGCCATTATCTTGTAAACATCCTGCCCTTCATCAAAGGCCCGCACTAAATCATCTTGCCCCGCCAACCACGCCAGTGTTCTTGCCTCTATTTGACTAGAGTCAACGTCAATAAACACCGACCCTGGGGGTGCTAACATCGCGCTCTTCAGTATTGAAGTACGCGGTAAGTTCTGCATGTTGATCTTGTCATCACCTCCCCACCTACCTGTATGGGCGGCATAGTAGCGCAGAGGAATAGGTAAAGTTCCCCTCCCCGCTATATCTATGAACCTTTGAGTCCTAGTTTCTTCGATAGTGGACTTTACACCTAGCCTCGCACCCACAAGTATCTGGACAACGGTATCTTCGTGCTCCAGAAGAGCCTTGAACGCTTCGTCAGTCTTGGCAAAGGCAAAGGTTTCTTTGCCTGTAGTGGGGCTAGTTTTCATCGGGGGTTGCACCCCGTGGGATCGCAGTAACTCGGCAAACTGTTTGTTGCTCATTATTTGTTTGCGGTCTACTTCGGCTTTCTTAAGCCATTCAGCTTTCACCGCTTGTATCTCAGACAAATGATCTTCTAGTAATTCTCTACTTATCTGGAGTACGGGTTCTGTAAACATGCGCAACGTCAGGTCTACTAGCTTCAGTTCGGACAAAGGAAAACCCTGCTTCATCAAGCAATGGAACAGCTTATATGTAAGGTCTACGTCGTTTACGCAATACTGCCCGTACCTCTCCATTTCTTCTTCGTCAAAGTCCATCCGCCTCTTGCCTATGGCGTTCAACACCTCTGTTCCTTTGGCTCCCAGGCCGTAGTGTTCAGTTAGAGCTTTTAGACTACCTCCAACTTCTAAGCTGTGTAGTGCCCTGGCCATTGAAAGAGTGTCAACTATACGTTTTGGTCTAATGTTAAATATCCAACTGAGAATAGCCATGTCGAACATTGCGTTGTGAGCAATGGCTATGGAGTCATCCCATGGAAATTGACGCAGGAAGGCTTCCGTCCCACTCTTGTCGCCTGTATACCACTGTGTACTATCATCATTGAGTTTCACGCTAACGCCGATCACCTCAAAGAATTCGTGTCTTATATATTCTTCAGTAGTAAGTTTGCTGAGTGAAAACTGTTTATCGTAATACGTCTCGAAGTCTATTGTCAGAGTTTGCATGTTTAATTAGGAAGTCCTCGATTTCGTGCAGGTTAGTTTCGTTAGTAATAAAGGTTGTGCCACCAGCCTCCCGAATTGCGGCTAACTCTCGGTCTTGTAGCGCAGTGGTAGTGTTCTTACCAGCCTTGCATTCGATGCCGATGAAGTGACCGTTAAAGCAGCAGACTATATCGGGTACGCCAGAGCGACCCATACCGTATGTGGCGGGGAAAAAGTAATAGACACCGTGAATCTTCAAAAGTTTCACAACTCTGTCTTTCACTTTCTTTTCAGGTGTAGTTGCCATGCAGTGAGTTTAGCATGGCAATGGACAGTGTCAACATATCCCAGACAAAAAAATGCCCGCACTAGGGCGGGCATAAAGCTCTTAGCGAGATAACATTGTTATGAGCTATACAACAGTATTCTTTTTAGCGTGTTCCTCAAGCACGTCACGGATAGCTTGTGAGCGGTTGGCGTTCTGACTGTAGTATGCGTTAGCCTCTTTACTTATACGTACGCTGATATGTACAAGTGTCGGGGCCTTGTTAGGGCCCCTGGGTTTTCTAGTTTGCATCCTATTCTCCTAGTACCATGTAGTATCCGTTTTCGTAGCGTTGACCTACGCCTTCAATGTAGGCTGCGGAATCAGCAGCGAGTTTAAGCAGTCCGATCTTACCTCGCATCCATTCAGGCATTTGTTCGGATGTCATGATTCGCGGTGGTTGTGAGTCTTTGTTGTAGCGACGCACGACGATCCATTCTTCTGGCTTACGTTCTGTTAGCGTATAGCTATCTCTGTTATACGCTTCCTCAAACTCCATGCGAGACTTCCATCTTTTACCTTTATCTTGGAGTCTTTCTTCTCGCCCAGCATCAAGGTCAACCATCTTTGCAAACTCATCCAAGTTACAAGCAACTTTATTGGCAGAGTCTGATACCAGTCTGCTAAGTAGTTGCACAAAATCGTAACGGTCATCCCGCGTTACACCTCTTTGATGGCTGCTTACATAGGATTCAACCATGTGGCCTATCTCATCAGGAGTCTGTTTTCTGAACATCCCGCTGAAAGATGCAACGGCTTTGCCTATCTTCTTAGTCCTAACTGTGTCATTCCTGTACTTGGTGGTAAGGTTAGAATGCATTTCAAGGATCGGCTCTAACCTCCCGTCTTGGTACTCCCTGTTCTGTAGCGACACGTAGCCTACAAATTGATCTTTATCTCCGCCGAGATTACCAATTCGGTCACGGTCGTAAATCCATATCTTCTTCATCGCTTCTCCCGTAGTGGGGTGGCTCCGAATCAGAAACTCAAAGTCATGTGTCTGCGATACTAAGTGTAAAAACTCCCACAGCAAGCCGTCGTCAGGGTTTGGCTTGAACGGTTTTTTAACGGCGTCGTTACCTTCTGCTATCAATACAGTTCCCATTATTAAAGTCCTCGTGTGTATTTACGGTTAGTGTTAGCTACATGCTCACCCTTAGGTATCTCTACCAGTTCAAACAGTTCCTCGTGGTGCGCACTTTTTATCATGTCATCTATGTACTTCTTTACAGCTACAGGGTTAGGAGCAAACGACCAACCAGTCCCATAGTTGTATTGACTTTTCTCGGTGTGGCGTACAATCGCCGCCGCTGCTTCATACCACTTACTCATGTCTGTGGTGTTCATATACTCAAACACTTGGCTACGTTTGAGCTTCCACTCAGACAAAGATGATGAGTCATCAGTCATAGACGCAACGGTCATAACATACGCAGTAAACTCGTGGTACTTCTTGCGTAGCTCTTTCATAGCTGCGCGTTTGAGTTTGTATTTGTATGATGGCGTATAGCTCAAGACTTCGGGTTTCAAGTGGTTAGTGTCGGAGCCTTCTTGTACATATGTTGTATAGCGGATAACAAGGTTATCTCCTATAGCGTACTTGTTGTATCTCCTGTCGCTATGATTAAACGCGTCTTCAATATATACGCACTCTGATTTCTCGTGGTGCACATGTACTTTGGGTAGCAACGCAGAGATAAACTGAGCCACAGCCGTGTTGTCTTGGTTGTACGTGTTGAGTACGATTGTATTGTCTGGGTAATACTTGACTAGCTCGTACCCTTCTAGCTCGCACGCTATATATTCCCCGCGATCATGGATTTGACATTCAGTTCTACGTCTGCTGTTTTTGTCCAGACCCAGCGGGTTTATGTGTTCCCTACCACGTATTGGAGTAGTCTTAGCTAAGTGTGCTTTGGCTTCCGCGTAGTTACTCATACTCGGAATCCATCTTGTGTCTACAAAGTGTGCTTGGTACATAATGTCCTCGTTGTTTAGTTAATAACAATGTTATCAGGCGTAGAACTCGATTCGTCGAACCGCGCCTAGTATGTTAAAGCCATCGCTGCAATTGTTTTCTATGTCCTCGTATTCCTCGCCTATACGCATGAACTCAAAGTGGAACTTGTATTCATGATCATCTAATTCAAATAGCTCAGCCCAGTTGTTCATGGCATTTGTGAATATCATTACGCTATCAAATGAGTCGTACCACTTGGTGGATTCCCAGTAGAATTTTATGTACTTAGGTAAATCCGACATACCAGTCTCTATGATCTCGTAGTAATCTTCGTCCCACTCTGGGTTCGGTGCAATGAGGCTTTCGTCTACGTATAACTTTAGTAGGTGAAAGTCTTCTGGTTTCTTGGGGTACATGACAAGTGCCACGTCGCTTCTATATCCCATTGCTCTACTCCTCCTTACCTACTAGCTTGGCCATAGCGTATAGCTCGGGCGTAAGCAGTTCGAGCCGGTGCTTGCTCTCATCAGGGCCACGCTCGTATACCCTGTGAATGTCAGGGTTATCGCCCCTTTGCCACTCTTGCTTGTATATCTCCTTGCCATACTTGGAAATCAACCCGACGACTTCAACGGCTTGTTCCATTTGCATTACGTATTTAATGCCTTCAAATTCAACTAATGCTTTCATTGTCAGTCCTCAAGATAGATTGTTTTACCTACTGGAGCAGTAGTACCTTGCTCGGTAATAGCCCAAAGCACTGGGTACTCCCAGACTCCCCATTGATGTACCTCACCGTCAGTCAGCATAACTACCGCATCAGGCTTGATACCTTTCTCCTTCAGGTATGCGGGTACGCAAGTAGGGTCAGTACCACCCCCACCCTGTGGCATGGTCTTGTCCCGCCAGTTGGTTAGAGTTGCCTGTGTGTATACTTCATGGCGTTCTACCTGACCATCCCAGTAGATAAGATGCAGCTTGTCTACATTGAGTTGACGGGCGATGCCTTCGATCTCGCTCATACACTTCTGATAACGATCCCGAAAGAACATGGAACCGGAAACGTCTGGGCAGACTGCAAGTTCCTTGATCGAATTACCAATCATGGTCGGCATACAAATGTCTTGGTGTAGGAATCTGCGATTGAGCCTACGCCATGTGCTTACCTCTTTCTTAGTACACGTAGCTCGCACAAACTCTTTGAGTTGCTCAGGCCAGTTGACTCTAGGGATCAACAGTTCTTCGAGGCCCAACTTACTACCGCCCCCGCCTTGACCAATACTCTTCGCGGCCATTGCACCTTCTCGGATAGCACGTTCGATATTGGCTTTGAGTTCCTGTTTCTCCTCCTCGCCCATAGCCTTCGCGCCTTCCCAGTCGTGGTCATCGAACCCCTCACCGTCACCGCTTCCGCCACCGGCTTGGTTACCGTCTTGGTCATCGGGTTGACCATCGCCGTCACCGTCTTGGTCATCGGATTGGTCACCACCGCCACCGCCATTCTCGCTTTGCTGTTTTCGCAAATCGTCAAAGATGCGCTTGACTGTCCACCCGTCGTACTTGGGGTCATGCAGACCGATAGGGTTGCCCTCGTCATCGCGGGGCATTGCAACCAAAGTCTCTTTCGGGTCGAGCAGAATGATCCTGCCGTTGATCCAGAAATCGAGCGCAGCGTTGGCTAGCTTGGGGTCGATCCTGTGTAGCGTGTCATACACTTCGAGATGCCTACCTGCTTTGTGGTAGTTCTCGTGAACCATGATGAAGCACGCCTCCTTGTCACCCCACTGGAATATAAACTCGGGGTTGTATATCTCGTCCCTGCCATTTGTACATGCTGTAGCAACTGCAAGGGATAACTCTCGTTTGCCCACCATCATTACTGGTGCAAGGCCAACGAACATTGGGTCTCTCATCACCTTTATCCTAAGGCGTTTGAAATTCCGTATCGTTTTCTCGCTAATCATTTTGTTGTTCCTCGTATAACAATGTTATTTGCTCTAGATCAGGTCTTGGTTATCGGCAGCCCACTTAGCAAACTCGGCACACTTGAAGATGAAACCCTGCTTGCGCTTGTCTCGCGCCATGCGAATACAAAAGACGCACTGCATTTCTTCGTCCATTCGGCGTATGTACTTCATGAACGCTGTCATCTCCTTGTCATCGTTGATCTTCTCGATAGCACCAAACACCATAACGGCTAGCGCACCATCGGACTCAGGGAGATTTGCAGTTTCTGGGTAAGCCATAATCTCAGACCACGGGGTCATGCTCTTGTGGTACATGATGAAATGGCTGATGCTGCTAGCGAAAGCCTCACCCGCTGTACCTGCTAGAGCAACCTGAAGTGCAGAGGGGTCAACCTTGTCCCTGTTCTTGATCAGGTTACTGGACAGAGCCAGTGTACGTGGCGTTACCACCGCACCCTGTATTCTCGTAGGAATAAAGATGTACGGGTTCTTGTCTTGGTCATCATCCCGATAGGAAGCCAGACAGTCAGGGTTCCTCGCCACCCATGCCATGACAATAGGGTCGATGCCATTCTCCGCAGCCCAAGCCAACCAGAGTTCGGCGTTAGGTTTGAGTACCTCGACCTCGGTTATGCGCATCTGGGTATGGGCCTGTAGTGCATCGCCCACGCCATCACTCGCCAAGTTGCCGGTCAGGAATCTGTATGAGCCTGCGGGTAGTGGAATATCACCAAGTCTTGGGTTATGGGTCTCAAGCAAAGGGTGAAGCATATTGCGTACTGGCTCTGCGCCCTTCGTAAACTCATCGAGATTGATAACCACCGGCTTGCCCTCATGCAGCTTGAATCTGGCGTTGGGGTAATACTTGGTAGTCTTGGTCTCGTGGTCGATAACCGGCATTGCAATGTCGCCCAAGTCCATGTTCGGTACGTCAAGGTATGCGGTCTCAAGTCCTGTGAGTTCTTTAATAGTCGCAGTGAGCGAGGACTTGCCTATACCGGGTTCACCACGTAGTAAGAAGCAGTTATCCGGATTAGCCACAATCAGAGCAGCGGCTTGGGGAAGGGTTACAGTCATTCGTTCGTTTACAATAGTCATTGTGTTGTTCCTCATATAACAATGTTATGTGTTGTTTACTCGTTAGATTTCGTTAGATTTTGTTAGATTTCGTTAGACAAGTTCTCACTTGCTTACTCTTATTGTACCACGATTTACTACCCACACATGGGCGTATGGGCAGTCTCTCTCGTATCGGTACGTGCTTGCTTGGTCTATTCTTGTGCATGATTACCACTCGAACTTCTCAAGGATTTCGTCAACCTTCGACTTCATATGCTCTCGTGTGTGCGGGCTTTCGCGGAGAACATCGACGTTTGCGTGTGCTAGGCTAGCCTCAAGCATCTGCTTGGCCTGCTCCAAGTCTGGGTCGTTGGTGATGTTGAGGTGAGACAGCAGATCACACAGGTCACGCGGGTTGGTAATGAATGTCCCGTGGAACCGCTTGTCTTTGCCGTCATCTGATTCGGTCAGCTTCTGGCTCATACCTTCGAGCATCCCATGCAAACGCTTCCAAGCTGTTTCCGTTGCGGCTTTCAGCTTGTCATTGTTCTCACGTTCCAGCTCAACGCGTAAGTCCTCTAAGTCCTGCGCGGGTAGGTCTAAGCATAGATGCCCAGAGTCGGGTATCGGCTTCATGGTCAGTGACCACTTGTACTTCTCCCATATCTCATCGGCAGTGGGGTAGTCGGCGGGGTTGTACATCGCACCCAAGTAGTTGGCTGCAACCTGCACCAGTTCATCCCGATGCTCACAGATGTAGTCACGCTGACGGTAGAAGTTGTCGCGCTTCTCGTTGTGCTCTTCCTTGAAGTCAAAGACTAGGCTAGTAGGCAGAACCCTGTCGCCTCGGTCATCCCACGGCAGAGTCTGGTAGTTGTAGTCCAACCGGCAACGGGCAGCAAAATCATTCAACTGCTTAACGTGCCGAGTGCCGACCATCAGGTCTTTGGTGTAGTTACCCGCTTTGGAGTCAGCACCAGTCCTTGCTGCTACTTCAGCAGACTGTTCTTTATCCTTCTTGCGAGCTGCCCAAGTAGATATGTTGAGCCGTACTAATACTGCGCTTGATTGAATAGACATTTTTGTTGTCCTCTTGATAACAAAGTTATGTGTTGTACTGCGGTTAAATTAAAAACATCAGAACAGTGAACAGCCAGAGCACCACAGTCATACCGACTGCTCCGGCGAACACGCCTAATACCTGAAGGGCTACGACCCATGTCGGAGTTTTCTCCTCCGCCCAGACTGCGTTACGCATGTCAAAGTCATCGCCCATTTCGTTGGTGTAGCTGACGATCTCGTCTTTCCAGTCCTCATTCATCGTTCACTCCTCCCATGCTTCGACTTGCAAACAGCGAAAGCCATTGGCCCGCCACATGTCTACCACGCACTGCCTATCGTCTAGTATGCACAGCACGTCATCGGGTGTCAGACCAAGTTCCCGCACCATCTCTAGTTTGACCTCGGTGTCAGGTCGGCGGTCATCTGCGTTACGCATGATTAGCAGTTCGTCGTAATCCCAATCCTCGTGGATGTGCTTCTGTAGCCACTCAATGGTTTCGGCCCGCACCACGTCATTGCGCCCAGACAGAAAGTAAACCTTCCGCTCCACCGCTCCGCAGACCATGCAGCCTGAGTTGTGTCCGAGTATCAACGACTCCAGTATCTGGATAACGTCCCTGTTCGGCTTGTCATCGACGCATGCCGCATTGAAGCTATCCCAATCGCGCTCGGCGTAGGGCTTGAGCGTCCCGTCATCGTTCTTTATGTAGTGAAGCCGGTGATTCACATCGGCCAGTGTTCCATCTACATCGCACAGAATTACTTCCTTATTCATTGTCCATCTCCTTCAT
>Ga0208899_1003055_pt1 | contig 10906 bp, 9 predicted proteins | sample VirMetDEL_Nov_24_FD_184518 | JGI IMG/M metagenome (GOLD analysis project Ga0208899, IMG submission 184518) | Aqueous microbial communities from the Delaware River and Bay under freshwater to marine salinity gradient to study organic matter... | ecosystem: Environmental > Aquatic > Marine >...
GGTTAAGATGGGGTTAATTCACTACATTTCCAGTTAAACTCCAATGCTCCATATTCATTGGTCCAGCACCATACGTTGTTTTAACATGCATGCGAATAAGGTAATATCCTTTACTTGATGTAACGTTTACCGTTTGTCGATTATTACTATTGCTTGTATATGTAGTTGTAAAATCATCAATAAATTCAAATGTTGCACCATTATCATTTGAACCTGCCATAAGGGCATCTTTTGGATACCGGTCTACTGTTGCTGTATTGGCGGCTAAATACCGTCCAGTTATATGTACTTCTGTTATTTCTAATTTATAAGGCAATGACAATTGTATCCATGAACCATTGTATGTCACACTGTCGACAGTTGATGAATAAGTGCTTGGTGGATTACCATTACTATCATAAGCACCAGTATTAGGATCACCATGCCAATCATATCCGTTATAACTACCCCCTCCGTCTGCTAATACTTGATTTAATTTTAAACCATTTGATGAGTGATAATCAGAAACATTGATATTATATGTACCGTTTGCAAAAGTATAAGTAGTTTCTCCTGTTAATGTATACGAGAAGACATTGTTACTTGTATTCGTTGCCCAAGCATTCAGTACAGATGTTACGTCATAATTTGTTGCTAAATATGATGATGAATAACCCATACCTGTATGACTATAACAGTAGTAATACAATGTCCCTGTAAAAGTACTAGGTAAGACCAACTTTGTATACGCTCCAGGTTCCCCTGGTTCTCCCATTATGGTTACTCCATCACTGGGCTGATAAATATTATTAGTATCATCTACCGTTGTTCCAAATACAATTTGGTGGCCTGCATTTGATGAATCCGATTGGTCGAAGACATACGTCGTACTTGCTGCAAATGTTATTTGATCTCTCTCGACTGTGTCAATATAATAAGCATTAGCTCCATTCGAATCCGTTGCGACTGTAACCACCTTTGTCGTTACACCAGTCGTTGGTGCTTCAACATAACCCATACCTGTCGTTGCACTGTCGAAGTAAAAGACTTCTGTTCCTGTGTAAGAACTTAAATCTAATGTTACAGTTGCATTGGAAGAAGATCCAGGTGTTCCCGTACGAGTAACATAGGTTGATTCAAAGGTTGCGTCGTAAGAGTCTGCTGTCGTGTTAAACTGTAATACTTTGTTTAGATTAGAATTATGAGTAACTTCAAAAACATATATATTATTTGTTGTTAAATCAAGGTCTGGTTGATTAGTAACTATTCGGCCACTAGTTAATGGATATAAAACGTTTGCAATGACATTCTGATTAAAAATGTTTGTAGTTATTTCTATATAATAATCGGTTTGATTAGAATTACCCGCAGCGGATGCACTACTAAAGGATGGTGTCCATGTGGCAGTTCCAGCACCTGTAAATGTAATTAATGTTCCGGCTGTGTTGTTGTACGTAAGCGCTGAACTTGTACAAGTTAAATTATTGGTAACATTGGAAAGATGGGATGCAGCAAATGTATAAGAAAATGGTACCCAAGCTTTTACAACACCATCTGCTCCTCCTTCTTGTACACCATTTGCGTCAGTTGCAAAACCACCACCTCCACCCGAACCTGTATTCGGTGCACCGCCTGTACCTGTAAATACCGCACCGCCTGCAGTTAATGGTTGTCCATGTCCACCAAGCTCAACGCCACCACCAAACCCTCCTGAACCTCCTATTTGATTCCCGGGATTGGGTTCACCAGTTCCACTTGCTCTTGTACCACCTCCACCTCCTGCTGCGTAATATTGTAAATCAACGTACCATTGTTTTGCATCACCTCCATGTCCACCGTAGCCATTAGGAGCATCTCCACCAGCACCACCCGCGCCTCCACCACCTGCCGATGAATAAAGGGATAGTGAAGTATTTGCCAAATATGTACCATTACCACCATCGTTACCTTGACCAGACGTTCCACTACCACCATAAGATAACGTAACATCATTCGTCGATGTGTTTGTAGCGCTACCACCACCACCAGAACCACCTGTTTGTGCTATTGTTGCAGTAGTAGTAGGACTTTGTCCACCACCTCCACCGCCACCTATTGCAACATAGGATCCATAAGATGAATCACTACCATCTGGTCCAGGAGGAACTGGACTACCAGATGTCCAACCATTGCCTCCTGCTCCAACTTCAACATTTACACTATATCCTGCTTTTGTAAAGGTGAATGATGTTGTAAGCATACCACCACCACCACCACCACCACCATAATTAGCCGAACCTTGCCCCCCACCACCAACAACCAAGAGTTCCATTACATCCGCAACTTCTTCTTGTTTTACTAAAGCCGAAAATAATCCTGCAAAAACCATTATTATATATTAAGGTATAGAATAATTTTTTTAAAGTACAACTGGCATTATATTTGTTCCAGCTCCAGGATTAATAAATTCTATAGTATCGGAATTTGTAAAATATTCATTAACATTTAATATTTCAATTGTAATTTGGTAACTGGTTTGTTGAGTTGGGTTGTATGCATTTTGACATTGAAATTCTATATACGTACCATACTGACCTCCTCCAAACAATGATAAAAAATTATCAGCATTATCACTAGACTCAGTGGATTCCTGTATTAACCGCTTTGTTCCAAAAACAGATCGTTGTCCATGATTTGAAAAATATGACCACGGAGTGTTATTTAAAGAATTTGGATTACCACCACTTCCTGAACCCGCCCAATACATTCGATAATCATTTTGTGCAGTCGCAGAAGATGGAGCCCAATTTCCACTAGGAAAACGACCTGGATAACACGTAAGAATATTACTTACATAGGATGTATTTTCCATATAATTGTATGTTACACCATTTATAGTTTGAGACAATTCTCTACTTGCAACTTGAGCGTTTATTCTAAACGTTACACATGCTCTTTGGTCTATGTTTTGTGAAAATAAAAATCCTGGACCTGGGCTAAAACTAGTAGCAAAATTTCTGCTAAAATTACATGAAAAAGGTTGGTTTTGTGAAAGAATAATATTATTTCCAGTAATATTTCCTGTAACATTCAATGATGATAATGTTGTAGCGCCTGTAACAGCCAATGTTGAAGCTAATGTTGTCGCGCCTGTCACATTCAATGTTGAATTTAACGTTGTCGCGCCTGTAACATCTAATGTTGAATTTAACGTTGTCGCGCCTGTAACATCTAATGTACCAGTTAACTCCGCACCAGTACCTATAAATTTTCCTTGAGTATGAATATCTCCATTAGTATTAATAGCGGTCATTATTTTTGGTTGGTCACCGCTACCGCCAGCATACGCAAATGCTAATACATTTGAAGAACCACTTGCTTCACCTAATGAACCTATATAATATTGACGATAACTTTGATCACTTCCTTTTAACTCTAAATGTTTATAAAAATATTGAAAAGGGTTTGCTGAGGGATAATTAACATCATTAGTTATTGCGTTATCAAAAAAGGGATTGTTTAACACTACTGTATTAGCATTTAATTGTCCATTTAATGTTGTCGCGCCTGTAACATCTAATGCACCAGTAACATTAGCACCAGTACTAGTTATGTTTACAGTATCGTTACCTCCTGCTTTTAAATCAAAACTATCGGGAGTATTTGAATTATACAAAATACCTGTGTCTCGATCATTTGAATCAAAATATATATCCGTACATTCAAGCGAACCGTTACATTTTACTGCAGTCGAAGTACTTCCCAATGAAATTTGACTATTTGCTGTAATTTGTGCATATGCTCCAATCGCAACACTATTAGTGTAATTAGAGTAAAGGATGTCTACATAAAGATTTACATTGCTGCCGTTTGCAGTACCCTTTCCAGATGAAAATATGGAATTAGACGTACATGATATAATTATTGAACCACTTGGAATGCCTGAACCAGAAATAGGCATACCAGTAATAGCGGTTTGTAAAGACGAAGACAACGCGGCATTGTTAAAAGTAACAGAAGTAATCGTTGAACTATTTAATGTCACTGTTCCAACTAATTGCGTTGGAGGATCATAACCTGCATTAGCACCAATAAAAGTATTATCATTACCACCGTAACTATATCCCGCTCGATAACCGATAGCAGTATTTACTCCAGCACCTCCAGTTAAATAGTATAAACTTTGATCGCCTATACCTATATTATTTGTTGCTGTTGCATTTGCCAAAGCATCTGTACCAATTTTAATATTGCTATTACTGTCAGGCAAATAATCACCTGTTACTTGCAATGAAGCTAATGTTGTCGTGCCTGTCACATTCAATGTTGAAGCTGACGTTGAAGCTAATGTTGTCGCGCCTGTCACATCCAATGTTGAACCTACATCTACTGTTCCTGGAATAACTACGTTGTGAGTTGAAGTTCCTATTCTACATTCATAATCGGCTGTTGCTTTTACACCTTGACCAATTGCGATCGCATTATTTATTGAAGTTGTTGCATTATTGAGTCCAATTGTGCCAACAGGTCCAGTATTTGCTCCAAGCCAGGTATTATTAAAACCGTTGTAACCTCCTGCACTTGAATTTGTTTGTTCCCCTGACTTATTACCTATGGCAACGTTATTAGAAGTTTCTGCACAATTGAGTAATGCTCTATTTCCAATTGCTGTATTCGAATCTGATCCCTGCCACGTACCTCCTGCTGCAGTTTGGTCAGGAATGGCGTTACTTAAAGCTAAACATCCCATGATTGTGTTTGATATTCCTGCATTTTTTTGTGTATCTAAATTGTTTGGAGCAGCTTCTGTTGCAAAAATAACATTTTGGTCATGAATAAAAAGACGTGCGTCATATCCCAGGCCACCATTAGTTGGCGCGTTAGCACCGTAGTTTTCTTCTATAGCTATTTCACCAATAACTTTTAGACTCTGTGTGAATGAGGGGGTTGTACTATTGTTTCCATTGTCAAATATTACTGTACCGTCTGCATTTTTAATGTCGCCTGTCAAATCTCCTGTCACGTTTCCCGTTACGTCTCCTGTGAACGTACCAGCAGTACTGTCCAATATTTTAGTTGTAGTTCCATTGCTTACTTGATAAATGTCTCCATACAAGTCTCCATTTACATCACCATTAAAAGTCGCGTCCGTACCATCCGTTCCTACGTCTAGCACTAAAGTCCCATTGACAGAATAGAAATCCCCATTGAGATACGATCCGTCTCCGAATTTTAGGCCATTGGGGACTGTTACTATCCCCTGTGCTTTATAAGTGACATAATCCTTGTTGGTTATAAAGTTTTGTGTGTTGAATATGTCTAGTATTTGCAGAGGCTTTTGTGACTCGCTCATTTGTTTATATATACACTTAATTTATTTTTAACTAAATACACTGACAGATGCAAAAATATTTGTTGAATTTTTGTAATAGATTGTTAGAATGGCATAGCCACTATCAGGTATATCTACTTGAGTAGTATAATTAATTTTTGCTCCACTAAATGTTGTTGAAAAAGAAAAATCTCCAGCGGTTGATGGGTTATTGTAAATAGAAACAACATATTGAGAATTGTTACGTTGGGTTCCTGAAAAGGCTAATGTTGATACTGTGTCTGCTCCACCTGTATAAGTATAGTCAAATGTTTCATAAGTATTACCCACTGTGGTTAGTGTTAATGTATTACTGCCAAACGAAGGTGTTGTTCCTGATCCTGTTCCTGTTTTTATTTCTCCAGTCACGTCTCCGGTTACGTCTCCGGTTATATTTCCTGTAAAGGTGCCAGCAATCGCTCCTGTGCCAGTAATCGTTGGGCTATCAAGAGTCTTATTTGTTAATGTATCAGTTGTATCTCTTCCCACCAATACATCTGTATCAGTCGGCAATGTTAGTGTTCCTGTATTTATGATAGTAGAAATGGTAGGTGATGTAAGAGTCTTCGACGTTAATATTTGTGTTGCATCTAATTGAACTATATCACTGTTAGTTATGGTCGCGATTTTTGTAGCTGTATCTGCATTTCCGGTAAGGTCTCCAGTCACGTCTCCAACAAAAAGACCTGTTGTGACATAGTAAGGTTTTAATTCGTTGTAAATGCTTAAAATGTCAGCTGCAGAAAGTGCATCGTCTGTAATTCCACAATGTCCAATAAAAGTTTGTGCAACAACACCTGAACCAGCAGTATCAACAACAGCTGCTCCTATTCGTACTCCTGAAACAGGAGTAATAATTAGCCGACTGTGTTAAGATTGAAACACCGTCAACATAAAGAATGTAATCATAATTTGTACCATTATAAGTCATTGTCAAAGCACTCATATGCCACCCTTTTGTTACTGGTACAGTGGAATTTATATCTAAAAAAGCTGAACCAGTACCAATTCGAAAACTATAAAACCCGATGTTAGTTCTTATTTCTAATCCAGCAACAGTTGAAGTTCTTGTACGTGTTGATAAAAAGGTGTTATAGGATGATTCATTAGTTTCATCTATAAGATACCATGCCCACAAAGTCGTGTTATTTTGTAAAGGAATGGCATCAATCGAACTATTTGATGTTGCAAAATCAATAAAATCATTTTGAGTATCAAATTTAAAATGTCGAATACCCAAAGAATTTATTGCTACAGTAGAAGTTTCATCATTATTGACAACACGTTCATATGTTCCTGTGTAAGACGCAACTGTTCCACTGCTTGTGACTCCAGATGTAGTGACATTTGTTGTGTTAAAGGGATCTACCAAAAATGTGTGACTTGTAAGTGCGGCAGTTGTGTACGTTTGTGTACTACTAACTTTTGACCCGCCTAAAAATAAACTTGCTGTATTTGTTGCTGCATCATTTACAACAGTTCCTAATGCTTCTACATTTAATGTAGTTACATTTCCGGCTGTTACATTGTTATCTGTAACTGTAAAACTACCACCGCCGCCACCTCCACTTGTTGATATTGTAACGATTGAATTGTCAATTGGATCTACTATCAATGTACCATTTGATACTTTTATTGTACTTACTTCCGTTGCTATTTCATTAGCATTTATATCTTGAACAGTCAAAGAGGATCCCGTACTGGCTGAATTTTGAAAAGACCCGTCACCAAACTTGACCCCATTCGGCATCGTGACAGTAGATTGGGCTTTGGGGAATTTTACAAACTCACTCGCCAATCCCGTATGGAAATTTTGTTTATTAAATACATCGAGTACTTGAATAGGTTGCGATGTCTCACTCATTTTTACTATATATACACAAAAGAAAATTTAAGCTAAAGATTAAAAATCTGCATCGAACAAATCCCCCTTCACTTCCGTATTGGCCAAAGCATATTCCGTCACTCTACGTTCAAAGAAATTCGTTTTTCCGTCTAGGCTTATCATCTCCATAAAGTCAAAGGGATTCTGTGTCCGATATATCTTCCCACATCCCAGCTGTTGCAAGAGATAATCGGCTACGTATTCAATATATTGTCCCATCAATTTCTCATTCATCCCGATTAGTCGACAGGGCAAGGATTCCATTATGAATTCCTTTTCAATCAAAACCGCCTCCATTACAATCGACATGATCATGGTCTCCGGACACTTCTCTTGCAACAGACTGTGCAAAAGGATCGCAAACTCCGTATGCATGGCTTCGTCACGACTAATAAATTCATTGCTCATTGTCAGTCCCGGCATCAATCCCCTTTTCTTCAACCAGAAAATTGCGCAAAAGGATCCGGAGAAAAAGATCCCCTCCACTACACAGAAGGCAATGAGACGAGTGTGAAACGGTTGTTTGCTATTAATATACCGTTGGGCCCAAAAGGCTTTTCTGCGGATTGCTGGGAATTTTGTCACCGCATTGAACAACAGCTCCTTTTGTTTTTTATCCGTTACGTACGTGTCAATTAGCAAGGAATAGGTTTCCGAGTGAATGTTCTCCATCGCAATTTGAAATCCATAAAAGCAACGTGCCTCCGGAAGCTTTACTTCATCCAAGAATCGTACTGCAAGGTTTTCAAGTACGATCCCATCAGATGCTGCAAAGAAGGCAAGGATATGGTTGATGAAATGTCTCTCATCAATAGATAGTGATCGGTAGTCGTTAAGATCTGCACTGAGATCAATTTCTTCTGCCCTCCAAAATGATGATACAGCCTTTTTATATAAATCCCAGACCTTGGCGTTTTGGATTGGGAATAAGACATGTCGGCTGTGGGATTCATTTTCGTAAAGTATGGGATCCATATACTTTACTAAATATTTTCTAATTGATTTTAAACACTTCCCGTTTTGCAAAAGCGTGTTGCTAATTTACGGAGATCTTTCACAGTCATTTTTTGCAATTCCGATTTGCCTATCATCATACTCAATGGCAAGTTGTCGGCAATCTTTTCCACCAAATCCGGTTTTTTCAATTTGCTATAAGGAGCTAGCACACATTTCTTTTTGCTTGGTTTGCGAGCCGCTTTTCTTTGCTGTGCATACAATTTTTGCAAGTCATCGTCTTGACGGTGTGCCGCAAGGATATGAGCAGACATGTTGTCCCATGCTTTTTGTTGCGTCTCAGAACCTTTTGACCCTCCAGTTTTTCCCATCATTTTACCAAGTAACACTGGATCGTCAATCATAGCAAAGTGTTGATCGCCTAAATTAAGTCGTTCTCTTTGTAACAAAGCCATTTCTTTTTCGACAGGAGTTTGTTGTACTACATTCGCACTTGTCAATAATATTCGTCGTTTAGGTTTGGCCGGTTGATTGCCTGGGCGAGCTCCCTCCCACGATGGAGCCGCTACATTGCCTCCATAAATTCTTCCTATCATTGTTATACATCTTCTTTAGATTTTTCTTCTTCGTATTCTTTCTTTATTCTTTCCGCAATCTTTCCATCTTTATCCACTTCCGTTTTAAAGACATCTTTGCAGACTGCCAAGACGGTATCCATTCCCTTTGGAAATAACAAATTTGTATTCATTTGAAAAAAGTTAATGTGGTAATCAAATACTTCACTACACACAGATTGAAAACTTAATGTCTTTTCTTTTTCACTTTCACGATTACAGCCTTTGCGAATGGTAAAGACATTGGGATCCCCAGTAGACACCACTTGCATGATCTGCCGATCCCGTTTCATTTCCACCAGAACATTGTCTGAGCAATTGACATACGGATTGATTTTGATTTTTTCGTACACGTCCATATTTAATTAAGATACGAAAATAAATACTAAATTAGTTATTTAGTAAATATCTTATCTTTACTTATAATATAATGGACACTAAAAAGTTTAAAGAATTTCTAAAAGAAAAGAGACCAAACCTTAGTACGAGCAGTATCAATACGTACAGTTCTATTCTACGATCCCTTCACAAACAAATCTTTGGATCGTCTGAGATTTCTCTTGACAATTTTGACAAAAGCAAAGAGGTTATTGAAGCACTAAAAGATTTGACTCCTAATAAACGTAAGACTATCTTATCTGCGTTAGTGGTTATCACTGACAACAAATCCTATCGCGAGCTCATGATGCAAGACATACAAGAGTACAGGAAAGAAATAGAAAAACAACAAAAGACACCATCGCAACAAGAAAATTGGGTGACTAAAGATGATATTATGCAGAAATATAAAATGCTGGAGAAAATTGCCAAGCCATTAATGAAAAAGGAAAGTCCCTCTATGTCCGAGCTACAAAAGATTCAAAACTTTATTATTCTTAGCCTCTTATCAGGCATTCATATTCCTGTACGTAGAAGCAAAGATTATGTAGACTTTAAAATACGCAATGTTGACAAAGCCAAAGACAATTACATGTCTGACGACGGCAAGCATTTAGTGTTTAACTCTTACAAAACGGCGAAAGCCTATGGAGAGCAAAAGATCCCTTTGAAGACACCTTTAAGAAACATCTTACGCAAATGGATCGCCGTCAATCCATCCGAGTATTTGTTAATTGACAGCAGTGGTGCTCCGTTAGGCGGGGCAGAGAGAAGTGGTAATGGTAGTGTAAAATTAAATCAAAGACTAAATAAACTGTTTGATAACAAAAAAGTTGGTGTTAATATTTTAAGACATTCTATCATGACTGAAAAGTTTGGTGATATGATGAAAAAGAAGAGTGAAGCTGAAAAATATATGGGTCAAGCTGGATCGAGTACTGATATGCTCACAACATATGTCAAGGAGGATTAATATTTAAGGCAATCTCCAGGCATGTTGTTCTTTAAAAACTCCGTTTGCCAATCCTTCTCCTTTCCTTCACAAAGGCGGCGATCCCAATACATATGAGATATGTCCACGGGGTGTACCTTTGGCGAAGCATCTTTAATATAGTGGATGTAATCGACAATTTCACCTTCTGGTGAGAACTCCAAATAATTTTGGATCTCGTCTGCAATGTCTTCCACTACATCATACTTGTCCCAATCTTTTTGTGGCATTTTTATGTGGAAACTTAAAACCTTTGTCACCATTTGGCCTTCTTCTGACAGTTCACTAAGTTGACTTTGAGTGTCTTCGTCCATCTCAGTTGGTTGTGTTAATAATTCCAGTTCGTCATCATTGGTCAAGTCAATAATGTCTTCTTGTGGTTTTGACAATTTGTCTTTCATTCTTTCCACAATGCCTGTCATATCTACAATTTCGTTCGACATGGTTTATTGGGTTTAATAATGACGATAGGAGGATTTCAGCGACAACTTTTTTTTTTGAATTACCCCTACTTGTCTCTTTCACTCCGGTACAAAGCCCCCTTGTCTCTCTTTTTTATCCTATCGCCTGTGTATTTTTTTCGCTGTTTTTGCAAGTCTGTCATTATTATATTCCATTTACCATGCACACTACAGACCCGAAAACGGCTTGCACAAAACTCATGGAGCTTACGGAGGAAATGGGTCAATCAAACAAGGCTAGAATGAGCGACATAAAATACAGGACTCCGGAAAGGCGAAAATCATTTGTAGTCG
>Ga0208899_1003057_pt1 | contig 10903 bp, 11 predicted proteins | sample VirMetDEL_Nov_24_FD_184518 | JGI IMG/M metagenome (GOLD analysis project Ga0208899, IMG submission 184518) | Aqueous microbial communities from the Delaware River and Bay under freshwater to marine salinity gradient to study organic matter... | ecosystem: Environmental > Aquatic > Marine >...
CTTAAATCAAGCTAGAGAAAGGCACGTTATGAAATGTGTAATTTGTAGTCAACCGATTAGAGAGATAGATGATAAGCATAATGCTATGCCTGTTGCTCATGGTATCTGTTGTAACTGGTGTAACTATTCAAGAGTTATTCCAGAAAGATTAAGAGAACATAAACACACTATCGATACAATCAATATATAGAAAGGGGTTGCTATGACAGATATAGAAAAGGCAGTAAATCTTTTACAAGAAGTAGCAGATAATCTTTTTGATTTAAGATTTAATAGCACTTATGAATTAGGTGGATTTGCTAAAGAGAAAGTAGCAGAAACAAGAAATAAGATTATTGATGTATTACCAACACTTGATTATTAATTTGTAAATAAGTGTTGTATATATACAGTATCTTTATATAATTACAGTATGTATTCAATTAGAAAGAAAGTTGGTTAGTAATGACAGATTGGAAAGATGTTTTAGCTAAAGCAGAATTGCGTTTAGCAGAACTAGAAAGCACACGTGCAGAAGTAGAAAGCACAAATCAAGCACCATATCCTAAGGTTGCAGTACCTTATGAAACAGAGTGCATTGATTGTGAAGTTAGCTACACAGACAGAGATGTTGATAATGAAATCGAAGTCTATGAAGTTAATAAAATGGAAAGCGAATATCTATGTATGGATTGTGGGTTTACTTATGTGGATAAACAAATTCAAAATACAAAAATTCGTATTGAAATGATTAAAGAGAAAGTAGGTTAGAAATGGATTATAAAATTATTAGTAGGTTAGTTAATAATTGGGAATTTGTAATTGGTGTCAGAAATTATTATGAAGTAGTTTCTGAAACTGGTGCAAATTCAGATTTAGCAAAATCTTATCTTAAAAAAATTAACAGGCGTGTTGGTTTGATTTTAGATATTGATGATACTAAATCTATTCGTAAAGAGATTGCTTACGCTAGAGATTTGATTAAGTCTTGTGGGTTTAAAAGAATTGCTAGTCCAAGAAATAGAATTAAGAATAGAATTGCACAACAGTTAGCTAGTTATCCACGTAGCACTAAAGATGATGTCTACGTTAGAGATTATCAAGCAGAACAAGATGAACTAGGTTACAGACTTGGTCATTGTGGTGGCTATGACTGTATGCATTTTGAAAGTATGCCAGTTGGCGAAATTTGGGTTAAAGTTGATGAAACTAAAGATGAACCTATTGGCGATTATATTCCAGAATTAGAAGAAATTGCATATCAAAGAGAACAAAACAGAAAGGTTGGTTAGAAATGAGTAAGACAGTTGATGTTGGGGCTTGGAAATCTCATAAAGAAAGTTGGAAAGAAAATCTTGAACGTTACAGAAAAGAAAGACAGGAACTTAACAACAACGCAGAAGTTGACAGTAACACTAAAAGATTTAATCCAGTTGATGTAAATAAAATGCAGTTGATTAGTAACAACATTGACATATGTTTATTGAACATTGATATATGCACAATGCAAATCAAGATTGCAGAACTACAACAACATAACACTAAGTTGAAAACAAATCTTATGTAACATCTAATCAACTAACCGAAGGAAAGCCCTTGTTTATTGCAGGGGTTTTTCTTTTTGTCCTTCGTTTGCATCTTTATCACAGATTTAATTGAGTTGCCTTCGATAAGAACTAATTTAACTATATATCCCTAGTATTTAAACAAAGTAGGTACACTATATCTAGTATCACTACAAAATGTATGCACAACATATAGTATGTGTAGCAATATGGATTATGTCTACCACACACACAACCAATATTCTGGTGGGCTTTCACATAGGGGGGTTAAATCTGGGGGCGGCTTTATATATGTGTATACCCTCTAAGAATATGCTGTTAAGTAGGTACTAAATATGGTGGTACTATATATAGTGGTGTACCACAACAGTAAGTAAGGTGTTCTTTTAAAGTAAGTTTTATTCAGTTAACACTAACATAGAGAGTACAGCTAACCCTGTGTCACTCCCTCCCAACCAGAATGAACTAAAGTTTAGTAACAAATAAATATGTGAAGTAATAGGCTTTTACCCTAGTTATCATGGTCCTGCTAGTCCACTTGATTGATGTCTATTATCAAATATCCTTTTCTGAAAGCAGGAAGGAAATCTTGCTTGTTTCGTAACTATACCACCTTTTGTTTTAAATGGTAGTATTTATCTAATGGGGTTTTTGTATAGTAGGAGTTTCCTCCTTTCGCCTACGAACATTCAACAGAAACCCCATTATATTTTAAGTATGTTATACTAAATAGGTAGACATCAACCTTTTCTAGGTTTCATTGTTTACTCCTTTCTGATTGAGAACAACGCCCTCTAGCAATAGAGGGTATGTTCTTTCTAACTGGATAATGACAACCTTTATTTAAAAAAAAATTTTTTTACACACAGCTAGTTATGGGGGGGAAGCAGCTATACTACACATACCTAAGAAAGTCTTAGGTATCGTGTAGAGGTACACGATTAGAAAAGAAATATGCTTAATCATATAAGACTTTGTAGTCAGGTGATTTGTGTAATTCATTTTCTTTCATAGAGTAAGTGGGTGTGAGGACCTCTAACTAAGGAAACAACTGCCTGCAAACTCACGAACAGTATTGGACACACTGTACGTGCAGAACCCTGCTTCGGCAGGGTTTTGTGGTATAGTAACTAATAAGCAACAACAGGAGTTATTATGCCAATAAGCAAATATGGTAAAAAGAAATCTTACGCCAAAAAAGGTGGTAAGAAAAAATCTAAGAAGATGTAATGGCAGAGTATCAAGGTAAGTCAGTTAAGTTAGATAGTCCTTCTAGAATTAGCAAAGGCGAACCTGGTATGGTCGTAAAAAATTTAAAGTTTATGTCAAAGATGGTGACAAAGTAAAAAAGGTTATGTTTGGTGACCCTAACATGGAGATACGTAAAGATAACCCAGAAGCTAGAAAATCATTTAGAGCTAGACATAAATGCGATACAGCAACAGACAAGACTACACCTAGGCACTGGTCTTGTAAGATGTGGTAAGGAGAACTATGAGCTTATACGAAAATATTAATAAAAGAAAAAGAGCAGGAACAAGTAGGTCAAAAAAGAACTCTACTATTAGTGCTAAAGCATATAGAGAAATGCAAAAAGGTTTTCCTAATAGCAAAAAGAATAAAGCTAAACGTAAGAAAAAATAATTGAGTATTAAATTAACCTGTCCAGTATGTGGAGAGGTTTTAAGTATTGTAGATAGCAAAGTAGTTTGCAAGAATAAAGAGTGTAGAAATTATGGTAAATAAAAAGTTATGTTACGCAGCAGGTTGTCATAGACCATTACCACCTAAGAAACGTAAGTTTTGTTCTACACGTTGTTCTAACAGAATTAATATGCAAAAGAAACGTGCTAGAAAAGCAGGTCAAGAGTGGACACAAAAAGATGATGTATTAGAGATACCTAGTCAAAAAACAAATGTACAAGCACGTAGAGGACAAGTCTATAACGACATAATCGAATCAGGTTTAGCTGCAGATATTTATACAAAGAAAATAACAATGCAGGAAGTTGCAGATATATTAGGCACAACACAAGGTGCAGTATCTATGGCATACTCTGCATACATAGAAGATTTAACAAGTAAACAAGAACAAGATAAATGGTCATTACCACAAGTAGCAGAAAAGTCATTAGCAGACTTTGATGATTTTAGACAGAGATACTTTCAGACAGAACAAGGCATAGCATACGAAACACCAGATTTTCACCACAAATGGATAAGTGAGATTATGAATGCTATAGATAATGGTGGACAGCACATGATACTTTCTCCACCACGACATGGTAAAACAGATTTGTTAATTCACTTTGCAGTATGGCTTATTTGTAAAAATCCAAACATACGTATTTTATGGGTAGGTGGTAACGAAGAGATTGCAAAGAATGCAGTAGGTTCTGTACTTGACCAACTAGAAAGTAATGAATTACTTATAGAAGAGATATGTGGACCTGGTGCAAAATTTAAACCTACATCTCGTACAGGTAAGTCTTGGTCACAAAATGGTTTTACTGTAGGTACAAGAACAGTTACTGGTATTAAGTCACCGACAATGGTTGGTATTGGTAGAGGTGGTAAAATACTTTCTCGTGACTGTGACATAATTATTGCTGATGACATTGAGGACCATAACTCTACTATGCAACCTTCATCAAGAGAAAACACTAGAAGTTGGTGGACAACAACACTATCTAGTCGTAAAGAGGAACACACAGCTATGGTCGTTATCGGTTCAAGACAGCATTATGATGATTTGTATTCACATCTTTTAGAGAACCAAAGTTGGACTACAACTGTAGAAGAAGCACATGACACAGCTTGTAACTTGCCAGACTGGAATGAAGAAGAACACGTAGATTGTATGTTGTGGGGTGGAAAGAGAACCTACAAGTGGTTAATGGATAGAAAGAGAGCAGCAGAAACTACAGGTGGTAGAGCAATATACGAAATGGTTTATCTTAATGTAGCTATGCCTGATGGATTAGCTTTGTTTGATAGAGTAGAGATAGAGGAATGTCGTGACCAAAAACGTGATATTGGACACGTACCACAAGGTACAAGACTTATAGCAGGATTAGACCCTGCATCTACAGGTTATCAAGCTGCATTTTTATGGGCATACGATTCAGTAACTAACAAGTTGCATATGGTAGATATGAATAACAACTTAGGTGGTGGTATTCCACAAGCATTAGAGATAATAAAAGAGTGGTGGGTTAAATATAATTTATCACATTGGGTTATTGAGGAAAATGGTTTTCAGAAAGCAATACGACAAGATAAAAGTATTAGAGAGTTTGCATCTAAGCATGGAATATTTTTAGAAGGACACGAAACACACAAGAATAAGTTTGACCCAATCTATGGTGTTACAGCTATGCGACCTATGTTTCAAGAACAAAATATTTCTTTGCCATATCTTAGCTTTGAAGCACAAGAGAAGGTAAACTTATATACAAGTCAGTTAGTGTACTTTAGTTCTGCTAGGAATAAAAGCAAGAGCGTGGGTACAAAAACTGATATTGTTATGGCTAGTTGGTTTCCAATGAGAGCAATTAGGCGTATGCAAAAAGAACGCTTTGCAGAACTAGGATATGATTATAATCCTAGCTTTACAGGGTACGAATCTAGTAACATGGATATAGATAATTGGAGATAAATGCCATTAGATAGTGAAAAATTATACGACAGAATAGATTACCTAAGAGTTATTAATCAGGAACAAATGATTGATAGGTCTAGGATTCGTGACATTATGAATGGTGGAGAAGCAGCAGTGAAAGCGTTGCTAGGTAATACAATTAATGTGGAGTACCACGAGTTACCTGCACCTAATTTATTTTTAACTGCACTAGAAAGATTTGCACAAAAATTAGGTAGAAGTCCTGATTTAAAAGTTGATGTAATTAATGAAAAAGATAGCGAGAGAGCTAAAAAGAAATCAGAGAAAATAGAAAGAATTGTTACATCTTATGATAAGTTTCAAAAACTAGATAAACAATTACCACAAGCAGCTAGATGGTTACCTGGTTATGGTTTTGTTGTTTGGACAATATCACATAGAAGAGATAGAGATAATGTTCCATATCCATATGCAGAACTACAAGATTCTTTTACTTGCTATCCAGGAACATTTGGTAATGACCAACAACCTGATGAGTTAGCAATTATTCGTAGAGTTCCACATAGAATATTAGCTGACCAATATCCAGAAGCTAAAGCATATATATATCAACAAGAAGATAACACAGGTTTTCAAAATCCATACTCTGCACTACTTGATAGTACAGATAGAGCAGGTAGTTGGGCGAACTCAACAGGTCATGGAAAAGTAGTGGTTCAATATTATGACAAAGAAGGAACATACGTATTCCTACCAGAAAATAAAAAGATTATAGATTTTATACCTAACATAATTAAATCTGGTCCTGCGTTTGTTATAGCTAAACGATATGCGTTTGACCAAATGCAATCACAGTTTCAACACATTACAGGACTTATGGCAAACATGGCAAAGATTAATATTCTTGGAACTATTGCTATGGAAGATGCAGTATTTACAGAAACAAATATAGTCGGTGAGATTGAATCAGGAAAATATAGAAAAGGCAGATTTGCTGTTAACTATCTAACACCTGGTTCGCAAGTGTCTAAGCCAGTCAATAATCTACCATACCAATTATTTCAACAAGTAGATAGACTTGAAAGACACCTGCGACTTGGTGCATCATATCCTGTATCTGATGATGGACAATCTCCTAACAGTTTTGTTACTGGTAGAGGTTTAGAAGAGTTAGGTCAATCTGCATCATTACACGTTAGAGAGTATCAAACTATTATGAAAGATGCTTTAGAAGAAATGGATGCTAAACGACTTGAATATGATGAGTTGATGTTTGGTAAACTGCGTAAACCTATGGCAGGTAGGTATAAAGGAACATCCTTTAAAGAAAACTACACACCAGAATCTGACATATCAGAAATTTATGAAACAAGAAGAGTTTATGGTGTTATGGCAGGTTTTGATGAAGCACAAAAAATTATTACTGGTTTGCAATTAAAACAACAAGGAATTATTGACACACAGACACTTCAAGAAAATATGGATGGATTAGATAACATCAGTAGAATACAACAACGTATACACTCTGAAAGAGCTGAAACTGTTTTGTTTGAAACTCTTATGGCACAAGCATCACAAGGCGACCAAAAAGCGTTAATGGCAGCAATAGAGATAAGAAAAAATCCACAAAAAATGTCAGAAATACTAGATAAATTTTATACAGCAGAAGGTGAAGAACCTACACCAGAAGAATTAGCTTTACTTGGAATGGGTGGACCACAGATACCTTCAGGTCCTGGTGGTGGATTACCAGGAATAGAACAAGTATTAGGTGCATTAGGTCAACAACCACCACAACCACAAGGAGTACCTAGTGGATGAACAAGAAGTTATCGCTAAGTTTTATAATATAATTAATGGAGAAGATTGGTCTGAAGATGTATTTACAGGCACAGATGAGGGAGAGATAGTTATGAAAAACTTTATTACTATACCTACACCACATCCACACTTTTTTATTAATTTAACATTTGAGTACGAATATAACCCAAGACTAGGAGATGATTTCTTTGGCTAAATATAACAGAGGTAGAAAAAGTAAGGAGTTGCAAGAAGCAACTGACTTAACACAAAGTGGTGCATTTGCTGACATTGTTGCACCTCCAAGAAAAGAAGGCGACCCAACAGGACAAACAACAATGTTAGAAGAACAAGCAGGTGCTATAAGCCCTATGCAAGAAGGTGGTGGACCACAAATGGCAAGACCACCTATGCCTGTATCACCTATGAATTTAGCTGCACCAACTAACAAAGTAGCAGAACCTATTACTGCAGGAATACCACTAGGTTTAGGAGATAATGGTCCTGCACCTATACAAACAGATACTATTAGAAATTTTTTAATTGCAGGTAAACGTAATTTTCCTGACCCAATATGGGATGAGTTATTAGAAGCTGATATAGACATAGGTTAAAATGGATTTTAGACCTAATTTTTATCTGCCTTCACAAGCTAAAGAAGGATTAGCAGCTAAGACATCAAAAAACTTACAAGAGATAGCTGCGTTTGAAAGAGCTATTACACCTGATTTAGCTAAGACAATGACAGATATTACTAGAACATATCCATCATTAGATAAACGATTAGTAGTCTATGGTGCATTGTCAGGATTACAAGCAGATGATGATGCTATGTTAAAACTTGCACAAACACAAGAAAAAGCTATGGAGAAAAAACAACGTACAAAAGTAAATACACAAGTTAATCCATTAAAGCGTGGCACACAACTATCTTTCTTAGCTATGGATTCTGCGTTTCAAAATATATCACGTAATTTTAAATCATCTATAGTTGCTGCACAAGAAACAGGTACATCACTTACAGGTGCTGTAGTTGGCAACACATTAGCAGGATTAGTACCTGGAGAACAACTTACAGAAAATATACGTAAAGCTACATTAGGCAAAGAGTTTAACGATAAGTACGAAGAAACAAAAGAAGCATATGGAGAAAACGAATTTCGTAGAGCTTTAGGAGAAGTACAAGCAGGTAGACCACTTAACTTAGGTGTGGGTCTTTTACCTAATTCATTACCATTAGAAGAAACTGATGTGTATGTGAAACAAATAAAACTAGGTAAAACACCTACAGAAGCATATGAAGCTGCAGCAGAGGTATATGGTAGACCTATTACAGAAGAGTTTGAAAGAGATGAGTATGAAAATACATATCTAACAAAGTATGGTGAAAGAATACCTATATCACCAGGTAGAGTTGTAGCTGCACAGTTTTCTCGTGAAGGTGATATTAAGTATGCACTAGCATCTACGATTATTGATGGTGCATTTAGATTAGGTGCAGACCCTATAAACTTATTATTAGGTTATGGTGGTGCTGCTAAAACTGCAGGTAGAAAGATTGTATCTAAAGCAGAAGTAGCACAGTATGTAGATGATGCTGCATTTATGACAAGAGCATTAAAAACATTTTCTCCTACAAAAAAAGGTGCAGAAGCTAGAAGATTAACGTTTGGTAAAACTGCTGAACAGATTATGGATAGCAAATGGGGAGATAAGTTTGTAGATGCATTAACAGAAAACAACTCTGTATCAAGACTTAAAGACATACCTACGTTATCAAAAGTAGACCCTAAAGTATTAAATTTATTAGCACGCGTGAAAGACAAACAATCTATGCGTGAAATAGTATTGTCATTACTTAAAAATGGTGATTTATCTGATTTGATGGTTGCACCATACACAGGTGCATTTGTAGGACAAGAGATAGCAGAAGCTGCAATACAAACACCATTGACTAAATTACCTATGCGACAATCAGTTGTTGCAGATATGGCAAATGAATTAGCTAAGAAGTTTGCAGGTCAATCTATAGATGTTGCACCACTTAGAAATACTATAGGTGCTTTGTTAGGCAAAATGAGTGATGACCCATTTAGAGGTGTAGTTGGTTTAGGTGGTTCGTTAAAAAATGCATTACCACAAAAAGTAAAAAGATTATTTGATTTAGCACCTAGTAGATTTGCTGCAATAAATTACATAGGTGAAACTATAGAAAACATTGATGGCATTATGGTTACATTAGGTGAAAATCAAAAGACTAGAGATTTTTATATAGGTAAATTACTTACAGCAAAAACACAAAATGACATTGTAGATGTTGTTAAGACAGTAAATAAAAGAATACAAAACAAAGTTATAAAAGATAATCCTGATTTGCAAGGTGAAGAAGATATGGTTGACGCTGTAATAGATTTTGTCAATAATGAAATATCAGAAAAAAGAAAATATCTTTATGACAAAGATGGTAAACCTGTAGCATTTCCTGGTACAAAATATAAATACGTTCCACAAAGTGTTAATGAAGCAGGTGAGATTATAGAGGGCATAAATGTAGCTGTACCTACTGCTTTTTCTATGGGTCAGTTTGCAGATAACTTTACACCATTAATTGATTACAGAGAGTTAGGTAGAGCATTAAATAGTTTTAGAAGATTAGTAGGACCTAAAACAGGTAAATTAAGAAAGTTAGTATCTACTACGTGGTCAGACCCTAATAGAGATTTAGGTGAAAAAATATTACAACAAGCAAAAATACCTACAAGAGGATTAAAAAATAACTACGCTAAAAAGAAAACAACATTAGCACCTACTACATGGTTAGAATATATTTATTCTGATTACATAATGCAACGTGCATTAAAACCTGCTTGGATGTTACGACCTGCATTAGCATTACGTGTGCCACCTGAAGAAGCAGTACGTATTGCTATGTATGGTGGACCTAATGTATTTTCTCATCCATTATTACTTGCTAGTTTAAAATCTAATTTTAGACAAGGTGACCCTACAAACATACAACTTGTTAGTAGTACAGGTGAACAATTTTATTCTTCTCGTATATTGGCAGATGAGATGGATGAAACTGCAGAGTTACTTGGCAACATAGATTTGCAAAAAAGTTTAGAAACTTTAAAGTATGATGACATACAACAGATTATGAAAGTCATGCGACTTAACACTAATGTTAATGGTCAAGTAGGCGATTCGTTTTTACAGTATGCTATTGATGGTAATAATGCTACAGACTTTGCATTTGATGAAATAGTTGGTGAATTAAAACAACTTAAAACACAAAAAGTTAAAAATGCAGATATATTAGGTTCACCATTTTTAACAGGTAATGAATTAGTAGATAAATTACCATTTGTAAATTTAAGTGAAATACCTTATGCATCTGCATCAGTTGTACCTAATAAAAAATATAAACAAATAGTAGAATTTGAAAACCCTGAAGAATTTGTACAAGCATTTAAAAATTATGGAAATAATCCATCTATTCAAATGCAACTTAAAAAATTAAATCATGGTATTTCTGTTGAAATAAAAGACAACACTGCAATATTTGATGTGGCAGTACAACTTGGAAACATGAAAGATATTACTACTGTTAAAGATGCAGAAACAGTATTAAGAAATGCATTAAGTATTGCTATTAAATCACATCAACCAAAAATACATATAAAAAACGAATTGTACAATTTATTACCTGACACACATCCTATTAAAAAAATTGCAAAACAATACAATGCTACATTGAGAGGTGGTGCAGGAGATGGTTATGAAATATCTGTATATGCACAAGCTGACCCACGTATAGATAATGTAGATATAAATACACCTGTAATAAAAGAAGTTATGGAATATTTGTTTGATGCAAACTTCCAAACAGCTAAAAAAATAATAGATAAAAAAGGTGGATATGCACAAGCTGCACCTT
>Ga0208899_1003061_pt1 | contig 10899 bp, 17 predicted proteins | sample VirMetDEL_Nov_24_FD_184518 | JGI IMG/M metagenome (GOLD analysis project Ga0208899, IMG submission 184518) | Aqueous microbial communities from the Delaware River and Bay under freshwater to marine salinity gradient to study organic matter... | ecosystem: Environmental > Aquatic > Marine >...
ATTGGTAACAACATGGCAACCAGTTCAGCAAGTGCAAGCAATGAGGTGATACTTGGGTTTAATGGAACGGAAAAATTAACATATAATAAAGCGACAAATAATATTTGGGAATTTCAAGGGGGTGTAGATATTACAAGCACGACGCAAGGTTTTAAAATGCCAAGCATGACAACAGCACAAAGAGATTTAATTTCAACTCCATCAACAGGATTACAAATCTATAACACAGAGGACAGTTCACAGAACTACTACAACGGTGATAGGTGGATCAATAAAAGTGAAAACATAGACGTAAGAGCAGGAACAACAGAAATCCTTCGGGCTGGTTCTTATCATTACACGGGTGCAACGCCAACTTTTATCAGCTTCACAGGGACAGGTCAATGGTTAATATCAACAGCTAGCAGCGTCGGTACTTTTTCACTGATTGAAAACAGTAACACTATTATTAACGTAGAAACGGGTGTTTCTGGAAGTATCACAGCTACGCCAAGCTCGACGGTTCGTGTAATAAGCGATGATGGTTCAAATTACTATGCCTCAATTATTGACGATTCAGGGGCATTAGGGTGGGAATTCTTAATTGATGATGAATGGACAACGTCTAACAGGTTGACAGATACGGGGGCAACAGATACAATAACTTTGACAAATAACGGAGGATTAGTTTTAAACCGTTCACAATTGCCCGTCTATATTGATAGTCTATGGAATAGAAATACAAATGTTTTTAATCCAGTAAAAAATGGTGACGCTTATCAAATAAGAGTTGATTTTACGGCTGAATCAAGTGTTAATAACGATGATTGTCAGTTTTTATTGGATATTGGAGGAGCAGCCGCAAATATTATAATTTATAAAGGTATATCTATAAATAACACCCCTAAAAAGTTTAGTGTAAGTTTCAATGTAGTTAGTTTGGCAACATTTTTAGCAAACGGGGGACAGTTTAGGATAGCGGAAGCGACGGGTGATTTGGGGATATGGGACATAACGTTTTTAATACAAAAGACACATCATGCACGTTAAACAAAAAGTTTTAGAAAAATACCCTAAAGCAGCGTTAAAAACTGTTAAATATTACTACAATAAAACATTTTGTATTATTATTGCATAAGGTAAAGTTTTAGGGAAAGGTTTAGACGAAAAATCAGCATGGAAAAATGTTTTTTCGTCTGAACCTAAAAAAAATTTATTATGAATGAAAAAAATAAAATCCTTAAAAGGATTCAAAATTTAAAGGCGATGGAGGAACTACCACCGCATTCAATCTGGGCGCGGTTAATCCTTGCTAATATTGACGTTTTAAAAGAGGAAATTGTCTTAACATTACCTCAAGGCGTTGTTAAAGCATCAATTGAAAGCCTTTTCCACCCAATTGAGGAGGTTGTTAATGTTTTGTCGGATTCAAACGACGATAATGAAACACAAGTAAATGAAGTGTTAAAGGATTATCTTAATAATGATTTAGCTTTATTATTAGATAATTATTCGGTTGAGCTAATTGGAACAATTAAAGATCCAATCGTCAAAGATATGGTTTCTTTATTTGTTGTTCCTACCATTGAAACCCTTCGCGCTATGTCTGATGACAATAAGAACAATGACGAACAATTGAAGGAAGTTTGGGTAGATGGATTTGTAAAAGATAAAGAAAGCCAAGCGGCGTTTTTTAATGGTGTTATTGTTCCTTTTGTTGAAAAAGTAGGTCAAGACTCAAAATTTGGGCGTTTCGCCTCTATGGCTCTTGACTTTATTAGTCTTATTGTTTTTGGAAGAACTTAGAATCTACATTTTTTGCATAATAATTTTGATTTTCCCTTTGTTTCCTTTGTAATTTTATGAAGGGGCAAAGGGTTTTTTATTACCCAATAATGAATTATAAAATTAAACGGCTTTCGGATAATTGCATTGAAGTAAGATGCGTTTACAAAGTAGGGTTTAGTCAGGATTTTTTCCTTTCTGCTGACTGGCACCTTGATAATCCGAAATGTAATAGAAAACTTTTGACTAATCACTTGAATGAGGCGAAAGAAAAAGAAGCGGGAATTTTTGTTTTCGGTGACCTATTCTGTGCCATGCAGGGCAAATATGACAATAGAAGTTCTAAAAGTGACATCAGACCCGAACATCAAAGCGGGAAATATTTAGACAAATTAGTCTCAACAAGTTATGATTTTTGTGAACCTTACTCTGATAACTTCGTGCTTATTAGCCCTGGAAACCATGAAACGGCAATCACAAAGCGGCATGAAACTGACCTAACACAAAGACTAATTGAAAAGCTAAAAGACGCAAACAAAAGCCCGATTGAAATGGGTCGTTACTCTGGATGGATACGCTTCGTCTTTGAACATGAATCGGGCGGAAATATAAAGAAATTTAATTTGTTTTACCATCATGGATACGGTGGCGGCGGCCCTGTAACAAAAGGTGTTATTCAAACAAATAGAAGGGGAATATATTTACCAGATGCGACGTTTATTGTAGGCGGCCATGTGCATGAACGATGGGAGGTTGATATAATGCGTGAAAGGTTGAAGCAATCAGGGAAAACTATAATTGACACACAGAGACACATTCAATTACCTACGTACAAAGAAGAGTATCTACAACATGGAGGCTGGCACGTTGAACGGGGTGCACCACCTAAACCTTTAGGGGGCGCGTGGTTGAGGTTTTTTGAAAAAGGTTCAAAAATAAAATACCAAAATTTTTGGGCGGAATAAAAAAAAATGTAAATTTGTATCTAATCAAATAATAATATTATGACTCAACTAATGAATGTTCAGACCTTAAACCAAGCGGCACAACCAATGCAAGCCGCGGGAATGAATAAAAGCGATGTCGTGAAAGAATTGTCTTTCGCTTATCAGCTTTATCAGCAAAACACCCAATTACAGAAGTGTTCGCCTCAAAGCATTATAAACGCCGTTGTAAACGTTGCAAATATTGGGCTAACACTTAACCCCGCGGCAAAAGAAAGCGCGTTGGTATCGCGTTGGAATAGCCGAAATAGGTGTAATGAGGCACAATTAATGCCACAATACATTGGGCTACAAAAATTGATTATTCAGGAGGGAATAGTTAAGAGTATTAATACTCAAATTGTTTACAAAAACGATAAATTTGAGGTTAATTTAGGCGATAATAAAAGCCCTGTTTTACATTCGCCTAATGGTTTTGGAGACAGGGGTGTAATGGTCGGCGTTTATTGCATTGCTACGATGCCCGATGGAACACGGCAAGCGGAAATGATGAGCGTGGAGGATATAAACGAAATACGCGAATACTCGGACGGATACCAAAACGATCAAAAGAGGAAAAAAGAGGGTAAAAGTGTATTCTCGCCGTGGTCGAATCATTATGGTGAAATGGCTAGAAAGACGGTAATTAAAAGGTTCATTAAGTACTTACCACGGGGTGGAAAAAGTGAGTTTCTAAATGCTGCAATGGAGGCAGATAATAGTGATAGTGCTGCGGATCAATGGCAGTTGGATAAGATTGAGAGATTGTTAGAAACCGCAAATTTAGACGCGGATATAGTGAATAAAATTGAAAGGGGAATGTTTAAAATGACAAAAAACCGCGCCTATGATTGCATTGATTATTTACTTGACAATCAGGTTGAGAACTCACCCCGATATAACGCGGGACATTCTAATATGACTGAATTGGGCAACGCGGTAAAAGAGGCGGTAGAAAGGGTAAATAATTAGTTGATGTCATAATATTTAAGGGGGCGTATTAATTGCGCTCCCGTTTTAATCAAAAAAAAATAAATTATGAAAAGTGTAGAAATTCCAGACCATTATAAAATAGCAGAAATGCGGATCATTGCTGCTTACATTAATTCAAAGTCTATTTGTAACATAGATTTAACGAACTTTGAAAATGGCGGTAAATGTATCAGAGTGTCAAAGCTCAACGGGGAAATAGGTATTCACTTTTACAACTTTACGTCAAAGGAAAAAATTGAGGCTCAAACAGAGATCGTATTAAGATATTTAGGCGGGGAGGATGTAGATTTTAAAAAAATAATAAAATGAAATGCCAATTAGCTAAATACAAAACCTATGATGAAGAAGGTTGTAAATATATTTGTGATAGGTGTAGAAAATCTGAATTAAGTCTAAAATCATTTATAGAATGGATGAAAAATATACGAAAGGGGCTTTATTGAAAAAAAAATCAAAATCAAAATAATAAAATGATAGAAACAACAATTAATAAAATAAGCACGATAAAAAGGTGGTACAACGGGATCCCTCGCGACTTTTCGGACATTAGCACTTTACTCTATACTCGAAAGGCTTTATCTTGTGCTATTTTCGACTTAGGTATTCATACGGGCGAAGCAGTCAAAGCTTACGAACAGGCGGAAGGTCGTCGAAAGTTTGAATTTTCCAACGAGTTTAATTCCTTGTGCGAAAACCACAGCGGGCAAATAGCAAAGGAAAAGGCAAATATTTTGATAAAGGATTTAATTGAAAAAGAAAAGGATTGTAAAGCCATTGTGTCATCTTTAAAAATCATCCTTGAAACCTCAAAAAATCTATTGGATGCAATGGCTGCACAAATTAGATTCTTGGAGGATGAAAGAAAAAGAATAAATTTTTCACAAAATACTTAAAAAAATTTGTAGAATTAATAAAACAAATTATCTTTGTAATGAACATAAGGTTTTTTCATGAGAAGTTTGTTTTTAGGGGGGTTTTTGGTTTGAGGTTAGCCAATGCCCCCTTTTTTAGAAAAAACAAAAAGAATGATAAGAAAGACAACACCAAGGAATACTGTTTTTAACCAGCTTTGGAAAAAACAGGAGTTTAGGACAAAAGACTTTGACAGGGAATGGATGAGAAAGCTACCTGACACTCAAAAAAGATTCGTGTCAGAGCTTGACAACCTAATAAGAAGCTCAGACGAATATAATAGAGCCATTAGGTTTAAAGACCATCCAATGCCCTTTGACAATTGGATAAAAGTTAAAACGGTATTTGATGCAGCGTTTTGTTACTGGGCGGTCAGGCAGGCAATTTGGATAAGTCGGCAAGAATACGGCGTTAATTTATCCGCCTCCTTTAGTGATGACTGTATTGAGTGTTGTTTCATTAACGAGGAAAGGGAAATATATTACAGATGTATGTTTTTTCTTGACTCCAAGGTGAAATTTGAAAAAGTCCTCGATAAGTATGAGGAAAAAATGAATTTGGAAACTATTTAATTAATTGTTTTAATAGTGAATTAGTGAGTGGTTATTGAGGGTAATGATTAGAAAAAGTTTTAATCGTTACCCTCTTTTTTTAAAAAAAAACTATGATTTATTTAATATCTTTTCTTGTCTACGTTGTAGGCGTTACAAACTTAACTATATTATTAACACGGTTCTTATTAGGGTTTTTTAGTTGTGCGGAAAAATACGACTTTTATAATCCTGTAAGAATTAATTTTAAACTTTGAGAAAATGGAAAATGATTTGTTTAGCCAATTAAGTAAAATTTCTGAAATGCTTTTTGTTTTTAGAAATGAGATCCAGGAAATTGAGGACAAAATAAACGAAACAGCAGGAAGGATTGACCCAGAAAACAAAGGCTAAATGAATCAAACGTTCACCCTATTAAAAATACATTACTGGGATGATGTATAAGAAGGGGGTAGCCTATTTTGGTATATTAAAGCCCTTTTTCTCAGCCCCCTTCGTTTTCTCATCCTTATAGAAGTCTTTCGGGCTTCTTTTTTTTTCAAAAAAATCAAATATGCAATTAACACCCAAATCAAAATATATTGTCGAAATAATACAAAAAAACTGGAAAGAAATCCTAAAAGAAAAACAACAAGATTATGAAGGGATTATAGAGGAGAACAAAAAAATATTAACTAGCGATAATTATTTAGATTGGACATACAACAACCCTACCTCATACTCTCATTGTGTTTCTTTCAATAAGATGATTAAAGACTATAATGAAACCGTAAAGCCTGAATACAGAAAGGATTTAAAAAAAATAAATCTGCCAGCAAGGAAAGGAGGTTGGAGCAAATACGACGACGACATATTAAAGAAGTATTACAGGCAGTATCCTGACAGTGAATTAGCAAAAAGATTAGGTAGGACAAAAATAGCGATTGCTATGCGTCGCAAAGCTTTAAACCTCTTTAAAAACAAGATAAAGAATGATTTTTTAAAAGATCCTAAAAATTATTTAAAAAAATATCAAAGAAATATTGATTAATTAAACCAAATGGTTTATCTTTGTGCTATTGTTAATTTAAAAATAAACTTTAGCATGAAAAAATCAATAAAAAAATCCGTTTTCGTTTTAGCTTGGGACTTGAAAAAATCTTTATCATTAAACATGAGTGACGCTCTTTCTTGGGCATGGTATTTAGTAAAGGAAAATTTAGAGGACTGCCTTCTGATTTCTTTTACAAAGAAAAGCGGAGAAAATGTAAAAAGAATCGTTTCAAAAAGTATATCTAAGTTTTATACTTTCAAAGGAAGCGATAGAAAAGCGAAAGAAGGACTGAACAAATTCATCGACTTGTCAAAAGTCGCGAAGAATTTAATTACAGGAAAAAAAAGCAGTTTGTTTACCAGCTGCTACAATTATAACACCCTCTAATATCCCATCCGAAGGTAAATCAAATTTAATTATTTGGTTTGCCTTTTCAAACTTTAAAAAATGAAATTATATTTCACTGTTTCAGACATTGTATCAGCTACAAAATTTAACGAAGGAATAAATAGGCTTGGGTTTCATGCGGAGTTTGAGCCTAAATACGGTCGTTTTGCTTTTGAGGAGCAAGAGGATTTAATTGACCAACTGGAGATGGCACTAACTAACGTTTGCGATGAATACGACGTAAACGGATATTTTGAAGCGGAATGATAGAATATGCAGTTTTCCAGCCTTGTGACCCTTGCCAAGCTATTGAGGGAGAGTTAGAAAAAGTCTTTATCGGCTTTGACCTTTATTTTGATAGCGTGAAAAAGGGTATTGAAATAATCTACAAAAAGTTAGGGGAGAAGGAAAAAAGTCTTTTCATAGATTTTATTGTGGCGGATGAAAAGCACGTCAATATTATTGAGGTTTCGGAGAATCAAGACAAAGAGGCTATTTTAAAGCGTTTTAATCTAGTTTCTTTTATTCTTCGACAAACACATTGGTTTGATATAAAAAAAGGCGTCTTTAATCGTAAAAACGTCGATAAAAGGAAAATAAGGGCTATTTATGTCGGGAAAGACGGGAAAACCTCTTTTTCTATTGAAAGTCTTTATAAATGTGAAAACAAAATTCAAATACAGTCCTTGATTGATTCAAAAAATCAATTTTGGGAGTCAAAAAATTAAAAAATGAAATCTTTAAATGTTTTTTTATTGTTATTATTAAGTGTTAATCTTTTTGGACAGGATAAACTATCTTTTTCAAATGTTGTCGAAATAGAGGCAACACAAAAGGATTTGTACAACCGCGCAAAGGTTTTAATCGCCAACCTTGTAAAAGATCCTCATACGCTTGTAAAAATCGACAACAAAGACCAAATTATTGTTAGCGTAAATAAAAAATACTTTCAAAAAAAGTTTATTTGGGGTGGTTCTGCCACTACCGAGGGATTTATAGAGTATAACATTGAGTTTAATTTTAAGGAGGGGAAGTTTAGGTATATTTTATCTGACTTTTATCACGATCCGTTTTCTGGCTCCCATAATTCATTCGGACTTATAACTGAATCCGCTACTTTTCCGCGAAAATTCAAAGGGATGAATTCTAAAAAATGGAATGACCTAATCTGGAACGACCTAAAATTAAGGTGTCATTCAATTGCTCGTGAGATTGGGTCAATAATTGAATCCGAAATGTTAAAAAAAGGAACAATTGAGGAAGATTGGTAATAAAAAATGTAAATTTGTAAAAAACTGAAAAACTGCCTCTTTAATTAGGGGCTTTTTTTTCGTCAAAATTTAAAAAATGGCAAAATATAGGCACGTTTATACAAAAATTTGGAATGATGCAATCTTTGAGGAAATGTCACCTGAGCAAAAGTTAATATTTCTATGTGTGCTAACTAACCCAAGAACGACGCAATGCGGGATATATGAAATTACAATGCGACAACTGGGCCACTATACTGGAATAAATGAAAAAAATCTAAAAAGCGGCTTAAAAGGTTTGATGTTAACTTTCCCTACATTATTACAATATGATGAAGATACTAGAGAAATGTGCGTTGTTCAGTGGGTGAAATATAACTTACAGGGTAAAGTGTCTAATAGGATTGCAGAGTGCGTAAAAAACGAGCTTGAAGGCATTAAAAGTTACAGATTAATAAGACACGTTATAGACAACAATAGGAGCGATTATTTACATCTTTTTTCCAACAAGGCAAGAAGCTTAAAAAATATTCAAAAACAGGACGGGCGAAGACGTCAAGAGGACGACCTTTATAACGAACTGAACACCAACGAGTTAAGTATACCCCCTAGGGAAAAAGAAAAAGAAAAAGAAAAAGAAAAAAAAATACCAAAAAAAAGACCCCCCCAACCCCCAAAGGGGGGGCATGATTTTTCTGATGAAAAAATGCAAAAAGCTCAAAAACTTTACATCGAGAAAATTGGAAAATCACAACTTGAACTTTTACAAAAATCTGAAATTGCAAAAGAATTAAGTTTGACTAAAAAAAGGATTTTATCAGATTGGCTCCAACACAAAAAAGAAATCAAAAGCCAGATTAAAACTCAACGAGGAATGAACGGGCTTTGTAAAAAGTTTTTAAAGCATAATGAAAAAGTACTTTTTGAGCTTGTGAAATTTTCTGCTGAAGATAACAACTACAAGGGGCTAATCTGGAACAAAGCCGAAGAATTCGCGGAAAAGGTTGAAAATGAAAAGAAAGAAAAAACCATGTATCCTGTAATGACGAAGGAACACAAGAGTAATTCGATTGAAAACAATCCTGATTTTATTAAAAAAAATCTAAAAGAGGGGAAGGAATGGTGGGAAGAACAAATGAAAAAGTATTCTAAGCGCGTATAAAGGCATTTTATTTCTCAATTGATACAATATACCAAAAATATATAAAAGTTTATTAGAACGCTTTTAAATAGCCTTAAAATTAAAATAATAACCTTTTTTAAGATGAATGACACAACAAAAAAACAAATTGAGGATTTTTCGCTAAAAATTTGGGGAAAAAATAGAACGTTAGAGGAAAAGAAACTAATTTTGCAAATGGAGTACAAGCAAACCATAAATCTTTTAAAAAATTCAATGAACGAATTTAAGAAAATTGAAACATGGGTTAAAATAATTTCGGTTATGAAAGTTACCGCACTAAATGACAAAAAAGAGGTGATCCGTATGCTCCAAACAAACGAGGTTTCTTCTTTCGTGAAATCTCAAAAAATAGAGGAAATCGTAAATTTTGCCTTTAAAAAAGTCTTCGAATGAAAAAAATAAATATTGAATATTCTATACTTGCTTCAATAATCCTGAAAAGAAGCATTTTCTATGATATTAAAAATATTATCAGCCCGTTTATGTTTCAAAACGAAACAACAAAATTAATTGCTAATAATATTTGGAAAAAATTAAAAACGGGTAAAGAAATTGACACTTTTTTACTTGAAAACGAGTTGGAAGGAAAAATACAAAGCGGGTTTATTACCGAATTAGCATCTAATTATTCTCGCTTAGATATGGTCGTTATTTATGCCAATGAAATCAAAAAAGAGTACCTAAAAAACGAAACTCTAAAAGTATATAGAACGGCACAAAATGAGATCCTGAAGGGTAGCGAATATTCAGACGTAAACCTTCAGGTTCAAAGTAAAATTACGGATATATCAAACGAGGTATCAAAAAGTGATTTTGATAGATTCGAGGCTATTGAGCGAGCGAAAAAACATATTCAGAAACTAATAGAACAAGACGGAGAATTAACTGGAATAGATACGGGTGATGTTCAAATAAATGAAGCAACGGGAGGATTTCAAAAAACCGATTTAATTGTATTAGCTGCAAGACCTTCGCACGGTAAAACAACGGGGGCCATCTCTTATGCAATAGAAGCATTAATGCAGGGTGAGGTCGTACATATTATTTCAATTGAAATGTCGGAGCCTCAAATATTAGCAAAAATAAATGCTTGTATTTCAAGGGTTCCCGCCTCAAAGTTTCGACGACCAAAAACAATAACACAAGAGGAACAAAAAGCAATTGACAAGGCGTGGGAAGAGATGGTTAATTTGAATTTTATTATTGACACTAGAATCAATGAGTTTTCAGATGTTGTTTTCAGTATTAGAGAAACAAAAAGAAAACACGACACAGGAATGGTAATAATAGACTATTTGCAGTTGATGACGGACAAATCAGAAAAACACCAAAGGAAAGATCTGGAGGTGGGGAAAATGACAAGGGAATTAAAAAAATTAGCTGGTGAGGGTGACTGTAATTTAGCGATGATCCTTCTTTCACAATTAAGAAGATTAGAAGTTGAGAGAAGACCGAAAGACAGCGACCTTAGGGAATCTGGGGCAATTGAACAGGACGCGGACGTCATTATATTTTATTATAATCTCGCCCTAGTTAATAGGGATGAAAATGATACTTCATTTGAGGTGATTGTCTCAAAAAACAGACATGGGAAAGCTGGGTTTACTATTCAAAAAATGTTTACATATCCATACGTAAAATTCATTGATGTTGACGCAGTTGTACACCCTAAGAAACAAGAATTTGAAGATGCTGTAATTGTTAAGGAAGAAAAGAAACAAGAACCAGAATATAATATGCTTGACTCTCGACCAGATCCCGAAGTTGATCCAGTACCTTTTTAATTTTTTTTAAAAATATTTGGAAGTCAAAACAATTTAGTTTAATTTTACGGCGTTGGTAA
>Ga0208899_1003063_pt1 | contig 10891 bp, 12 predicted proteins | sample VirMetDEL_Nov_24_FD_184518 | JGI IMG/M metagenome (GOLD analysis project Ga0208899, IMG submission 184518) | Aqueous microbial communities from the Delaware River and Bay under freshwater to marine salinity gradient to study organic matter... | ecosystem: Environmental > Aquatic > Marine >...
ATAGTTACACGCACCGTTAGCTGAGTCAAGGCTGAAGAAGTTAGCGAGACTAGGATTGAATGATGATAGTGAAAGGTTTGCTACGTCCTCGGCATAGGCATCGCTGTATGTTATCCCGTTGTATCTATTTACTTCTGCGGCATTCTCAAAGGGTACATGAGGTCTCCCTTTAGACCAACACACCTCTGATTGCTTGTCGCTCAAGGTTCTTGTTTCTATAACCTTATTTACGTAATCCCATTCTTCTCCCTGATCGTTGCTATTAACATTCCAAGAGGAGGAATACACAGGGCTTTGGCATGAAATAACCCTGAAATGAACATCCCCTTCTCGAATTCTTAAAGCGGGTCCGTGCTGCGTAGGTATCTTAATACTAGTGATCCAGCTGTTTGCTTTTTGCCTTTCACCTATTTCGTAAAAAACGTTGTTTGTTGTTGTTTTTCTAGGGGAAAGTATTTCCACTACAGTCTCATTACCCCAATAGTTTGCGACTGTGCTGTTGCCGTCATTAGGATAATTACTTCCAGTAATAGAAAACCAGTCAAATCCGTTATATTTTAGGTCCGCATCAGCAGTTCCGTTTCCATTGTCATCGACCTGCCTTCCACCATCCACTGCTGGAGCTTGAAGCACAATGAACTTTCCAGTATGGTGAGTACCTTGTGATTCATTTCCTAGAATTGGATTTTCAGCGTCTTGTTCAAGAATTTCAACTCCCAGAACCTCAAACTCTATTGGAGACCCGTCATTTGCAGATGGGTAAAACACCGTACCTGTAACCCCTTCCGTTCTGGATATAACCCTAAGTATATCTCCCTCAGTAAAAGAGTAGTCTCTAAACCCACCTTGCTCTTCGTTGTATATATCTAGAGTGTTGAGAGATACATATATCCTATGATCTGATTCCACTAGAGTAGTACCGCCATTAACTCTCACTGGATAACCCCCTCCAGTAGTATACGTAGTGAAATCGTCAAAAGAAGACATTCCCCTATATACTGGCTGCCAGGAATCTGCCCATGAGGGCGGCTCCTCTCCAGCGCTAAAAGACATTGTTATTGATGCGGGTCCATAGTTGCTGGTTCTCTCAGCGGTGTGATCTACATACACGCTTCCAGCCTTGTTCACATACCCACTCCTACCCCATTTATCATAATAGACTACTCCAAACTCATGAGAGCTACCCATTTTAAAAGAACTAACAAGAGAGGGCGACTGAGAATAAACCGTGGGGTTCAGTATATAAGTTCCTCCAGTCTGAGTTGGATCGGCATCGTAAGTTGCCTGTGTAGAAAGCAAAAGGGAGTTTGTTGACTGGCTGGTTATAGAGTTGACTACAGAAAAATCATGAGTTAAAACTTCTATTTCTTTTATGTATGGGCTTATGATGAACTGACCATCGTCAGCGGTGTCTGATATCTCATCAAAACCCATGACAAGTTTAAATTTCACTGTACCTAAAACCGACCCTCCATCTGGGACTCCAGGGTCTGTGCTGTTAGAAACTACAGCTGAAACATTAGTTGCAGTATAGATGTAAGAAGATTCGTTTTGAGTATCAATCAACAAGTCTTTTAGTCCATCAGATATGTTTTCTACATCCTGCGAGCCAGAGGTAGTGTAAATAGCACTAACTGAAAGAGGGTTTGGGTCACTACTAGACGAATCAGCTAGCCTAATTGGAAATTTATTCGATGTATCTGTTCCAAAATCTAGATCAAAAGTACCATTATCTCCTACGCAAGAAACAGTGTGAACCTCTGCTCCAGTCTTGTACACATCAGAAAAAAGGTTGTAGTCAAAAGAAATTCTAGTAGTAGTGTTGTCAGGAACAACAGATGTCTGATCGTTTGGAGAAGGCCAAGTAAAAGCGATGGATGTTAAATCAACAACTACTTTTCCGTCAGCTACGTCGGAGGAGTTAAGACCTATGGTTATTGCTGATCCTGCGTTAGACTGATCGTGATAGCTAGAGCTTCCAGAAGGGCTGTCTGGAGAGTAGTTTACAGAAAGATTTGCAGATACAGGATTATTCTCTCTGCCTTCTGTGTAGTTAGAATACATTAACCTGTTCCCAGCTATCGACTGACCAGAGGCAAGAAGAGGTACGTTATCGTATATCTTGTTTACGGTGTCTGACGAAACAACAGAGTAGAGGCCTTCATTATAGAACCTATAATACCCTAGTGCAGAATCATAAACATTAATATCAACCCCATCAAACTCCCTGGAAATAGAAAGGTTTGGATCAAATTCATCTATAATATAAAAAGTACTCCCGTTTCTAATTCTTCCTAAAACTCGTATTTTTTTTACGTCAGTTTTGTATGTTCTTTCGTTTTCGGACACCCACTTAGTGTCAATAACACACACATTCTCTTGGTTTGCAGAAGACAATACATCTACAACCCCAGACTCTTTTATTGAGTTTGATACCGCTATTTTTGAGTACGTAGATATAGCAGACTCCTCGCCATCTTTATATATATACTGTATGGCAAACTGAAAAGAATCTTCTCTAAAGTTGTTTATTGAAAAATTTTCATCTGTTTCAAAAAAGAACGTAGGAGGTGTAGTTAGGCATGCCCTAATGACAGGTATAGAAAAATCTACATCACCAGAAACTTGGCCTAGGACTGCATAATCTCCAGATATAGCTCTGTCTACGTTGATTTTTCTTGGCGGATTCACATTGTCTGTGAAGTACAAAGCTGTCTGAATAACCCCGTCTTGCTGGAAGGCGGCATTTAATACATCCGCTTTTACAAATCCATTAGGGTCAAATGATAAAAAAGACCCTTTTAACACAATCCTGTAAGTATCGTCTGACGTATTGTACTGATATATAGCGTCTTGATCGCTTCCGTTTACATCAGCAACAAACCAGTATATATACCCCCTCTGAGGGTCAGATACACTACCGATAACCGTTACTGCATTGGAGTCTGCGATTCTGTCATCAAAGCGGTAAAGTGGCGTGCCAGCGATCGTACCCCTGACGTTTTTGATGACACCAGAAGAACTGCTTCCGCTTTCAGCCATCGTAACGTTTTGGGCGTCAAGCATCTCCCCGACTTCAGGGCGCACTAGCCGCTGATCCGCGTCCGCTTGGAGTCTGTTTGGGATAGTCTTGTCGATAGCCATTAGCGCTTAGGTGCTTGCTTAAAGTTCTTACGAATAGTTTTGAGCAACTCTTCTTTCGTGAAGGACTTCATACGAGCATTAGCCTTGCGCCTTTCGTTGTAGTACTCTTGCCTAGCCCTAGCCTTCTCGTTAGCTGGAACAGCTGCTTTACGCTCAATAAGCTTGTAGTAGATGTACGACCTCAAAGCTTCTTCTGCATAAACATGAACCCTAGGGTTTACTGACCTAGCCTCGTCAGCCACGTATTCAATAACAACCTCACTGATGCTGGAGTTGCTCTTCATCTCCAGCCTATTCTGATCGAGATTAACTCTAAACTCCCCGTAGTAGTTGCCGCCACCAATTCCGTACAACCTGCCTTGGTTGTTTTCGTGAATGAAGTTGCGGAAGATGTATGACTCCATACCATCAGCTATACCAGCATCAGACGCTGGAGATCCGCTGTCAGTAGCAGACTTAGAATCCACTCTGTCGAAAAAACCATCACTGTCTGCATCCTGAGGGTCTCCATTGCTATCAAGGTCATAAGCCTGGGACATGTTCAGGTTCTTGTTTTCTCCAAGAACATATACCAACCCGTCAGTACCTACCACCCCAACCTTAGTCCAGTCGACGTAATCGTCAGGTAGCGTCACAGTATTGTTGCTTTCAACAGGAAGTTTCAAGGACCTGACAACCTTGTTCATGTCAAACCCCATCTCACGAATCCCTCTCAAAGCAAAACTCCTAATAGTGGTATCAGGAGCATAGCTTACATAATCATCCGTATCAAGAGTAATTATGAAGTCATTGATGACCTGATCTAGTTGTATGTAGTTCCTTGCCATCAGAATGTGCTTTCTTGTTTACGTTCGGACTGCTCTCCTTGAGTAGATGTAGACACGAATTGATCTCTTAGGTTAAAGCCAATTAGCTGCCCCATTTCGATCACCAAATCGTTTACGTAGTGGTCAGGTAGCTCAAAGTCGATTGAAGACGCTGTAGGGGTGTCATTTGCGTCCACAACGACGTTAGGGAGCGCAGCGGTGGCAACTCCAGCTGCAGTAATACCCTGAGGGTACTTATAGTACTTAACTCTAATATTGTTAATGCTACTAGGGAATACTTCTATATCCTGACTCACTAACGCAACAGGAAAGGACACGGTAGGTGCGCTGAGATCGCTAATCAGGATTCTGTCAATCTTATCCTCGTCGTAGCACATTTCTACGTTCACCCTAGGGGTAGTTGTAGTAGTAACCCCGATGATCCTAGCCAAGTCGTCAGGTTTAGGAAATACACCACTAGCCTTAGTTGGGGTGTCAACTCTAACGAAATAAGCCAAGTCCTCTTCTATCCTCTTAAACCTAGACTTATCTCTACCAGGATTGAAGCCAGCCCTATTCATCCTCTTGGCATCTTTAAGCTCATCGAAGAGTCTGTTAAAGATCCTCACTTGGGCTATTTGTGCGAAGTTGTTGAATACGGTAGGCGTAACAAACCCATTCTGGTCTTTATTAACCAAGTCTTTAAGGGTGTTGTATACAGCGGATACGCTTGCCATGAAGCAAATATACGAAAAGAAAAAGCCGCCCGAAGGCGGCCTTTCTTGTTAGTATTTAGTATCTATTAAGCGTTCAGTTGCTTGTCGATCTCTTCAACGATAGGTGCAGCCGCCTCAGTAAGACAGTACCTCACAAATACATCTAGAGGATCTTTTCCTGCAGGCACAGAAACGATAAGCTTGTTAGTGTCGTACCACTTCACCCCATCACTGCTGAGCTTGATGATCTGATACTTCTCAGCCATCTTCAGCTTAGTCTTCATCTCCACGACAGGATTGTCAAAAGACTCAATAAACTTCTGTGGGCTCTTCTTAGCAAAAACCAAGAGGTCATGCTTGATTTCGTTTACTGGCCTGTCTACATCTATAGCCAGAGCCACAGCTACTCCAAGAAGTTCATCAAGGTCTTTGTTCCTGATCATCATAACTGCATCAGCAACCAAGAACTCTTTCTCTACTTCTACTTCAGCTTTCTTTTCTTTGTTTACAAGTTCAAAGAGGGTGCCTCCGTTGGCTTTGTTTTCTGGATGAGTATCCATAAACTCAATCAGGTTCGGCTGGTCAGGACGAGCAAACTTCCTGCCTTCAATGAAAACGATGCTTTCGCGTCTTGCGTTTTCAGACTGCTCTTCTCGATAGATGCTTGGTTCGTTAGGGCAGTAGCGAATCTCCCTGATTCTGTTTTCTTGAGGGTCAAATACTGTAACCCCTTTCTGCTGCATCATATAGGTTGCCCCCATAGCTTTTAGGGTCTTGTACTCCCTTACAGCATTAGTTTCAACCTGCCTTTTAATCTTAGGTGGAACCTTTACAGATTCTGTTGTTGTGACCTTTTTTGTTGCAGGACGGCCTGGTCCTCGTTTAGTTGTGGTAGTCATTGAATTTATAATTGAATTGAAAGAAAGTAAGAGAGAGAACCCCGAAGGGCTCTCTCAATTACCAGTATTTATTAGGCAGATGTAGAGGTTTGTCCAATAACGACAAACTTATCTTCAAATCCCAAGTACATAAAAGTAGCGCTTTCGCCAGCAGTGATCGTAACAACGTCAGAATCTTCGTCACCCTGAGGGTCTGGAGTTACCGTTACCGTGGCTGCGTTTGTAGCTCCGATGTTGCTTACTACAATCATTTGCCCAGGAACAATCAACTCCTCAAACTCAGCTGTTCCGTCAGCGGTGTTAGCGAGATTAACATTGATGTCTCCAGTCAAAGTAATTCTACTGGTTTTTCCGTTCCAGTAAGTGTTTGTTACCGTGACGTCCTGAGGAGCGTCGTCAGAAAAAAATGCAAATACGTTTTTCCTTCTCATGTCTCTATGTATTTTGAAGATTGAGAGAAGGCCCCTAAGGACCCTCTCTCTCACTTCAGATTAATTACTTGAGAACAACGTGCTGGTTAGCAGCGCGGGTGATCAGGTTCGCTTCAGAACGGTAGTGGAACTTAGCCACGTCTTGGTCGTTCGTTGCGAATCCGAGGACACCACCGCCCTCAACCCAGTGCTCCATCTCACGGTTGTAACCGTTCACTTCCTTGTAGTTCATCTCCAGCGCAGGAGCCTTAACGCCAGTCTTAGCGTCAGCTACTGTAGCCATCGGAACCATAGCACCCTTGTAAGGCTTGGTCGTGAAGGCACCGAGCAAAGTAGGATCACTCAGCAACTTCCAACCGTGCTTGTGGAAGGTGTAGCTACCCCTAGTGAAGCTCTTGAAGCCGAGGTTGACAGCCATGTCAGCGCTGTTCTGGAAAGCACCAAACTGACCAGGCAATCCAGCCGTAGTCTGAGTAGCGATACCAGAAGCAAGCATGTCGTCAATAGCCAACGAAGTAGCCGTATCAACATACATAGCGTACTCAGCAGGAGCGCCTTGCTTGTCGAGCTCGAAGATGATCTCGTCAATGTCAGCGAATCCAGCTCCATCACCGAAAGTACCAGTGGTAGTAATACCCCTGTCCTCTACAGCAGCGAAGTAACCCTCAGAACCTGCGATTCCAGTAACGCCAGTTCCGTCAGGAACGTTAATATCGCCCTTCTGACCGAGGAGCATCATCATCTCACGCTGGTTCATGAAACGCTTTCGCGTATCCATCTCACCCTTAACGTACCACCTGTAATCACCATTACCGATGTTGATCCAGCCAATGTTAGTGGCTTGAGAACCAGTAACGTGGTAGGTCTCCTTCGTGATGAAGAACGGGTTGACACGCTTCACAACCTCAGTCTGGTAGAACTCAGAAGGCTGACCAGAACCTTGAGCGTAGATGTTACCTACAATAGCAGCTTTACCAGCCGTGGCAATATCAAAGTTAGCAAGAACAGTACCGTCAAGACGAGCAACCGTAAAAGTGGTAGCAGAAGTGTCTTGGTCGGTAACAACAGCCCTAGAACCGTCTTCAAACAAGAGCACATCGTTAAGCCTTACCACGGCAGGATCGTTATCAGCGACGGTAACAACAGAGTCGGTAACGGATGTGTAATCAATAGCCTTGTGGAGCCTACCCTCTTCCCAGTACTGAACTTCGTCGTTCGTACCAGCAGAGCGCGTAGCGCCAGTCAACTGCAGGAATCCAGTGATACCTTGATCACCAAAGGTCTTGATGAGCAGGTCCCTGTTGTCAGGCTTCTGGTAGTCCAGAAGATCCCCCAGAGAAGTGTACTTTTCTGGAGTAGTTTTCAGAGAAGAATTAAATGCCGCAGCATTTGGATCCCCTCCGTTTTTTGTTGCGTTTATAGCAGCCATAATTTCTTATATAAAAAGTTTTTGTTGTTTAGGTTAAAAAGACCAAGTTGAGTCCCCTCCCAACGCCTGCCGAAGCTGCGCAGAAAGGTTGTCTTCCTGGGGTTGTCCACCTTGATTCGGGGTTTGAGCGCTTACGTTAGCTGCTTGATTCACAATGCCTCGTTGACCATCTGCCATACCTTGTTTGTATACGGCTTGAACAATCTGTTCCATGTTGTCAACTACAGCCCTGTGAACGTTCAGCTTGTCGTAATCCCAGCTCCCATCCTGTTGGACGTAAGGATCAAAGAACTCGTCAAGGCGAGTATTCTTCTCCACCAATTCATTCCGATACCTGTCATTCAGTCCGAAAGTAAAGCTCTGCCCGTTACCAAGGTCAAACTCAACCCCGTCGAGCGCTTGCGTTTCGATTTGCATAGACTGATACCAGTTGTCGTCGAATGGAGACTCATCACCTTCGCTCTCATTGTACTCAGGGGCTGAATACTGACTTCTCAGTTCTTCAATCCCCTGACGCGCATTTTGAGCGTCGATTTTGAGTTGCAACTGCGAGAGTTTCACCTCCTCCTCTGTGTGCAGATCGGGATCGAGCTTGTACTTGCTGTTCATCAAAGTGGCTACTTCCTCTTGAGATAGGTTTGGGTAGTCAGATGCCATCTGAACTTGAATTGCAGTCATATCATCCATTTCGGAAGGGTTAAGCTGCTGGTACACAAACCAATCTTGAGGAGCTCTGCCAGTTTCTTCGACGAATTGAGCAATAGCGGCAATTCGCTCGTCAAGCACGCTCTCTTGTTGCTGACCCCCAATAAGGTCGTCTATAGATCCAATCTGGGACCCAAGCCTTTCGCTCAAGTAATCCAAAACGGCATCTTCGACATCCTCTTGAGAGTACTGTTCAATATATTCACTCTGAGTGTCTTCCGTTGAAGCCTCGTTAATCTGAGGCTGTTCTTCAACTGCCCCATCTTGTTGCATCTCCACCTGAGGTTCTGGCGTAGCTGTTTCAGCTTGTTGCGCCGCGATTACCTCAGACTCGTCTACAAAAGTGAAAGAAGGAGTTTCTTGCTCCTGTCCTTCAGTTGCATTAACTTGTTGATCTTCCATGAATTAAATTTTAGCAAATATAAGTGTGAATTACTTACGATATTTTGCCACTTTCTTCTTGATATTCTTTGGCTGAGAAACAAACTGCTTCCCCTTTTTATTACCCTCTGCTTTGGCTCTATTTGTAGCTGCTTTTTCAGCAGGCGAAAGAGCCTTCCAAGCCGCGTCAGGCAAGTATCTGCGCTTACCTTCTGACTTCTTTCCGCTAGAGGTACGCCACTTCTGTGCAGTCCACTTCTTCAGACTTTGTTGTGACTTAGCGAGCGCCATTAGTTCTTGTATCCGCCCCCAGCTTTTTTGTATTCAGAGGCTAGTAACTGTGCTTTTCTAGCAGACCACTGACCAGGATTACCGCCCTTACTGCCTGCTTTAATGCGATTAAACAACCTTTTGCGTAGTCCAGGTTTGGTGTAATTACCAGCCTCGTTTACGCGAGACTTAACCTTACCTCCACTTTTGTATTCAGCAGGAGAAGACACTTTTGTTCTTCTTATGTAGTTACCCTGACTATCCTGTGTCAGAACACTACCTAATTTTTTTTCTTCTGGAGTAGCCTTGAACTCCCACTTTTTTCTAGCGGTTTCTCTGTCCATGGACTTCCCTACAGCACCCTGATACTTGTTGTAATCAACTTTGTTCTTACGCTTCTTAGGCTTCATGAGACACTGTTTTGAATACTGCTTTTTCTATAGCCCCAGGGTGAGGCTTGTAATCCCCAGCCATCAGGTAATACCTACCAGACTCTTCCATCCAGTGATATCCTTTTGGAGGATCAACGCTGACTTTCTTATCAAGCACCTTTAGCTTACCGCCTTTCTTGTACTTGACAGCCTTCATTATGCAAAGTACATTATGGCCGCTCCATTTACTCCATTTGCTTGACCTATAGTGGCGCTAGACCACTCTCCATAAACCACAATTCCAGCAGAAAAAACCTGAGTTGAAGGAAGAGTTGTTCCGCCACTTACATAGCCTTCTCCTGCGGTATTGAAGCACGTAGTTTCAGTTACGGGGGTCAGAGTAGTAAAAGTGCTGTTAGCAAGAAGCTGAATAGCAACAATAGCCTTGCCTTCTGGAGCAACGACTACATCACCATTAGCTGCATATACGCTTCCTGATTGTCCGAATGAGGCTGCAGCCGCAGCGCCTGGTTGTCTTACTCTTGCCATTATTAGACTACTTTATTCTTTGCCAAAAGTAACTTAATTTCTTGAATGTCATCGAGGATCTTCTTTACATCCCTTTTGAAGTCGCCGTTAGCGTCTTCTAGCGTTTCTACCCTCCCTACAAGCTTCGCGTAATCGACTTGGTGTTTAATCCAAACACCGATTACAGAACCAGCTACCAAAAGGAACTCAAAGTGCGTTATGTTCTCAGGCATTACCATTTTACTTTATCGGCCCAATAAGCTGCGCTCATTTTACCCCGATTAATGTTTTTCCTATGCCTAGCTTTAAAGCTGGCCCTCTTCTTGGCTCTCGCTCCTTTAGGGTTAGACTCAGTAACAGTATCAGCGCCTTGCTCTCCAAAGCGAATAAGCTTAGTTCTCCCCCCTTCTTTAGCCAAGACTACGTGCGACTTCTTAGGATGCTTAGGTGTTCTCTTAGGTTTGTTTACACCAGACAACCCGTGCCGCTTTAACGTACTCTTTATTGCTGTAGGACTCGCCATACAGCAAATATAAGAATTATCTGTTATTGAGTCAGAGGAGGTGGCGTCGCCTGTGACGCAGAGTCAATAATAGAGTTGATAATGTCCTGAGGATTTTCAGTCTGTTCTTCTCCTATTGGTTCAGGGATTTCTCCTCTTTGCCCCTGCCTTTGTGAAATCAGCTTACTCTGCTCACTAGCCTGCTTCTTTACTCTAGTATCCTTCCTGTCCTCTTTAAGAACCTCAAGTTTTTCTCTAAACTCTTGCTCTTCAGTTCTGAATCCGAGAGTGGCTTGAGCCTTGATCATCTCAATCTCCTTTCTGTGTTCATGCTTGAGAACCTCCATCTGAGCCTCTAGCTGAGCCTTCATCTGCTCCATCTGAGCGTCGATCTGGGCTTTGGCTTGCATCTCTTGCATCTTAGCCTGACTAGCGGCCTGAGCACTCTGAACCTGAACTTGAGCCTGCATTTGAGAGTTCTGCTGAGCAAGCTGCTGGTTTGCAGCCATGCGCTTTTTGCGCCTAACAACTAGAAGTCTCTCGGCTTGATTAATATCCTTCAACTGCCTGATGGCAATAGCGTCTTCAATGTCTAACTCTTTCTGAGCCAAAGAGACCTGGATATTTTGCTCTAGATATTGCTTTTCAATATCCTCCATCTCTTTAACTACCTGAACCCCAAAGTTGTACATCGGTAGATTGTTGAAGG
>Ga0208899_1003064_pt1 | contig 10890 bp, 12 predicted proteins | sample VirMetDEL_Nov_24_FD_184518 | JGI IMG/M metagenome (GOLD analysis project Ga0208899, IMG submission 184518) | Aqueous microbial communities from the Delaware River and Bay under freshwater to marine salinity gradient to study organic matter... | ecosystem: Environmental > Aquatic > Marine >...
TAAATGTCTATCTCTTTCAGAAACAATAGACATAACAGATTTAGTTGGTGCTCCACTAACGACAGTTGCTCTAGTTGATAATGCAGCAGCTAAATTACTTATAGTATCCCACTCAAATGTTTTACCGTCTTTTATTGTTGCAATTAATTTTGATCCAAAATGATCTAGAGACCATGATGCAGACTCTAAAGTTACTCCACCAGTAAGTGAAGCGGATCCCCATCCAAGATAAACTTCAACAGAAGCTCCACTCGCATGAGCTGATCTAGTGCCTGCTACAGCTCTAGTAATTCCAGTTAAATCATTTGTAGAAATTCCAGTGTATGAAATAAATTCTGCTCCAACTTTTATACTTCCAGATGTTGGAAAACCAGCGGTAGAAGATAATGTAATTGAAGTTCCTGAACCTCCAGTCCCAGCAGTGTCATCTTGTAGTAGACCATTTAAAGTTGAGATAACTCCTGAAGATCCTCCCCATCCAGAAGTACCATAACCAAAACCAACAGTTTGACTTAGTGGTCCTACTTTAACATAAGGGTTTATTGTTGCTGCTCCACTTGTTGCAACAGTTGTACCAGCATTAGCCGCCATAGTGATTGTAAATGTATCTTGACTTGGAACTGTCACGACTTCAAAAGTATTTGTAGTAAAATCTGCAGCCACATAGCCAGCTCCCACTGGAGGTGTAACAGAAGTAAATGTAATTAAATCGCCAGCAGATAATTTGTGAGCAATTTTGTTTACAGTGACAGTTGGACTAGTATTAACTGTTGTAAAGGTTGCTCCAGTTATTGCAGTATCTAATGGAGTGATATCATAGAAGGCTCCTTCAAAATATATTATGAGTGCTTTATTCGTTCCTATTGCTGAGTATCTTCTACCATCTAAATCAGCCCAAACAAGTTGATCTCTTGCTGCACCGACTAGTGTATTTGAAGTTATTTGTTCCCAACCCCCTATTTTTTCAGGCAGTCCATATCTAAATCTAACAAAATCTCCATCAGTCCACTGTCCCTCTGCTCCAGTTTCTGTGACTTGTTTGTTAAACCCTGGTCTTATCTGTACGTTTGTTAAAGGCATGCAGACATTATATCACTTATTTTAGGTATATTAAATAACTATACTTAACAACTTAAAATCCTTAAAAGGAGACAGGGGGTATGTGGTGGTGCCCTGCCTCCATCTAAGAATTATATCATCGCTTAAACCATGAAGGAAGACCTAAATGTGGACGCTTGTCAAACATATTGTCCTTAGCACCTGGTGTTTTACGATTATTATAATGTAAGAAAACTTGTACGCATTCTTTACCTTTAAACTTATTTCTCCAATGCTCTAGTTCACAGCCAGAATAGACTAGCATATCTCCTGGTTTTAAATTTACTTTGATTCCTTTAGCCTTACTTGAAGATGTAACGTCTTTACCATTTGGTGCACCCACATTTTCATTTGGACTTAAATATATTGGCCAATCATTCCCACCTAAATTCATAGTTGTAGATATCTCACAACTAAATCTATCTTTATGTCTTTTTAATTCATCACCTTTTTTATATATTCTTGCATAAGTATAAGCTGAGTATAATTTTAATCCTGTTACTTCTTCCATTTTAGGTTGGCATTTAAGCATTAATGTTTCCATAGCAATATCTGAATAACAAGAATAAGTGTTTGGTATCTGTTCATTCTCACCTTCATAATAACCTAATAAAGTTTCATATGGAGAAATGTATCTAGCTTGACGACATGTATCATAGACTTGTTTCTGCATTAAAAAATAATTTGCAACAAACGCAGCTAGATCTTTTGAAATTGCTTGACGGATAACTGTATATTTATTTTTCTTAAAATTCATATTAAAAATAATTAAAATTAATTGTTATTCTTCTTTCTTTGTCTGTACATAAAGAACTAGAATGTGGTATGCTTGGATCAAAAAATACAACCCTATTTTCTTTTGGAATAACTTTTTTATTTTTAAAATATGTTTCTCCATTATTTGAATTTAAATAAAGTAAACAACCTTTATGTGAATAAGGGTAATCTTTGTGTAATTTATTTTTTCTTTTTACATTTATGTTATTATACAAATTAGCTTTAATTCTTATTAATGCCTTACAATTTATTTTTTCTAAAAATTTTTTCCATATATTATACCCACCACTATTTACAGTGTTTTGATTATAAAAAGTATGTGTAAAATAATAAAATTTTTTTGGATCTTTTTGACTTGAAATAGAATCATTATAATACCAAGGAAATTCTTCACTTAAAATAAAATTTTTTATTTCCTTAAAATAATTTTTGTCTAAAAAATTATCTTTTACTTCAAACATCTTTAGCCACCTCTTTTGGTACAGCTTGACGGATAACTGTATATTTATTTTTCTTAAAAGCCATAATTAAAACTTATACTTATTCTTTCTTTTTTGTTCAAATTAGGTTCAACATAATGTTTTAAATAAGATGGAAATAAAATACATTTATTTTCTTCTGGATCTATAGTCCAGTTCGATGAATTATATTCATTATATTTATCAATACAAGTATAAAAATCATCAATATCTTTATTCATAAAAACAATAGATCCTGAATTTTCAGGAATTAAAATATAATATACTCCAGATATAGCAGACCTATTGTGTATGTGTGGTCTGTTAAAAGAACCTAAACCATTAACATTAAACCAAAAATTAAGTAACCTTAATTTTTTTGAAAAATGTAAATTTTTTTGTAATTTTTTAATATTAGTATCAATCTTATTAAATAAATCTGTAAATTCTTTTGGAACTGTTGTAAAATTATCACTTCGCCAACCTCCATAACTACTTCTCGTTATTCCTTTATTTTTTTTTTTAATATTTAAAATTTCTTTTTTATATTTTTCTATATTAAATTTAAAAGTATCTATTGATAAAAAAGAACTAAAAATGTTAAACATCTTTTGCCATTTCTTTTGGCACTGCTTGTATATTCCAATGTATGAATCTAAAAGGCTCTATTCCAAAGTCTACACTAAACTCGTGTTCTAAAAACCCTGGAAAAATAATTAAGGTTCCAGGTATTGGTTTAAAATGTATAATTTCAGTTCCACCCCATACACTTTTTTGATTTGGTTTCATTTTTAATTTAGTAGCACGTGCTCCTGTTCTCGGTTCATGGAATACTGGCATAGATGTTTTGTCACTACACTTTAAAAAATAAAATCCTGATACGTGTTGATTCCAATGTACGTGTGCTGAATGATGACCACCACCTTTTTTAGCAAACTCTTGTACCCACATCTCACTAAACATAGTATTATATTGCTGCATATCAAAACCTTGATGATCTAAATACTCCCAAGATTTTTGACCGATATAATTTTTAAAATCTATAAAATCATTATCAGCTGTAAGTGGTGTTGAGTGATATGATCTTCCAAAGTCACCAAACTTTTTTATATGTGCTTTAGCTTCTGGAAAATTTCTAGCAGCTTTAATATATTTGTTAGTAGCTTTTGTTAATGATTTTACAAAATCTGGTTTTTGTTCTGACCATAGAGTTGTGTTAAAATAATTATTTATAAACATATTATCTAAATGGTTTACCTAAATGCCAAACAACAAGACTATATCTTGTGCCAGCGGTTACGGGTTTAACTCTATGCCATACAAAAGAAGGGAAAACAATAATAGATCCTTTAGGTAAAATCTCTTTTGCTTTTCTTAAATGTTTAGATTCTTCTCTCATATGAGGATCGTAGTTTCTAAAATCAAATTCTAATTCACCACCTCTGTATTCTGAACCATCTGTTAATTGACAAGTCATAGATAGTTTTCGAATTCTTCCGTGTTCTGGATTATTAGGATCTTCTCTTTCATAAGGTTTTTCCCAACTATCACAGTGCCAATCATAATATTGATTGTGTTTGTATTTCGTAAACTGACACGATTCTGATCTTTCCCAATCAAAGTTCCAACCTGCATTTTTATTAGCCATATGAACATACGGGTGTAATTCTTTATAGATCCAAGTATCACTTAACCATACTAAATCAGAGTTTCTTTTTCTTTTTAAATCTTTTATTTCTTCTTTTTTTAATTTTTTATCACCATAGCCCCCTGTTCTAGCCATTACTTCTTCTTGTGAATTTGCATAAGCTATTACATCATCACAAAACTTTGGTGTGAGTGCTGCAGGAAAATGCCAGTAGTAATTAGATATATTCATAAGTTATTGTTTGTACAAAGTTTAATGAATCTTTTTGGTTGTTAGTTAGGTAATACATATTTGTAGATGGGAACATAATGAACATATTATTTTTAAGTTCTATATCCCAACTTCTTCCTTTACGTCTATTATCATCATAAAGTATTCTAATATTACAATCTTGAACTTTAATACCATAAAGCATTGTAAAGTCTGGAGAGTTTCGTAAATCTACTGGATCTACAGTTAATAAAGGAATTGTAGTCTCGCTAGGTTTATAGATATTTCCCCAGGTTAATTTATTAACTAAATTAAAACCATGTTCAACACGAATATGATCTTTTATATAACTATTTAATATATCCCAAGTTTTTGAGAATGGAAATTGTTTCTTGTAAATTACTGATTGTAAAATGTCACCTGATAATTTATCTCGGTCAATATCCCAATCTTTAGGCATTGCTACATCACCAAAATATAATGCTTGTTCTGTTAAAACTTTCTTTTGCATACCACCACCATATATAATTTATGCTTAGCTATTTGTCAAATCCCAAGTGGTATTAGCTTCATTCCAGACGTAATTCCATCTGTGAGTCTCGGCTTCGTTTTGTGAAATCTGTTCAGCTGTTAAAGCTGGTGCATCACCGATTGGTGATTGCCATCTAGCTTCTGCATTATATTTTACCCAAGATGCGTGAGGTTTTTTAGGCCAAAAGATTTGATCATCTTCGTCCCAAGTCATACCTATACCTGCGTAGTTTCCTCTTAATGCTTTAGAGTTATCTCCAGATGAATGTTGATTATTACCAGTATTGTAAGATGTTTGAATCCACATTTGTGCAGGCCAGTTATTATGTTGTTGTAAATACTGTTGTCCTACTGTTTCATCTTCAACGCCATCAGCGTTTAACATATCCCCATCATTCAAAGTTAATACTTGAAGAACTTTACCATTCATCCCAATTTTTGCAAAATGTGCCATAATTATCTCCTATTGAAACCTATATCTTATCATTACTATACCAGATCCACCATTTCCACCTGGCCCTTGCCCTGATCCACCACCACCTGCTCCACCACCTGTGTTTGTTGTTCCTGGTTGTCCTGCATTTCCACTAGCACCACCACCGCCACCAGATCCGCCAGCTCCACTTGGGTAACTACTTGGATAACCTTCACCACCACCGCCACCACCACCTCTCGTAACAGAAGATCCTGTAATTTCAGTTGCTACTCCATTTCCACCTGCTCCAGAGACACTTGGGCTTGGTGCTGTTGCTCCTGCTGCACCTGCTCCACCACCGCCTCCAGCTACGTTTGCTGGATTACCTGAAGATAAACCACCTGGATTTCCTTGAGGAGGAGAAACTGGAGGTGTATTACCTGCAACAACAGCTGTTGGTTGTGAACCTGAATTAGCCTCTCCACCACCACCTGATCCACCTGTAGCTGTTTTTCCTGGACTAAAAGATGATCCACCACCTGCTGATGTTATAGTTGATAAAACTGAATCTGAACCTGGTGATTCATTACAAGGTCCTGCTGTAGGTACACCGTTTCCTCCAGCACCAACTGTAATAGGATAAGCTCCTGGTGCAAAAGGTAAGGCTGTAGGGGTTGCTAATGGACTTGCTGTATAAGGTCCTGATACTGGATCTGAATGTGCTTCTCTATAACCACCTGCTCCTCCGCCACCTGCAATTTCTCTACCAGCACCTCCACCTCCAGCTATTACTAGATAGTCTGCTACTGCTAAAGGACCAGTTCCTGCTGTTACAGTAAAAGTACCAGGTCCTGTAAATGTTGCTAATTTAAAATTTGTATCAATAGTTGTTAAAGTATTACAAGCTCCTGAAACAGATGCTTCAATATAAGGAGGTGTTCCTCTAACATTAGAAGTTGAATCCAAAGTATTAATCCAACCTTGTGTTGAATCAACAAATACAAAAGTTACTGATTGACCTTTTGTGTTTAAAATTGCACTTTCATTTAAACTACCAATTTTATCTGTTCCATTTGGTACAACTGTTAAACTATTTGAATCCCAAGTTTCTGCATAATCAGCTACTGCTACCTCTGCTCCAGCAACACCTGCTGGTAAATTCATATTAAATGCTGAACCTGTTGTGTTTGCAAAATAACCTCCACCAGCAACTGCACTGAATGTTGCAGTTTTTGGAGTTGTATCCCATGATATTCCACCAGCAGCATCTGCGAAAGTTGGAGGTGCACCTGCACCTGCTGAAGTTAATACTTGTCCTGCACTTCCTGTTGCAACTGCAACTGGATTACCAGATGCATCATATGAAATAATGTTTCCATCTGTGCCTGGAGCCATTTTAGCTAAAGTTACTGCATCATCTGCAATTTGTGCTGTTGCAATTGTTCCTGTAATATTAGCAGCAGCAACTGTGCCACCTAAAGTGTCTAATGAAATTTCATTTAAATTTGTTCCGTCAGAATATGCCGCATAAATTTTTGCAGCATCTAATGTAAATCCACTGCCTGAAGCAGTTTTAATTGTAAGGTTTGTAGGATTAGTTAATCCAGTTGCATCAAAAATATAAAATTTTTCTATACTATCTGGAATAGTACAAATTGTACTAGCAGCAATTGATGCTGTTGCAAATTTGATTACCATATTTCTAGCATTAGAAATAGTTTTATCAGTCATAGCAAGAGCTAAAGTTGAACCACTGTTAAGTGTTACTTGCTCAAAACCAGAAATGGCTTGTTGAATTAAGTTTAAGTTATTATTTGTATTATCTCCCCATGTACCAGCGTTTTCGCCAGTGACCATAAGTTCAAGTTTTAAATCTGTTGAATATGCCGATGTCATAAATTTTTATCTCCTAAATATTATAATTTTACCTTAATCAAGCTGCTAAATCAACTGTTGTCCAAACATTTGTAACACCAGGATTTATCTCTTGCCATGATGTAATATTAGCATTTCCTGTCGAAGCCGTCATTTGAATCCCAGTTACATCAATTCCTGCGGTGCCTTCCACCACGACAGAGCCTATCGAGCTTGATAATTGTAACCCACCTGTTTCTACCAGTTGTCCTGGTATTCCAGCAGTTTGTCCTAATGACATTGTCATCGATTGACCTAATACTGGTTCAACTGTGGTTTGCTCTAAAGTTATAGTACCCAATGAAGAAGTTATTTGAATTCCAGTTACATCCACTGGAGTTTTTGAACCTACTACTGTGCTTCCTACTGATCCAGTTAAAGTACCGACAGTCGTAACATCAACAGTAGCATCTGCATTGAATGTAAGAGTTCCAATAGTAAAATCTAACTGATCTTCAGCTGCAAAAACTACAATACCAAAATCTCCTTTTAATGAAAATAAACCTTGAGTAAGTCCTAATTGTTGTCCAGTAACGTTTACTGTTATATCAGTAAATGCTGTTTCATTTCCAAGACTAGAATTTAAAGTTTGTCCAGTAACAGCTACAGAATAAGCTACACCCCACGCAAATTCTCCCCACGATGATCTTCCCCAACCTTCTCCAGTCAAAATGCTTTCATCAATAGTTACACTTCCACTTGATGATGTTATTGAGCTTCCAACTACATCTACTCCAAATCCAGTTATAACTGAGCCTATTCCCATAGACTCTAAACTTCCAGTAACTTGAACTAAAGCAGATGTTCCTCCAACAGTTGTGCCTTGTAAAGATGTTAATTGCTGTCCGACTACATCTTCTTGATGATCAATTTTTTGAGTTTCATTTCCAATAGTTGATGTTAATAATACTCCTGTGACCGATACATCAATATGACCTTGGTCTCCCCAAACACTATTGCCCCAAGATAATCCACCCCAAACATTTGATTCAATATCAAATATTCCACCCATACCAATACCATGCACATAACAAAGATAATAAAAATCAGTTGAGGATGATGGTGTTACTTCTACATAACGAGTAGTAGCAGCATTAAAGGTTGTTGTGTTTACGTAGCTTGAATAGTTAGAGGCACCATCTAAATAATATGTTACCCCTGATGTAAGGTATTGATCTCTGCTTGTAGTTGTAGAAAAAATTAACGGATGATTATCATTTGAGGCATTACTTTGTTCAAACCTTAAAGTTCCTCCCTCAACCCAATTGACAGTGCCAGGGCCTGAAGCATTTCTGGCTCCGTCTAAATAAAAGACGTTTCCAGTCCCTCCACCATATAAGTTTCCTGAAGCTACGGTTACTGTGTAAGTATAGTTGGCCATAGCTTCAAGACCCTAAATTAAGCCAATCTTAATATTGCAGCAGATGTTGTGAACGCTGGAAATTGAATTGTAAATGTTCCAGAAGTTGCAGTTTTATCTCCACCAAAATCTAACACAGCAACAGCATCAGTAGTACCTGAACCACCATTAGTTGTTGTATTGTAAATTAGTGCACCTCTTGCAGTAAGAGTTACTCCTACAAAAGATAGATCAGCAAAATCAGTAATCGCTATTGAACTTGATACTTTTACACCTTGGTTAACAAGTGTTCCGCCACCTGCTGTGTATCCACTTGAAGTTACTTCAGTGTTTGATCCACCGCCTGGGTTAGTAGAATAGTTTTCTGTTGATTTTCCTAAAGTCGCTGAACTTGTGTACATCGCTAGTTTATATGTATCTGTTGATGCATCAAAATCGTGACTTCCTTGTAGTAATTCTTTTTTAAAAGAATCACAGATTGCATTAGTTGTTATTGCCATAATTATTCTCCTTAATTAATTTATGGACTCGGAGACTCAACCTTGATTCTAGGAACCCCGTCTTGATATTCTCCTCGTCTTCTTCTACCCATTTGTTGTAGGGCAAAATTTTGTGTTTCTTCATTATACTTTGAATTATAGAGATTGTATAGATTGTCAGGTCCTTTAAGAAATCTAAAAGCTTCTGCTAATACTCCATGTAATAACATTGATTCTTGATATTTAGCTAAAAAAGTTTGATTAGTAGAAGTGAATTGAGGAGGATCAATAATATAATTAATTTGAACTTGATAAGCTTGATCAGGAATTGGAGCAACTAATATATTAAAATCATCCCAATTAGCATAATATTTTGGTAAATCTTCAGCTCCAGAGTTATTAAATTCACTAATAAAACTAGTATCTCTTTTTTCTAAAAAAGTTCTAGTAGTGCCACTTATTACTTGAACAGATCTAATGATCATCATATCTGAAGGTAAAGATACATATCTATTACTAGCAGTAAAATTAGAAGTTGAGTATTTTCTTAAATCATCATAATCAACTTTACCAGCAATATCTAATTCAACAGATCTAATAAAATCTTGAATAATTGCATCAGTTAAAACATTACTATCTACCTCTGTATAGTTTCTTACTTGAGTTAAAAAATCTGCATATGTAATAGCCATTATGTAATACTAACCCCCACAGAACCTAATAATGATATAAGTTCTCTTCTTCTATTTTGTAATGAAGGATCTTCTGGAACCATACTATGAATAGTTGTTGTAATTCCATTTGAAGTTACTTCAAAGTCTTGAGTCCTAAATGCAAAATCTCCTGGTAAAGTAAGATTAGCAACACCTACAAATATCCCACCTGAATCTGCAATTGTATCATCGTTTGGAGCTTGTGGATTTATAGTCGATATATCTGTTGGTTGTTGAAATCTTTGTGTTCTAGGGTTTTGTAAAGCAACAGCATCAGCTTTATGATAAGGTGGATCAATCTGAGGATGCTTTGGTTCAAATTCAGAAATATGTACTAATGCACCAGTCCATTCTTTTACCATTTCTCTATAAGGAAATGCTTGACCTGATCTATCAGATATAGCTAGTGATCTTTTTCCACTTGCAAAACTCATTATACACCATCTCCAAAATAAGTTTGAGGAGAAATGTAAACAGAAGTTCTTGAACCGTCTTCATTTAATGCTCTTAATAATTCATCCTCATAAAGTTGTTTTAGTAATTGAATTCTATCTGGAGATTTTTTTTGTGATAAATAATATGCAAGACCAGAACACATGCATGGTAAAAATCTAAAAGGTACATCTGGATTATTTGTGTAAGATCCAGCATCTTCAATTCTATCAATCGAATAATATTTTAATGTTGTATAAGTAGATGCATCTGGAGCAAGATATAAACTTATTGTTGGTTGTGTTTGTCTATCAACAAAATATTGAGAGGGTTGTCCAGTTGTTAATTTATTAGGTAAAGCAGAGTAAGCTGATCTATCAATTTTTGTTAAAGCAACATCTTGTGTACTTGCCGTTCCTGAGCCAGTTATATTTTGTACTGGTACACCTGCTGCATGAGCCACGGCTAACGAACCACGAGCTCCTCTAGTTGCTCCACTTAATGTGTTTCCAGCTTTACCAGTGTAAGTAATAAATTCTAATCCTATTTGAATTGTTCCACTTGTTGCAAATCCAGTAGCGTCTGTGAGCACAACGCTTGTTGCAACATTAGTTAGAGCAGTATTTAAAGTTCCATTTATTGCACCACTTGAAGAAATGTAAGCTTCTAAAATATCGTTAACTTGAGTAGGCACTGAATAAGTTGCAACTCCAGCTGTAAATTGAATTTGATTTAATTTAACTTTCCAAAGGTGAACACCTCTGTTACCCCATTCAGAAAATAAAAGATTTAAACTTCTTCTAGCACTTCTAATGTCATAACCACTATTTGTTCGAATACCACATCTCTCGTATG
>Ga0208899_1003066_pt1 | contig 10883 bp, 8 predicted proteins | sample VirMetDEL_Nov_24_FD_184518 | JGI IMG/M metagenome (GOLD analysis project Ga0208899, IMG submission 184518) | Aqueous microbial communities from the Delaware River and Bay under freshwater to marine salinity gradient to study organic matter... | ecosystem: Environmental > Aquatic > Marine >...
AACTGTTTGTCCAGTTGTCAATTGATGAGCAGCTGCAGTAGTAACTGTGAGTGTGTTTGTTGACCTACTTATGCTATTCACTGTTTGTGCAGGGATGGTTTGATAGATTCTTTCGTCAACCAAAAAATTACCAGAGTTGGTATTTATTTTAACCACTTTAGTCTGTCTAGCAGTAGAACCTGTATACTTAGATGTAGTTCCAAAAGAATAAGGATCACGCACAACTCCAATTTGTCGAAAGTCATTGACAACTGTGAAGTCAAACCCTTCAGTTTGTTGTAACTTAACATCCATCATAACAAAGTGTCCTCCCAACTCCTTTGCTGGGTTGGAACCATGTCCTCCATCTGGGCCGATGATAACTTCAAATGTTGGTACGTCTGAAGGAAAGGTTAATGTTGCGTTTGTTCCTGCACCTGTATATTGAATATTATGTTGCTCGATAATGTCAGCAGCAAGAACTGCGGCATGGGTATATCCAGATCCATTTGTTGTGACAGAAATTGCAGTAACAGTTCCAGCAGCAGAACCATCTGATTCTCCGATAGTTACACTACATCTTGCTCCAGAACCATCTCCACGTATTGGAATGTTTGTAATGACTCTATCTGTATCTGTTGCCCAACTTCCAGCAAGTCCATCGTTAGTGATATCAATAACGTGTAATGCACCATCTGCAAGTCCATTTCCTGACTCGGCTGCAGTAGGGACGGGCATGAAATCTGGAGTCAAAAAGTTTTGAACATCCTGAGTTGAAAGTGTGTACATATACTTCAGCAAATATCCACCAAGCGTAAAAGGTGCAGATGCAGTTGAAGTTGGTTCTGTGCCGCCAGTAAAAGCTGCGTTGTTATTATTATCTAAAACCTTGTAGACTCTGTATGCTGATGTGACAAAATAAAATGTAGAATCAAAAAGATTAGTTGCGCCAGACTGAGCTGCTTTAGATGCCGTGTAGTCTGGTTTGTACATATCATATTTCGTTGCACCAGAAGTGTCTAAGTCTCTTCTAGGGATTGCATGAGCAACTCCTGTAGAATCAATCTTCTTGGCTGCAAGCATATCATCCCAATGAAGTGATTCTGACTTTCGATTGTCTGCTGGTGTGGGTGGGATTGCATCAGTCCCACCTGTAGTTGCAGAAGCAAATTCTCCCTGCCTACCAATGAACATATAATAGTTGGTAGGGGCGGCTTCTGAAAATGATTCTTTGAACTGTTCAGCGTTGTGAAATCTGAATTTTGAAGTGATTATCGCTGCCATTATAATTCCTTTACCTTGTTAAATTATTTATAAGAGTTTCTATGCACCAGTTGTATCATCGAAACTTGGTGGTGCTGTATTATCTGAAAAATCTGGTGGAGTTGTATTATCGTCAAAAGTTACGTATTCTCCAGTGGCCACACTGACTCCCCTAATGTATGAGGGCGGTGGCACATTCCAAAGTTTGTTTGATTCTCTGGGAATTGTCACTAAATCATTTTCTAAAATGTTTCTTCCTCCATCTTCATACACAATATAATCTATGTCATCATTAATTCCATTTTCGGGCTCATCACAAATAAATTTAGTTCTCATGATGTGATTTATAGGAACATCTCCAAAAGATCCTATGGTCATCGTAGATCCCATTTCCCAAATACCAATCTGAATATTGGTATAGTTCATGGTTGAATCATAGACTCCTGCATCTCCAGCCGTCACATTATCTGTTCCTGTTTCTGGGACAGATCTACGTGTCAGATTTGGATATGCATAGTCTAATTCTCCACCTAACCTTTGTGGTGATGTATCAGCAGTAGCAGGATATGCTGTTGCCCAGAGATACTTGGTTGCAGTCTTTTGAGTTGCACCCAGACCATATCGATTCTTTCTGAGTGAATCGAATCCACTGTAGATAGATCGAATTGTGATATCCTTGTGAGTTCTTACTGTGAGATCTCTTGTGTCTTTATCAAATGCTCGTGTAAGAACTACCTGTCCTTTTTCACCAATGGTTGCAGGAGTTGTTAAAGAGTTACTGACTGTAAATTGAAGTGAGCCTTCAGTTGGAACTGCTGTAACTGTATGGTATCCATCGTATCCTGAAGTAGTAACACCCATCACCTGTATTTCTTCACCTACCTGAACACCATGAGCTCCCTGAGAATTTAAAGTTGCTGTAGTACCAGATCTTGTTATTGATTCAATAGATGTGACCAATCCAATCTCATGGCCAGTCATATTGTTACTACGTTTCAGAGTACCAGTGGTAAAGTAAGTAGTTCCTTTCATCTCCACTTGACTTGCGATTGAAGTACCATCATCTGTAGTACCCAGCTTTCTTCGGAAGACTGTAGTAAGGACTGCCTCAAAGAGACTTGCAAGTTCTGGTGTGATTGAAGTGATTCCAGTAATTGGTGTGGTCATTCTAGTTGCGACCTTGGTAGAGATACTTACCTCACCAAAGACTGCAAATCCAGCAGGGTGAACTGCTTTCTTGACGGACCCTCTCCAATCAGCTATAGCTGCTCCTGCCCTGACCACATAAGAAAAGTCTTGGTAATAGAATGAGTCTTGAATCTTCATCAATGATTCACTGACCTTACCCTTGTCATTCTCATACGCACCAGCAGTTGTACCTACTGTTCCTATGTCTGCTGTCATAGATGCTTGAGATTTCTTTGCAAGGATAGCATAATTAGAAATAGATCCTCTTCTTATGATCTCACCAACATTGAATGAATTGGTTTTCATTGTCAGTGTTAGAATCTGTCTAGTCTCATCCCACGATACAACATCAGCAGTAGCGTTAGAAGTCTGACCTGTAATGTTATCACCTACACTAAATGCAGTACTGAGTGTTAAATCTTGTGGAGTTGACTCATTTATATTTCTGGTAAGTAAAACCTTGAGAGGAACTGTAAGGGTTGGTGCTGAGGTATATCCTGTACCAAAGTTAGTGACCTCAAGACCCTTGACTGCGCCAAGATCTTTCTGAGCCCAGGCAACAAAAGTAGCACCTGTACCATGAGTAGTTACACTTGTTAGATATGCCTTTGCTCCAGAAGTAGATCCAGTAATTGTATTTCCTTGTGCAAAGGTTCCAGTTGATCCTACAATACTTGCGTTTCCTGTTCTCAGTACTGCAAGTGTTCCAGATGCTCCACCAGATGTTGTAATTGTCTCCCCTGCTCTAAACTGACCTGAAGTTGTTTCTGCAAGTGTGGACCATCTTATTGTTGCGGTTGTAGCAACCACTGTAGGAACAATCTCATATCCAGACCCACCACTGAAAGTTTGAATATTAACTACCTGTCCTGCTTCAGATGCAACTCCAAGATCTGTAAAAGTTTGTGTTTCTAACTGTATCTGATTACCAGTATAAGCATCAGTTGCTTCAGTTGCATCTTCGTATACAATGTGATCAAAAGTGTCCATTCCATATTCACTGGCAATAGTAAGCGTTACTCCACTTCCATTAGCAGTAGCATTTTTTGATATGGTGATTGTGCCATTGTTGCTTGATCCTGCTGTTACAATAGAACTTATTGTTACAACTTCACCAGTTGGTATTCCTGTACCACTAATCTCTTGACCCACATAAAGAGTGGATGTGGTTATGTTTGTAATTGAATTTGAACCACTAGAAGTATTTCCTGTGACTGTATGACTAGCAGTATCTCCTACCTCTGGAGCAACTGCACCACCGACACAAGTAATCTTTGCAGAAGCTCCTGTACCTTCGGTATTTGCATTGTTGAAAAATAGATCTTGTCCTACTTGATATTGTGTGCCTGGATTATCGATTGCGACTTCCTCCACCGATCCAGGCGATACGTCTACAATAGATATTTCAGCTTTCTCCCCGACAAGACTTGTTGTTGTAATGACATCATTTGTGGTATAGAAAGACCCACCATCTGTTACATTTGCACCTGTAATTATAGACTGAATCGTTCCTGCAATTGCCAAGTCAACATTTACATTATCGACACCTGTGATAGTAGCACCAGAAATAAAAGTACCATCGATTGACGGAACATTAAGTATCAACTCAAAGACAGTAGTTGCACCTTCTTGAAACTGAAGAACCGACTCTACTACCACTGTAGATGCTTCAGCTCCAAGATCCACATCAACTGTTTGTGTGATTGTTTGTCCTGCAAGATTTGTAGGATCACCTTGAGTTGCAACTATACGAAGAACTGTGGCAGTGGTCCACTCACCGGCAGATATCTTGAGTACATTGTCCTTGGGGTAAAAGATCTCAGGAGTTTCACCAAAGATCAATCTAAAGAAAAGTTCGTGGCCTCTTCGTGTTCCTTTCGCACGATACAAATCACGAATGTTCTTGACCAGATTTCTCTTAGATACTCCTGAAGCAAGAGTGTTTGGAATGGCTGTAAGATAAGAGTCTCTGAACTGGTCAAGAAAATCCGTGATAGTTTTATCGATATCGGCATACTCTAGAAGTTGCTGAAGAGTCTGAACTGGATTACCTTGGTACTTGGAGATCTTACCACGAGCTTTGGAAGATCCTCCAGTGATGATCTCACCGACCTGAAAGAAACGATTTTGTTCTATGTAGATTGCCGCATTGGCATTGTCCTCTGCAAGAACTGTAGCAGTTGCACCAGAGGTTAGACCTGTGACTACCTCACCTTTTTCAAAGACACCAAAAAGAGAATCGTCTGTATAGACTTTACTACCATCTTCTAATAATAGGAAGTTGGTAGTGAGTTCGTTCTCAAGAAGAATATTGTCAGGGGCTTGATTGTCAACCAAGGTAATCTTTGCAGATTCCATAAACTCATAATAGAGTCTTAGAAACTCCACAAAGACAGGATGATCTGTCCTTACAAACTCTGGAAATTTATCCTCAATAAATGAGGATATCTTGGTATCTAGAAAAGTGTTAGCCATTTATCAATTTTGATATGCACTACCAACTGAAGATGTAGAACTAGAGGTTGTGTATCCAACTCCAGCTGTTGCAGTACCTTCTGCAAATGTGTCAATTTCTGCTGTAGTTGAACTTGCCACAGTATCGATCTCGATAACTTGATTTCTTACAGGAATGACATCGTTAGAGTCAGGCTTTAAAGTAATGTCGATAGTACCATCTGCATTCTCAACTGAAGTAATATTCAAAGAAGTTAGTACAACCTCTCCTGTATTGTAATTAATCGTACCTGCTGTAGCATTTGTGATTGTTTTTGTGGTTCCTCCTAAAAGGTAGAAAGTACGAACTATACCACTCCCATTATCATCAATATACTGTTCATTAGTATCCCCAGCAAGAAAAAATCCAGATGACTCCAATACAGTTTGAGAGTGATTTGCACTTGGATGATAACCAGCGTTGTTGAAATTAATGGTATACTTAGTGGAAGCATTCAGAGTTGGTGTGATCTTTCTCTTGAGTTTGAGAGCTACTGTACTCGAAAGTATTGCTTGATCTGCATCATCTATCGCTTTGAGAAGATTGGAATGCCTGAAAACACTATCGAACTTCTGAAGGTTGTTTGTATTGAAAGTTGATATTGCAGTTTCTACCAAGGCTCTAATATCAGTATTAGTTTTTTCTGAAATTGTTGAGTTGTATTTCACTGTGGTTGTAAGCTCCAGTAGAAGTGTGATGGGATCGACAATTACAGGAGTAATTGAAGCCACGTTGAATGCTTTGAGACTATTGACAATAGAATTTTTAGTTGTTGTCGTAAGTGTCGTTCCTGTATTTGGTTTGATCGATATGTAAACTTGACCATATACAGCAGGATCATTATCCTCCCCACCCCAAACAGATAATGATTTTATGTTTGTATAGATGCTTGGAACTATTGTCTTGTAATCATCTGGAGTTACTGCTCTAGTTTGAGCTGCAAACTTCAGTGGTGCATTGAACTTGATAGAATCTACAGACTCAGATAGTCCTCCACCAGATGCACTTGATATTGTAGTGACTGTTACGTTGGAATATCCACCTATGGTTGAAGCTGCTGTGAATGCACTAGCACCATCTGCATCTGATCCATTAGTAACAACATAATCCAATATTACAATATTACCATCAACAGGTTTTTGACCTGAGACTCCATCACCAAAGTAAACTTCAAATCTTCCGTCTTCAACTTCTTGCAAAAAATATTTTGTGGATGTTGATGTGAGATTTGTATAGTCTGTATTAAGAGTATACGTTGTTGTAGTTATATCTGATGATGAGTTTTGGACTCTCACTGTCAAAGTATTAGTGTCCACATTTGCTGAGGGAATTATAAATTGTTGCTCAAGATTTGAACTGTTGACTGTATACTGAAAACTGATACGTGTTCCCTCAAATACCTTGACATCTGTAAAAGCAAAAATACCTGTATTAGAAGTTGAGGTTGTGTCTGATGTGGTTACAAAATTATAAGTTGTGTCATTTACTGAAGTTGTAAAGATTGTTCCAGCAGGCATGACAAGACTAGTCTGGGATGTTGGAACATCAGCAACACTAATCGATATGATTGCATTGGATGCCTTCATAGATGATGGAGTATAACCCAAAGCCTTTGCATGAGATACTGCGTTGGCTCTTAGGACTGAAGAATCTAGGAACATTTCATTTGCAAGCATATTTGCATGAAACGCCAGATAGTGTGTATTGTATGCCAGAAGGTCCATGAGGACTGACATACCAGATCCTTCAAAGTTGTAGTCTGTAAATTGTGATTGTTGGGAAAGGAAGTTTTGAAAGTTTGATTTTACTGCATCAAAATCTAGATCGGTAATCTCTATTTTTCCCTTTGCATTTGTAGCCATATTATCTCAATGCTTCTAAAATTGTTTGGAATTCTATTAACTCAGCAGGCATATTCTCAACATAAAAGTAGACCCTGACATCATATCTGTTTGAGTCTCGTACTGGAAAACACTCTACTGATTCAACTCTGGCTCTTGGTTCGTAGTTGGAAATCATTTCCTCTATTTGTCTGGAAAGTTGATTTCCTGTGATGGGACCAAAGTTTTCAAAAAGTAAGGCAGGGATATTAGAGCCAATCTCTGGATGGAATGGTCTATCGTAGTGATTGGTGAGCAACAAATTACGAATAGAACGCTTGACTGCATTCACATCCGTAACTGATGTAACATCACCAGTAACAGGATTGCGAGTAAAGTTCAGATTCAGATCTTTGTAGATCCTTGTTGAACGCTTCTCATTTTGACTAGATGCATCGTAATTTGGCATAGTATTCCCCTATGTTATTATTTATAGGGGAACTAGACCTTATTCTGGACTCTTACCATGAAGAGTGGTTGATTCCTTATGTTCTGGGTCATCCTTCTCCTTGAACCAATAATCAGTTGTCTTGGTCAGGACGGCCACATAAGTTCCGATCAGAATGTTAATCAGATCTCGATACGTGTCTTGTACTTGTTGAAAGAATAAAACGTAGACTAGAATGAAGAAGATTGAAAAGACTACACCACTGATGATGAATCTTGCAGTGAAGTTCCACTTCTTTCTTTTCTCAATAGATCCATGATGATCATGATCTCCGTTGCCGTTTTCTTCTACTTTCGCTTTTGCCATGTTATCTCCACCAGGCATTTTTAGTTCCATGTCACTCAATTCAAAAAAGGTTTAGGAGTAGACTTATGGAGTTGGGACCATGATTCCCAATCATCCTTTTTTTCCTCCTGTTGCCTCATCATGTTTTTATGATGAACTAGAGCCATATTGGTTGCAAACACTTTTGCGACCTTTACCAGATCTATCAATGCATCTGGTGACTCCTTCTTATACTTATAAGAGTTTAACTCTTCTTCTGTATCCACCCATGTACCCTGCCAGTACGGCATCTGGTTAGGTGGATTTTCCCACTCCAATACGAGAAACCCAAAGTCATGTTCTTGATTCCTTACAGGAAAGAATACATGATAGCATCCCATAGACGGAAGGTATGGGAACTCTGGTTTGTTGTAAAACGCATGACGAAGCTGGATCTCAAATCCAGCTCTCAGTTCGTCTTTTGTCCGTTGATCCATTAGTTGATTTTGAAAACCCTATCCACGACTCTGATCTTTTCCTGCTCGTGATCATGAATAAAGGCTTCCTTGATGGGACCATCAATATTCTTGTCCCAATAATCTAAAAACTCTCCGATCCTTGGATAGTCTGGTTGTTGATCTCTGGTCTGCCAAATGAACTCATTGACCAGATTCAGATAGTCAGGAATGTAATAGACTACCTGAACAGAAGCAGTGGTCCACTTCTTTATAATGTAAGTCACTTACCTTGACCACGATATCGTTTCCAGTTTCGCCTTTTACTCTTGTTCAGTGGGCGACTTCTGCGACTCTTTCCTACACTGGTTCTCTTTGGAGTTGATTTTATTTTCTTTACTTCTACTTTTGCTTTAGCCATTTGCTCCGCCTCCGACTGTGTTTCCTCCACCCATAATCATACAACCACATTCCAAAGTATCACCAATTCTTGCTACTGGTTGTAAGTCTCCATTAATTGTCATGACTTTCATAGTTGGTGATCCACTATTGACTTTTGGATTCACTGGTGCAGAACTTGGTGAAGGTGAGCCTGGGTGTGCAGTATCTATCGACCCTACACATAACATTTTGACACCCTCAACAAATGCATCCTTTGCTATCGATCCACCTACTGGAAATGGATGGGGCGGAAATGAACCATGTCCCGATAGCATATCCCCTTCTCTTGCAATTGCTCCTGCCATTACGCTACCCTTTCTGATATTTCTGGTACTTTAGTCAATGACCCATAAGCCTCTCTGTAAGCTGCGATATAAACATCTTTGTCATTGTCTGCATTATTTATGATACTGATTGTCCATGTTTTTTCTTGAGTTGGTATAGGACTAGCACCATCTGAAAATGGTAGAAGTCCATACTCCAGAACAAACGTGACAACAAACATTCCGTTCTCCCTGCCATACCCAGCACTTCTGGTTGTTGCAAAATCTGAACCATTGAACTTTGGAACACTAGTCTTAGGAGTCCAAGGTATGACCCAATCATCCATCTCTTTGACCGGCCCTGTTATGACTGCTGCGACCTCTTGAAAACCTACACCTGCTGATACAGTTGAAGCTCCTAATGTACAAGTGATTTTTATGTCTGGGCAGATTGTAAAATTAGATGGATTCTCAGAACTAGAAGATGGATGAGAGAATGATAAAGACTCTCCTTGATACGATGATGGTATTGAAATACTTTTGACTTTGATGAATGGTCCAGCTGCGGTTTCCAATCCATCGAAAGAGCCAGGAACTGGACCACCGCCTGGAACAGGAGCATTTACAGTTTCCTTGACCTTGATCACCTCTGTCATTGTAAAGGTATTACTGGTTGCCGTTCCTATATTCTCTAAGCCCCCTGCCGTTCTAGCACCAGAGTTAGTTAAGGCCCCACCTGTCCCTGCATCTTCTTCTAAGGTCATTGTGTGTGCAGAAGAAGCAGCAAGTCGAGCAGGCATTAGTTGAAACTTATTGTAGATCCACCGATAACCATTGCAACAGTAGATTTGATTGAAGCAGCTCCAGAGATATTTGTGGTAAGTGCATCCGATAAGGTTTGAGTTACAGCACCTGTAATCTCTTCTGTAACAGCATCTTTGAAAGTATTAGTTACTGCACCAGAAATCTCTAATGTCTCTGTTCCTGTGATTGTGGTTTTTCTTCCAGCATCAAATTTTTCTGTGACTAAACCTTTTGAGTAAACTCCCATAGTGCCACCAACTGAAAGGTTGTAGTTTTGTGCCACATAAGTGTCCATGTTTCCAGCTACAACATTAGTTACATTACCGACTGTTTTGATAACTACGTTTCCAGATGCATCAATCTCAATGAAAGTTCCTTTCTTATGGAAAATGTGGATTCTTTCATTGTCTTTAGTATCATCAAATTCTATGTAATGACCCGACTCTGTTTCCATGACATGGTTGAATGGATACTTTGCATTTTCTTGAGTTGATGCTGGTTGGTCTGATGTTCCAGTTGCAGTTGTCCACCCTGTTTCCAATGTTGTTTTGATTGAATTAGATGCATGACTAGCAACTTGTTCTTGCCCCAAAAGATTTGTATCTGGTTTATCAATATAACTTGTGGTAGGATAGACACCATTAGGATCTTTGAAACCACCCTTTACGGATTTACCTCCGACTTCGCTAGAAGCTGCGATGGTATTTTTTGTGGTGGTAGTTGAGTTGACTCCAGGCAGAGCGCCCATGATAACAGGCTCTTGTTTTGCTGGATCTCGAAAGAACCCAACAACCCATGTACCCTCTAGAAGAAAATGTGGGGAGAAGCCAATGCCAGAGTTTGCACCAGCAGTAACGGGCATCATTACGTGTGCCCAAGGAAGATGTTCAGTAGGTATGTCTTGTATGTTTTCGGAATGATATCCCAAGCATCTAACTTTTACTCGACCTGCTTTATCGGGATCGTTCCTGTCCTCAATGACTCCAACAAACCAGTTGAACCCATCCTTTCCCATGAAATAAGATGTAGCCATAGTAATATTTAGATACAAAAAAAGGGGGAACCCTAAAAAGGATTCCCCCGCCGGATTTGAATTTTATTTTTGTGTCAATACATCATGCAGCCTCCATTGCTTCAGTTGCGATTTCTCCCATTCCATAACGATGCCATCGGGAAACGACTTCTTCAAGATCATCGGCAGAGTCTTCGTACTCATTTCCGTAAGACCTCAAACGATCAACAGTCTTACGTCCCTCACGAACAAAGGAAGTAACCAACCAAGAAAACCCATTCCAAGTTGACTCATATCGAGCGTCATGCCCGAACCCAACTTCCTCACGACTCCAAGAAGCGACCATCCACTTCCCACCTGTCCAGAGGTATCCATACTCAAGGTGACTGTTT
>Ga0208899_1003073_pt1 | contig 10869 bp, 20 predicted proteins | sample VirMetDEL_Nov_24_FD_184518 | JGI IMG/M metagenome (GOLD analysis project Ga0208899, IMG submission 184518) | Aqueous microbial communities from the Delaware River and Bay under freshwater to marine salinity gradient to study organic matter... | ecosystem: Environmental > Aquatic > Marine >...
ATCATTTAAAGCTACCTTATCCTCGCACCGAAAAATCAAACGAGCCTTCGTTTCAAAAGAATTTTTTAAATACTCATGTTCATGAGTTTCCCCAGATGATCGTTCAGGCCCGAGAAGTTTATAAAACGAGAAACACTTTTTTAGCGGGTATGAAAAAACATATCTATAAAGGAAGAGTTCATGCCTCGATTAATCAGATGAAGGGTGAAGACGGAGGAGCGGTGACAGGGCGTATGAGTTATTCTAATCCGAACCTTCAAAACATTCCAGCACGTGATAAACGTGTTGCACAAATGATTAAAGGGGCGTTCTTACCTGAGGAAGGTAAAAAGTGGCATGTGTTTGATTACTCGCAACAAGAACCACGCATCTTGGTTCACTATGCATTAAGTTCGAAAGGGGGTTTGACCGGCAGTGAAGATGTTTTAACCAAATACAATGAAGGCAGTGAAGTAGACTTTCATCAAATGGTAGCGGACATGGCTGATATTACTCGTGAAGAAGCGAAGAGTATTAACTTAGGTATTATGTATGGTATGGGTAAAGGTAAAATGGCTACTGACTTGGGCCTCGAGATTCAAGACGCAGAAGTAATATTAAAAAAGTATCATCAATCCATTCCTTTTGTGAAAGAGCTACAAGACATTGCTATGCGTACTGCTAGTAAACATGGACATATCCGAACTCTGTTAGGTCGTAAATGTCGATTTCCTTTATGGGAACCTAATCGCTTTGGAATTAATAAAGCTCTACCTCACCCAGAAGCAGTTGTCGAATATGGTAATGATATTAAACGTGCCTTTACGTATAAATCTTTGAATAAATTAATTCAGGGTAGTGCCGCTGATCAAACCAAACAAGCTATGCTGACTTTATTTGAAGAAGGCATTATTGCTGATATTGCAATCCATGATGAACTTGATATATCTCTTGAAAACTCCCAAGAAGTTGATAGAGTACGAGAAATTATGGAAACTTGCGTGGATAAGTTAAAAGTTCCTAGTGTCGTAAATGTTCGAGTAGGAAAAACTTGGGGTGAAGCTGGTAAATAAAAGAAAGTAGAAAGCCGAGAAAAAAATGACTGATATAAATAAATATAAATCTGTTGCCGTGAATAAGCCAGGATATGAAAAATTAGCTGAGATTAAATTAAACACTCATATTCCTATTAATACCTTAGCTGATAAAGCTATAGAAATGATTTATGAAGCATGGGAAAAAACAGGAAAAAAGTACATACCAAGTCTAGACGAAAAATCGAATTAGAAAAAAAATACGATTGTAGCCTTTGTAAAGATACAGGCGAACTTCATGTTCCTATTTATGAAACGTATATTTTGGTGAATTGTCCATGCCTCAAGGTTGATGTGGAAGTGGAGCTAGAGGTAGAAGAGCAAGGGAAGAGGGACAAGGATCACGCCTCATGGCTCAAGAAAAAACTAGGCAAAACTCTTCATTAGTGGTATTTATTTCTTATGAGTATATTTGGAATTGCTAAAAAAGGACTTGGTTTATTAGGTCGTAAAAAAAATGACGAAGGTGCCAAAACTTATGTTGAAAAAGGTAGCCTTGGTCTTTCACCAGCTGGTCTAAGATACTATGAGACTAGTGGCTTAAAAAATACATATGCTAAAATGGACAAAGCTATTAGAAAAATTGAAGAGAAGAAAAATGGTGGTCTTGTTGGTGGTCAAAAAAAATTAGACAAGAACAAAGACGGTAAAATTACAGGTGCGGATTTTAAAATGATGAAAAAGAAATCCAAGAAGAAGGGTAAATAATGGCTGAAGAAAAGAAAAAAACAGGAATTAAAGAAAAAATAGGTTTATTTCTGGACAAAACTTTTACTTTTGGTGGTGGTTTGCAGTATGATAATGACATAGTAAACAGTGCTCAAGAGGCCCTTGGTGTAGATAGTTGGAGAGATATAGATACACAAAAAGACTTCGATGATTTCAAAACAATTATTCGACAAATGCAGAAACAAAAAGACTCTGGTGATGTTCCAACAACAGGAAAAACAGGTGGAGTTGTAATTAAGATGAAGAGGGGTGGAATGGTATCTAAAAATACCTCAAAAACCCGTTTTAAGCCTCGTGTGGCAGGTCGTTTAGCTAAACGTGGATACGGCAAAGCCTATAAAGGCTAAACTTCTTAAAACGATTATTTTCAATATTGTGTAATGGTGTAAGACAAAGGTAATAGTCATGTAATGGCTACTATTGTTGATTTATATATAATATATATATAATATTACTTGATTACGTGAAAAAAATGAAATGAAAAAATTTTTTATATATATAATATTGTATATATATCTATATAGATAAAAAAATGGAAGAAGATATAATTTACTGTCCACTTTGTGGACTTGATATAGAAGAGGATTGTGATTGCTAATGTCAAAACAAATTGGTGATGTAAAAGATGATGAAGGTCTAACTAGAAAACAAAGAGCTTTTGCTCAATACCTTGTTCAAGAGAATGGCAGAGCTACTCCCACTGAATGTGCGAAAATGGCTGGATACTCAGAGCACTCAGCTACCCAAATAGCTTGTAATTTACAAAATCCTAAAATGTATCCTAAGGTTGTAGATTTTATTGATACCCTTACAAAAGAATATTCTAAAGCTAGTAAAATTGAATTTCAAAAACATGCTAGAGAAATGGCAAGGTTAAGGGATATGGCAGTTGAGGAAAAACAATATTCCGCAGCGATCAATGCAGAATATAGAAGAGGACTTTTAGGTGGTTTCTATGTTGAGAGAAAAGAAGTTGTCACTGCTAGTCTTGACAATATGTCCAGAAAAGAATTACAACAAAAATTAGAAAATCTAAGAAAAGAAAATGAATTAATTCAAGACGCAGACTATTCTGAAATTGAAGATCAATCAGATATTGACAAATCCCAATAAGTTGTAATATATTCTTTTTTAATTGCACTTTGGCAAGTGAAGGAGAGAACAATGAAGATAGTAAAGATTGATAGACAGGCTTGGAAAACCTTTAAACACTTTCTTGAAACTGATGATGAGTTTAATACAAAATGGAACATAGCTCTTTATGACTGTAGAGGAAATCAGTATGATAGAAAGATACTCAATAAATTATACTACGAGCAATATTTAGATTGGTATTTTCAGGTAAAAAAAGTTTGCCCAGGAGGACTAAGTTATGAAAGCTAGAGAAGCATTAGAAGTTTTTTATAAAAATTTTGAATTATGGAAAGCTAATAATTATCTTGATATAGAAGAAGATGAAAATATTAGGGAAGCCTACACAGTATTAGAAGAACTTGTTAATGAAAAAGAAGGAGAGAAATAAAATGGAATACAAAAAAAATATTTTTTATACACATTACTTAAAAAGACAAGGCAAGATATTTAAAGATTTAGCTTATTTAGGACATAACCAAAGAATTGATATGTTAGAGGATTTTAAAAAATTTAAATCTGATTTTATTGATTGGGCTAAAAAAGATAACAATAGATCATTAGAAGATAAGCAAAAAATGATTGCTTCAGGTCTTAGAAGTATAAGATTTTATGATAAGTTAATTTCTTATATTAGAAAAAATCCTGATATTGCCGTAAGGAGATAATAAAAATGAAAAATTATAACCTATCACTTTCCATAATCACTAAAATATTGGAAGATCAATTAAAACAAATTACAGAGGCGAGTAAAAAAGAAATTTTGTATGAATACAATGCTGATAAAACTAAAGACCTTGTAATGAACAAAACAGTCGCAGATGTAGAATTTTATGTTGCAGACACTATAGCAAGTAAGTTAGAAAATTTACAAACCAATCTAATTTTAAAAGGAGAATAATATGCCGACTTATAAAGTAAGAGTTTATGAAGCTTATGATAAAACTTTTATATTAAACGCAAAAACACAAGATGATGCTAGGAAAAAAATAGAAGATAAAGGAGCTATGTACTTTGATAAAAATAATGATAGATCAATACAAGCTGACAAAGCAAAAATTGAAGAATTTAGAATTGAAGAAGTAGAGGAGATACGATAATGAATTGGCTTATAGAAAAATTTGCAAAACTAATTGACTTTTTGTTTTTTGGAAATAAAAAGTAAATAACGATCTTTCACTCATAAGCCCCTGATAAATACTTCAGGGGTTTTTTTTATTTTAGGGTATTGACATCCTAATATATCTCACTATATTCTAAGTATGGTACAGGCAAGAAAAGAAACACTAGACCATGTTTCAGTACGGGAAAAATGTTTAAATTATTCCTGTCCCAAGGAGTCAAGCCTTGTGGGTATAAACAAAGCCATATTGAAAGTGAAGAATTTTGGCAGAGGTATATGTAAGCTGATTTTCTTCATTAGGGTTGTATGCTTATCCGAAGTTCTGCTGGTAGACGGAGCAGTAGAGTACAATCCTTGATCACGAAATGAGGGAACGTTTGATTACTTCTATCCTTACTTTTATTCCCCTAAACGTAAATCGTTCCCTCATTATTTTTTTATAAAACTTTATTTACAAGATTGACTTTTAGATATTTTTCAGGTTATAATATCCCAACTAATTAAGATAAGGAGTATCAAATGACTTTAATTAAAATAAATAATAAGCATAGAGATAAAATCTTAGCTGAATGGTCTAAGATTGTACTACAAACAAAAACACCTATGAGAAAAAAACTTGATGTAGCAGTTAGTAATTTTTTAGCATATAGAACTAAAGCATATCAAATAGCAACTAATATGGTGTATGGTCAAATCTCTCATTCTGATTTGGAAACATTTAGAAAATTTAAAACAACTTCGAAAGTAAGTCATCTTTATGCAAAAACAACTTTTGATGTAGAACAAAAGGAAAGCTTTGGGAATAAAACTGTGATGAAGCCTTATCATTTTGATTATTCAGATAAATGTTTGGATTTTAATTTATCAACTGATCAGGCAGTAGCATTGCATTTTGATGAATTACTACAACAAGATTTAAATCCTTTTTGTCTAGATGTCTTTTCGTCTAATATTCCTGATAGTTTTCAAAAACCAAGAAACGATAGAAATATGGGTGATAAAGTATCTAAATGGATTAGAGATAATTCCCCTGTTGTATTTTCGTATTATCAAGATGATAAAAAAATACCTAATCCTTTTTATTTTGAAGTGCCTGATATAAGTAGCCATAAGTTAGATTTTAAGGTTAAAACAAAAAAGGATTTTAATTTCTTAAAAGAATATGTGAAGACAAAAGAACACTTATACTTATCTGTAAAAAAACTTCTTGAGGAGCATTATACAAATTTAACAAAAATGCGTGAGTATTTAAAAACTTGTAAAGATACTAATGATGTTAAGAAAGTTTGGAACGATTTTAATCATACAATTTTAAATGAAAAAATTGGTAAATCTCTTTCTATTGTATCTTCTGAACTTGTTGATGATCTTAAAGGATTAATGGAGTTAAGATAATGATCAATAATCAATATTGTGAATGTTGTAATGATAATCATTTTCTAATTTCTAATGATCAATATGGAAATGATGATTTACAAAAATGTGATGAATGTAATCATTTTAAAAGTGATGATGAAGCAAGAGCGTTTGTTTTAAAAATAATCATAGAAAAGAAAGGTAAAAATGAAAACAATAATTAATGAAAATGGAAAGCCTGAGGGATATGAAATCGAATTAACCCCTATTGATAAATCAGCTATGAACGTAGTTTTAAAAGAACATGCTGATTTGACGCTTTGCTTAGAAGAACTTGATAATTGGATAATGGCATTAAAAGAAGTCCAAGAAGAAACTTTATCAAAAGACGCTCAAGTTGAAGTAGCTAATATTTTAGAAAAGCATGATTGTTATAGTTTAGTCAGGGATTTATCTGATTAAAAAGCTTGAATTTTTTTTAGTATCCTAGTATTCTGGGATACTAGATTAAAGGGGAATAAAATGAAAAAAACTTATAATTTATACACAGATCAAAAAAACGCATGGTTAGAAGTTCCTAGCATGGATGTTGTTTACTTAGATATTTACAAAAAAATAAGTCCATTTTCTTATTTTGCAAAATATTTTGATAGAAGCGATAACAATGTAATGGGTAAGATTTATTTAGAAGAAGCTTTAGATCTTACTTTATTTGAACAAGCTTATAAAAAAGCATTTAAAGAAAATCCAAACATTAAAGAATTACCTTTATCAAAACCTATAACAGAATTTGATAGATTTGATGAAAAACAAATTATTGTTGAGAATAATTTTAAACTAGGTGATTTTGTTTTTTGCAATGCATTTAGAAAAAGAGATTACGTAAAATGGAAAATTATAAAAATTGGTAAGCCTCATCATCAATTTACGGATAGATACGGCAAACATCCTATTTCTATTAAAATTAAACAAAGCACTAAAAAATATCATGACGGAAGCGAATGGGATGTAATTAATAATCCTAATATTAAAAATGTTTTTAATAATCAGCTTGAACCTTATTTTAAAATAGAGGCACAGAAATTTTGGGATGAAGCAATTAAAAGGTGGGAAGCAAATGTCTAAAACAATTCAAGAAGTAATCAGGGAAGTAAAATATTTAAAAATACAACGTCAAAATCAAGATGATATTTTAGAACTTAAACAAGATATTAAATCTATCAGTAGCGATTTAGAAAATCTTGCTCAAGCTAGTTTAGATTTAGTAAAAAAAATTAATTCTGATAACGAGGAAGAAAGAGAAAATCTTGAAGAAGAGGAAGAGGAAGAGGAAGAGGAAGAGGAAGAGGAAAGCCAAGACGCAATAATAGATCCAAAAGTAGAAAGCACGTCAAACCTTGAATATGATAATAGCAATAAAAACTATGAGGAATGGCAAAAAGAAGAAAGAAGATTGATAGAACTTTTAGTACCTGAAAAATATCATAAAGAAGATGATGACGAACTATCAATTATAAAACCTGAAATAATAGATTTTGATCTACCTAAAACATGGAAAACAAAACTGCAAATAAAATATATTCCTTTACTAAATGACAGATTTATCGGCGTGTTTGATTATGAATATGATATAGGTGGGCATTATTCACCGCTAGTTATCCAAACAAAACATTATAAAAGTTTACAAGAATTAAAAAATCATTTCATAACAACTTTTTTAAAAATGGTGCAAGATGATAGAACAAGGGGCGAACACATGACAAGCCTAGGAAAAAATGCGTCAGGAATATTTAAATATTTTGATAAATATACAAAACTTTTAATACCTGATGAAAATAAAGAAGTCGAAGAAAAGCCCAAAATAAAACCTAAGAAAAAACCAAATAAAAAAGAAGTAAAAAAAGATAATTCAAAAGGTATTCTTGAAGAATATCAAGAAATATTCAAAAAAATTAATTGTCAAGATGCTTGTAAGTTTGAAACATTGATTAACCTTTTTGAAAAGTTTAACAATAAAGTACGATCAATAAAAAACTATCCTGATAGAGAATTAAAAAGACCTTTTATTTTTAATTGGAGCAAATCAAAATTTGTTTTTCCTTGTGAAAATTTCGTCCAATTTGAAGAGGATTTTTTACAATTCTTTAAAAAAATGACTAGAAAAAAAGCTTATCTTTTCGATTTAACCAAGGTATAATATCCCAATATTTAGGGAGAATAAAATGCAACAACTAATAAAATTAAGTAAAACCTCAAAATTAAATTGTTTTTCTTTTGGTCTTGATGCTCGTGAGTGTATAACAGGGCAAAAACTAGCTAAGAAAAAAAATACAACGTGTTCAAAATGCTACGCACTCAGGGGCAATTATAATTTTTCAAGCGTAAAAAAAGGAAAAAAAACTAATTTAAATCATATCAATTCTAAATATTTTGTTTATGTCATGACTTATCAATTACAAAGCTTACGCCTTTTCAGATGGTTTGATAGTGGGGATTTACCACATTTTAAAGCCTTATTAAAAATTGTTGAGATTGCAAAAAATACCCCTCATTGTGATCATTGGTTAGCTACTAGAGAAATTAAGTTTAAAGTAAAATTAGATAAAATGGTCGAAAGTGGAGAAATCAAATTACCTAAAAATTTAATGATCAGATATTCAAGCCCTGAGATTGACGGAAAACCTTTAAAAACTCAAAAATTTACATCAACAGTTCATAAGGATAAAAAACCAATTGGATTTATTTGTAAAGCCCCTTCGCAAGGTAATAAATGTCTTGATTGTGTTGCTTGTTGGGATAAAAGAATAAAAAATATTTCTTATAAATTGCATTGAAACCTGAAAATAAATTTAAATCTAAAATCATAAAAAATCTTACTGCTTCAACTTTTGCAATAGAAACTTATTTAAAATTTGGTCTTCCTGATATTTACGGATTTTATAAAAATAGTTCCTTTTGGCTTGAATTTAAATGTAGCAAGATGAAAAAAGTTAATATCTCACCTTTACAAATATCATGGAATTATAAGCACTTTGAATATAATCCCATTAATTTTTATATAGTAGAGAGCCTTGAAGCGAGAAGCTTTAAACTCTTTGGGGGAAATCAGGGAAAAGAACTATTAAAAATAGGCTTTGATCTTGAGCCGTGCCTCATGCATCTTGAACCAAGAAGCGAAGACTATAAAAAACTAGATAATTTTCTTAAATCGTTATAAAATCCCAATTAAAAGGGAGAATAAAAAATGCAAGATATAATATTAAAAAATGCATTGGTTGAACTAGGTTTGCCTCAAGACGAGGTAGCTAGTGCGATTAATGATTTCAAAGAAGTTCACATGAAAGATCAATGGAACAAGGAATACGATTGTCTTGATAGTGATGATTGTAATTGTCCTGAGTGTGGAGAATACTTATTGGCTCATATGATCGGTGAGGCTCGTGCCATGTTTGGCGATAATGTTCCTGATGCTTTTGATCTTTTATATTCAAGAGTTGAACACTACGGCAAAACTCATATTACAAATTTTAATCTAGATCGTTTCACGGATCAGGTTAATTCAGCTGACGTTAATTATAAAATTAGAAATGGAAAAGCATAATGGGATATAGATTTGAAACAATACTAATGAGCGAGGAAGCTTGTAAAATGTTCTTTACGCCAACAGATAATGTTATAGTTCGAGAGTATGGAGCGTACATTTGTATGACTTTAGATTTGCTAAGGGTTTCTTGTATCACTGAAGAAACGCTACCTGAGATTAAAATCAGGGAGGCTATCCTTGAGGCTATTAGTGACGAGATCAAAGACTCAACAGGAATTAAATGGGAAACCTTTATGGGATTACATACTAATGTTGAATTTGAAATTAGATCTAAATTCATTACTAGAATATCTCAACATCAAACTAAATTATCGAAGCGTGATATAAATCGCATTCGAGAAAATCATTATAATAAAATCAATGAAGCCAAACGCCAAGTTGCGTGAGGCACGATCCAAGGATCAGGGTATTAAAGCCCTGATCTTCATCCTAATATCTTTATTAATCTTTTAACTTTACTTGGGGCTAGAACTCTAGCCCCATAATCTTCTCCCAAAAATCTCTAAAATTTAGTCGGCAATAAATGCTATTTTTTTCACCTTCTGGACATTTTTTTAAATCGCCCTGGAGCGTGTATCTGGACACATGAACCAGGGGCAGCAGCTGCGGGTCCCTTGAGCCTAGAAAATCCAAACCTTTTTTTAAGCAACCCCCACCACCAAAAATCGGCCCACGCAAAATTTTACATACCCCTATAGCCCTAATTCACACAAACATTTACATCCCAAATCATTTGCATATACTAAGAGTAATGATCAAAAGAAGATTTGATTTAAATCCTTATGAAGCTCTTGGTTGCATGGTTCGTATCAACTACGACAGTAATTACATGAAGTTTATGGAGGTAGAACATCTTATAGACCACTATCTTAAAAGTATTGTTCAGGGAAACTATCTCCTTTGGACAAGAGATAATAAACCTTTTGCCTATGCAACGTGGGTCCCTAGCCAAGAAAAAACCGAAGTGTTCCATATGGCAGCCCCCTACGGCAAAGTTTCGTACCTATGTAAAGACTTGAAAAGGTACTTAAATAAATATAAAAAAATATATAAGGTACGTTTCATGAGACGTGACTCACGAGGCAATCTTAAACGAAATGGATATATAAATACATGGGATCAGAAACAGGAAAAAGTTCAAGAAACGCAGAGAGACAAGCAAACACCGCTGAGTTAATGTCAAACATCATGGCACCCGGTGCAGGTGAAATTTCTAAAAGAAGAGAAAAAGAATTACAAGATGCAGCCAACAAAGGTAGAGGTGTACAATTTGAACCTGGATCTCGACCATTTGTAGGTGGAGAAAATGTTTTTCAAATAGATCCCGCTACAGGTGAAAAGAAAAGAATTATGCGAACAGGTGCAACCGCAGCTGATTACACAGGTACTATCAGAGCTAACCAACCTACAACAGGAGAATTTTTTGGAGATATCACGAGAGGATTATTTGGTGGTCAAGCAGATACACCACAATTCAACTTACCTGTTAAACCACCTACTTCGACAACACCACAAGCTAACGCTCTTGTTCCCTCACTCGTAGGTTCAGGTAATGTTAACTTTGCTAACATGGCACCAGCTCCACAAAGAACACAAGGTTTAATTCCTAACGTGATTAATACAGGAGGTATCATGGGAATTCTCATGAACACAGGCAAAGACCTTTTAGGAAAAGGTAAAGATATGTTTGGTCCTGCAATTCCAGATCCTACTCCAACAGGAAATATATTTGATTTATTTAGAGGTACGGGGAATCAACCCGTAGGCAGTGTTGTCCCTGAAGCAAGCGTCATGCCTCAAGAAGCAGTAGGCATTGAATCTATTCCCGATGCAACTGATGCACCCGCATTTAA
>Ga0208899_1003074_pt1 | contig 10867 bp, 25 predicted proteins | sample VirMetDEL_Nov_24_FD_184518 | JGI IMG/M metagenome (GOLD analysis project Ga0208899, IMG submission 184518) | Aqueous microbial communities from the Delaware River and Bay under freshwater to marine salinity gradient to study organic matter... | ecosystem: Environmental > Aquatic > Marine >...
GATGTTGTACCAGTTTATTCTAATACTGACCTTGATAGAGCTTTGGTGATTTTTAAAAAAACAAATCATGGAATTACAAACGGAGCATCAGCTTTAGCTAGGTCACAAAATAATACAGCATACTTAGCATGGAGTGCAGAATTATGAGTTATTCAATAGTACATACAATAAATGATACACCAGAAGTTAAAATATACGGCAATGGAAAAAGGTCATGCATTGGAACAGATAAAGAATTTCAAGAATGGTTGAGTGAAAACAGAGATAATCTTCCAAGTGATATTCAAGCTGAAGTAGATGCTGAGAATTTAATAATACAGGAGGCTGATTAATGGCTCAAACTTTTTTAAATTTAGCACAAGGTGTTACAGGTACTTTGCCTAATGCCAACTTTAGTGGGGGTAAGATTGGACAATTAGTAACAGCTAATATTGGTGGCTCAGATGTTACAACAACATCTACAAGCTATTCAGATTTAGCAACTATAAATATTACTCCTTCTGCAACATCAAGTTCAATTTATATAATAGTTTCTGGTAATTATAATTTATTTGGAAATAATAGTACAGCAGAGCCACAAGGATATTTAACAATTAGAAATGCGTCAGATAGTGATTTAACAAGATCACAAGCTTATGATGAATTTAGAAATGATTCTAGGCAAAAAGAAAGTGGAATAAACATTTCTTATTATGTTTCGCCTAGTAGCACCTCACAACAAACATTTAAATTATCTTTTAAAAATACTGTTTCTGGGGGAAGGTTTAGAATGTTGCACAATGCAACTAGAATAACAGCTATGGAGGTATTGGCATAATGACAGATACAGATAAATTATTTAATGCAATACAAACATTAAAACCAAACACACCTTTAGTATTTCGTCAAGATACTGTTACCGAAGAAACATTTAACACTATTGAATGGGAAGTAGATGGAAGTTTTACAACAACTAATCCTCATAGTGAATTAACTTGGACAAAAGTAAAAACAGAGATGGATAAACTATGATTAATCCTTGTTGCGAAGATGGAAAGTGTACTTGTGGTAAATGAAAATATCAGACAACACGGCAATTTCAATGCCAATGAGAAATCTGATTGCTTTAATTATAGCAGTTGGAATTGGTATTTTTGCTTATAGTGATTTAACACAAAGAATAACAGAATTAGAAACTGCAAGACAGCTCATGGAAGCTGATCTTTTAAAAAAAGCAGAACAAACTCCAGTAGATCAAGAGCAATATATGTTGTTAGAGTTTTTATCTGGTCAGTTTGAAACAATGGAAAAAGAAATACAATTCATTGAAAGTAATAATATCAACATAGACTTTTTAAAAAACCAAGTGGAAAAAATGCAAACAGATGTTGAAGAATTAAAAGATAAAGTGAGGAATAATGGGAGTCATTGAAACAGTTTTCAGTCTTTGTATGTTTGTTAATGGCTCGTTAGATGGTCACATGATGACAAATGGATTATCAGAATGTTTAAAAGCTAAAAGACAAGCTGAACGCAACTTGGCAGATAATAGATCAAATGTTATTCGTTATGAATGTGGTCAAGTCAAAGCAGAGTTAAGACCAGATGCAGAAGGTAACTTAAAAATTTATAAAATTATAGAGGATAAATACTAATGTTTGGATATTGTTTTTTTATGACACACGAAATGTACTATGTTTAAAATATTTGCCATGATTTGTATGCTTAATGTAGGAGAGTTAGATCAAACACTATGTTTTAAAAGTGAAGTACCTTTAAACTTTAACGATAATATAGAATGTAATTTAGCAAAAAACAACTTAGCTAATTATCTTGATGCAGATTTAAAAGAAAGAAGATTAACTGTAATATTTCAATGTGGCTCACATATAGGTAATACAAATGTCTAATTGGGAAACACAATATAGTCAAATTTGTAAGGCTTTAGATGAAATTAAATCTGAGGTAAAAGAAAACAGACAAGAAGTAATGAAATTAAAACAAGAAATGGCAACTGGTAAAGGTGCTATTAGAACAGCCATATTTATCGGATCAGTATTAGGAGCAATTTATACATTTTTTAAATTAATGGATTAGCCATCCTTACTAAAGGACTTGTATGAATACAAAACGACTGCTTATTTTAAGCGACCAACATTTTCCATATCAACATCCAAATTATTTTGAATGGATAAAAAAATTAAGAGATCATATTTCTCCAACAATGACTTTAGCAAGTGGAGATTTAGTGGACTTTCATGCTATCAGCCAACATTTACATAGTGCTGAGTTGCCTAACATTAAGTTTGAAATTAAAAATGCTATTAAATGCATTAAAAAGTTAAGAAAAATATTTCCAACACCTATGCCTATTTTGTGGGGTAATCACGATATTCGCATTCAACGATTAGCAGAAAAATCTTTAATACCAAATTCATTCCTTAAAGACATAAACGATATATTAGAAATAAATAAAAAGTGGAAATGGACTTGGCATAATAAATTAATTTTACAGCTTCCAAATAAAACTAAAGTTTTTTTTACACATCATTTTAAATCAAATGTTTTATCTAGTTCTAAAGAATTAGGTATGAGCTATGTCTGTTCTCATCAACATACGAAGGCGAGTATAGAATATTGGAGTTCGCCAACTTCACTTAATTTTGCAATGATTGTAGGTAGTTCTATAAATCCTAAATCAGAAGCCTTTAAATATGGAAAAAACTTTATTAAAAGACCAATTATTAGTGTAGGAGCAATAATAAATAATCAGCCAGTTATATATGCAATGCCTCTCAATGATAGAGGAGAATGGACTGGTAAAATATGACAGTAGAAGATCCTATTGCTCAGAAAGTAATTCAGCGAATAGCTGATAGATCTGAAGCAGGAACAAAAAAGTTTGGTAATACAATGGATCAAGCTCACAAAGATTTAGAAGAAATGTTTGTCGATACTTTGGAAGAGTTAGGCGATGCCATGATTTACCTGGAAAAAGGTTTACAAATTTTACGCAAGGAAAAGACAAGATGGAACATGAAAAATTAATTGATCGTATCAAAGAACATGAAGGTTATCGCAATAAAGTTTATTTAGACTCATTAGGTAAAAGAACTATTGGCTATGGGCATTTATGCAGATCTGATGAGAAGTGGGATGATGATAAACATTACGATCAAAAACACTTAGAAAAGATTTTTGAGTATGATTTTAACATTGCACTTAACTCTGCAAAGAGAGTAACTGATTTTGATAAATTACATCCAAAAGCACAGGAAATAGCGATTGAATGTTGCTTTGTTTTAGGTGCTAAAGGATTTTCATCGTTTAAACGCACTATAGAACACCTAAACGAAGGTCGGTGGACAGATGCATCAGCAGAGCTAAAAAACAGCCTGTGGTATCGAAATCAAGCCACTAACAGGGTTTCTGCATTATGTGACATATTGGAGAGTATAAAATGAAGATAATTATAACAACACTATTTACAGCCTTAGTTCTCATAGAATTTTGTAATCTGTATATTTATTATCAGCAAGTAGGTGGTATTTTATGTTAACAAAATTATTAGGTGGAGACATCGTAAAAAATGTTGGTAGCATAATTGATAACCTTCACACTTCAGAAGAAGAAAAAAATGATGCTAAAATTAAATTAAAAGAAATTGAGGCACAAATAAATAAAGCACAATCTGATATTAACCTTGCTGATGCAAAAAGCACAGCAGGTGGTATTTCTGGAATGCTTCAAAGAAGTTGGAGACCATTGATCGGAATGTCATGTGCTTTAGCAATATTTTGGGAATATGTTTTAAAACAGTTCCTAATGTTTTTCATAGCAACATTTAACTATGAAACTGCACCTTTACCAGAGTTAGATATGGGTACTTTAATGCCTTTAGTTATGGCTCTTTTAGGTATGGGGGCACTAAGAAGTTATGAGAAAAAAAATCAATTAACTAAGTAGGAGGTAATATGAAATTATTACAAGACTTATGGAGTCATTTAAAATCTTGGTCAGACTGGGGAATGTCTGATTGGGTAAAAGCAGGAATTGTTGCGATAATCGTAATCGTAGTAATTGGTGCTATTTAATTAATGGCAGATCCAAGATTAAAAAGGGCAGGAGTAAGTGGTTTTAATAAACCTAAAAGAACTCCATCGCATCCTAAAAAATCTCACATTGTTGTTGCCAAAGAGGGTAGTAAAATAAAAACTATTCGCTTTGGTCAGCAAGGTGTGTCTGGAGATAAAAAAAATACAGCCAGATCAAAGTCTTTCAAAGCAAGACATGGAAAAAATATTAAAAAAGGAAAAATGTCTGGCTCATATTGGTCAAATTTGGTCAAGTGGTAGTGGAAGAACTTAAAAGAATTACAGAAGTTTTAACAGGTACATTTACAATAGGTAAATGGGAACAACCATTACGCATGAGGAGAAATGAAAAAGCAAGTATGGGAAAAGCCAAGACCAAAAAGTCTCGGCAAGTCAAAAAAATTAAAAGGTAAAAAAGGTTATAGTTCTGCAAAGAAATCAGCAGACAAAAAGTTTGGCAAGAAAACAAGTCTTGTTAAAAATATGTATATATCAAAAAAAATGAAAGGATAATATATGCCATACGGAATGGGAACTTACGGATCAAAAAGAGGCAGACCACCTAAAAAGAAAAAAGAACAACCTAAAAAAAAGAAAAAAGCTAAAAAGAAAAAGTGAAAATAGTATTAGTAACTTGGCTTGATACTAACGAGAACTCAGTTGGTACTTGGATAGAAAAAGAAGATTTAGATAAATCTGAAGTCTGCTCTGTGGACTCGTTAGGTTGGCTGTATAAAGAAACTGAAGATCTAGTTGTTATATTAGCTGATAAAGATACTTACGATAAGGATGACCTGTTTGGTCGTAGCCAAGTCATCCCTAAAGGAGTTATAAAAGATATTAAGTATTTAAGTTAAAATTCCTTACAATAAAGTTTAGCACCAATCTCACAAAGACCATCATAATATCTTTCGCTTAAATGATCTCCACTATAAAAATGTCCAAACTCATGGATAATTAATTCAATAATTTTAACTTTATTATTTTGTAAATTAAACCAGTCCTTACCTAAAGTTTTATAATAAAAACTTAAATCAGATCCAGAATAACCTTTGCAATAAGTGGCTAATAATCTATTTCCACCTAAACCTTTTTCATTAAAAATTTCAACATTCAACTCTTGATTAAAAAGTTGTTTGTGTAATTTTTTCGCTAAAGAAATTACTTGTTTCATTTCTTTTGTAATTTTAGATTTATCCAAAAGTTCAGCAGGTCTAGTTCCACTCATATTAGGACTAGCATATTTACCTATTGAGCCACTTGGCTTTGCAAAATCTTCATAATCATCTCTAGTTCTTCTTATGTTATCCCAAACTTGAGAATTAAAAGAGCCACCAGTTATGACATTTTTATCATCTGCAAAAGCCTTCTTATTAGCTTCATGGTCTGTAACATCAAAGACAACTGCATCATCTCCATATCTTACATCAATAACATTTTTAACTGCATGAGTATCTGCATTTTCTAATGCTTCTTGCACCCAAGATGATTTAGTTTCTTCTTCACTTAAATCAGATGAAGTATGGTTAAGAATGTAAGTCTTTAATTTTTTCAAATAACTTGGACTTACATTATCTCTATCCTTACTTAATGGAATTTTTTGATTAACATTAATTGAAAAACCAATATCAGTTGATACAACTGGAATTCCCATTTCATAAATAAAATGTTCATCTGTTTTAAACAATTCAATTTCTGTTTTTCTTTTAGTCTTAACCAAATTTCCTTCATCATCTTTAGTGATACTTGGAAGTTCCTCAATGAAAGATTTATAAGTAGGCAATCTATCTATAACTTTTCCATTAACTAAAAATTCTACATCTTTAGGTGGAATAATATTTTGCGATTGATTAATTAAATCTTCATATTGAGATTTATTTATTTTTGGCAACTTACCCATAAATAAAGTACCTTTATCAATTTTAGTGTAAGTTTTTTTTCGAGTACCATCTTCTAAAAAAGTTACTCTGCCTGTGGTTGAAGTAATACAAGCTGTTCTAAACATTGATAAGGCAAATTTTTCTCCAACATTAAATCTACCTCTTTTAGTAGCAATGCCTTTTTTATAACTTGGAGCAAACATAGTATAAGAGTCTTTTAAATCCTTAAAACCATCTTTGCTGTCATCAAGAACATTAACAAATAATTCTTTATCTTTATCAAAATCTAAAGTTAAAACACATCTGTTAATATCTTCATCAAAAGAATTACTAACTAATTCTTTAATAATAAAAAATTTATTTTTATCATTTTGAATTTGTTGCAATCCTTTTTTGTCTATTTCAAACCAACTATTTTTCATTTAACCCTCCCTTTAAGCTACTTTCAATTCCCAACGATTTTTGAGACTTGGTTTAGATTTAGAATACATCTTATCTGCATTCTTAGACTTCCATTTTTTAATTCTAGTTTGCGTAAACACAATATTAAATCCAGTTGCTTTTAAATATTTAGCAAACTCATCAACTCTTGTAAAAGTAATTAGCTTCTCATAACCTCTCTTTTTAGCTTCTTTTACAATAGCAGAAACAAACATTGATGGTATTGGGGATGAATGATCCTTATTAAACTTTGGTAATTCACTATCAAAGTATGGATTATTATTTTCATCAACAAAACAAATACGAGTAATCTCTAAAGTTTTACCATCCATTAATCTTGGAGCAACAGGATTACCAATAGTTGCAACTCCAAGTAAAACATCATCTTCTTTTGGTCGAGCATATACAAATTCCCCACCTAAATTTAACGCATAAGCATCATACTTATCGCTGTATTCCATATCCATTCCATATTCATAATCATAATATTGTTCCAAAGTATCATCATCATTATCAAAAGTATCTATAATTACCCAATCATGTAATTGTTCATAATCTCCACCTGCAACATGATCGTTTAATTTTTTTCTAAATATACCCATAGAAAACTTATGACCTTGTGGTGCAATATTATGCTTATGAAATTCGCCTATAACTTCTTTAGCTTGAGCAAACTCAATAGGTCTGATCTCAATATAATCTTTATTGATAATAGGCATATCAACAAAAGTGGAAGCTGATAGATGGCTCATTATTGAGCCACCTTGTTTTTTTCTTTTAATAATTCATCAACAGTATTTATTAATCTTCCTTCATCATCAGTTTCAACATCAACCATCCAATAATGAACTACATGAGTATTTATACCATTATCATGGTCTGGAAAAATAATATCTTTTTTAACTAAAGATGCAAAAACACCTTTAGCAGTTTCAACATCCCAACCTAATTGTTTAGGATTTTCAAAGATAACTGAATTACTACCATCAGTTACATCGATTAAATACTGTGCTAATTGTCTTTCTTTATCAGTAAATGTAATCATAATTAAGCATCCCTTCTTTTAAAATGTAAAATAAATTTACCTGCTTCGTAGTGAAAACCACAAGTAGTAAAACCATTGTTTTCTAATTTACAAACTCTGTTGTCAAATTGATTTATAGAAGCAACTGTTGAGGTATCACACATAAGATACACAACATCATTAATTGTAGCAAAAAACTTTTTATTAAAGTTGTCATTTTTAAGTAACTCAACTTGATATTTATTTTTGCCTTCAGTCATAGTTTCAACAATCATATTACTCTCCCTAGTTAGATGGCTCATTATTGAGCCACCTTGTTTTTATTATTATATTCTTTAGCAAGTCTAATAGCTGTATTGCTTTGCTCTCTAGTTAAATTGTGAACTGCCATTACTGTTTCTGTATCTGGGTAATCCCTTCTTCCAAGCAAAGTTGCAATCGCAAAAGCAATATTTTGATCTTCGTGTAACGATTTCATTATATCCATATTATTCTCCCTGTTATTAGTGGTCGGAATGAGAGCAGGAGTGGTCGGAAAATGGTCGCATACTATTGCATTTTCTCTCCCACTCTTGCAAAAAATTTCCCAATTTTTCTTGTTTTTTCTCATTACAGGTATATTAGTATCTTATGACACCAAGTATATCAAGAAAAATATACACCTATTTTACCCCAGAAAACAGCCAAAAATTAAAATAGTTTTATTGAGTGGTCAGAAAATGGTTATTCTGGCAGTCCATTTATCATATCTTTGACTTCTTTTTTGTCAGTATGAACATATCCAAGAGCAACCTTAGAACTCTTCCATCCAACAGCAGTCATTAATGCTTGCAAAGAATTTTTCTTACCTAACCAACTTGCGTGAGTGTGTCTGCATGCATGTCGATTTTTATATTTAACTCCTGCTTGTTGGCACATTGCCCACCATCTCGTAGGAATTCCAGATGGATTATTTTGTCTATCGTGTAAATGATCCCATTCAAATAATTTTTCTTCTCTATAATTAATTCTTTCTAAATATTCTTTTAACTTAGGATGCATTGGTTTTGTAATCCATTCTTGCGTTTTAAATTGCCAAATATTTAATTCATCCTGCTCTAAATCTATCATAGGTCTATCATCATTTTCTGGATTGGTGTCTTGCCAATGCATGTTTAAAGCCTCTGATATTCTACAACCTGCATAAATTAAAAAAATAAATAAAAATTTAATACCTTCATCAGTACATTTTTCTTCAATGGCTCTAACATCTTCAATACTAAATTTTTCTTTATGTTTTGCTCTAGCATTCAATACTTCGAAGTGTTCAATAGTTGGATCATTGCACCATCCTTGCTTTGCTCCATAATGTAAGACTTTTGAAATAGGTAATATAATTCCTGCATTAGCACTAGCAAACTTAGAAGAAGCTAATTGTCTTTCAGCATAAGGAAGATCTCGTAATTTTTTACCTTCCCATTGTTTTAAGTTTGGATATTGTTTGTAAGCTAATTCAAATATTAAATCATCGTTAAAATCTCTTAACTCATAATCTCCTGCAAGTTTTTCTACTCTTTTAAAAACAGACATTCTTTGCTGTGAAGGACAATGTTTAGGATTTTTTTTCATTCTCTCAAAACACTCAGTCCAGGTCATACAATCTTCTTGTTCAAAGTTTCGTATAATTTCAGCATTAACTCTATCGCATTCATCTTTAGCTTCTTTTTGGTTAATACGACCTGTACTTAACTTGTTAATAGTCTTAACTTTTCTACCTAGTTTTACTGTGCCTCTAATTTGCCAGTAAGGACTTTCGTCTCTTTTGAAGATGGTAAGCATAATTGTTTTATCTCCTCGATGTCATTGTAGGTAAAAAACTGTTTCTTACCTATTGTACGAGATAAACAATCTAAATTGGGATTTTTAATAACTAATTCATTTAATCTCGTTTGTAAAGTTCTTGTTGAAATTCCAAATAATTTAGCCAAATCTTTCTTGTAATAAACTGGCTCTAGTGGTTTTCTTTCTGCTGACATTAGTATTCTCCTTGCACAATATCTTTATTATTTTCTTCGTTTTTAGCCTCCTCAATGGCTTTTAATCGTAATCTGTCTAATTCCTCTCTGTCTTTTGTTAAATGAGGGTAGGGATCAGTTTTTGCAGGATGAAATAAAACTTCATTTTGAGGAGCATTTTTCTTAGCAAGAGCTTCCTCTAATTCCTTATATTTTTCTTCATCTTTTCTTTGATGCCCAATCATAATTTTTTTGCAGAGCTCTGAACTACTTAGTAATACATCTGAATAATCACTAAAAACTATTGACCATTGTATTATAATTCTTTGATCCAATAATTTTGTTCTTCTTTGCATAAAATGATGAACTGTATTTTCATAGGCTTTACTTAAATACTCTTCCATTTTAGGTTTCCCTAGAATTCTTATTGAATTATCATCAAACATTAATTCCCATAATGGCTTTTCTGGTAACTTTGTTTTAGGATTTTCTCCTCCTTCATCATTTTGAGTAATTTTAATTATTTCTTTACTCATATTAACTCCAGTTGATTTTCATTTTGTTCTTGCCAATAAAAATTACATAACCGAAAAGGTTTGGTTTCGTTTAATTTAGGGTTTGGATTGAACTCTTTGCTTGTAGGTTTTTGTAATCCTTGCTTTAACTGGTCAACACTTAAAAACATTTTTTTATTATTTGATTTTAAGGTTAATTCAGCACCACCCAATTCAATAGCTTTTTCAACCTCATAGTCTTTAATAGAAGCATATTTATCATCAAAAAGTTTAGTGATAGTTCTTTTATATTTCATGTAACGAAACCTCCAAGTTTCATTTCTGCTCTGGCTGTGGCATTACTATCTGCCATTAATTCTAATTTTGTTGTAATCCGATCAAGCTGTGCAAACATTTCATCCATTAGTTTCTCAGCTTCTTCTAATTGAATATTAACCTCAGTTACTTCTGGATCTATTCTTGCTTTAGCTTTCGCATCTTCAACACTATGTTTTTCATTAGTTAAAAAACGATAATGTAAATATCTTGCTTTTTCTTTTTCATCTTTAATTCTAGTTAAAGAGTTAAACATTCTTTTTGCTTCTCTATAATTTATAATTGCATTCATTTTTGCTTCAGCAATCACATGAGGATCATATTTTTTTATACCTTTATCCATCTAGTTCATCCTTTAATTTATCAGCAATATTCTCAAGGTTAATTATTCTGGCTTTTAAATTATAATTTTTATCGGAATGGCATTTGGTATGGCAGGAACGACAGAGACAAATTAAATTTTCAATGAAATCTTTGCATTTACTTGATCCAAGAGCCCTGTTACTTATATGATGAATGTCAGTTCCATACCAACTATTACAAACAGCACATTGATAGGTTTGAGCAATAGTGTATTCTGGCAACCAGAAATCATCATAAATTTTAAAATGTTTAGTTGCCATCG
>Ga0208899_1003081_pt1 | contig 10858 bp, 8 predicted proteins | sample VirMetDEL_Nov_24_FD_184518 | JGI IMG/M metagenome (GOLD analysis project Ga0208899, IMG submission 184518) | Aqueous microbial communities from the Delaware River and Bay under freshwater to marine salinity gradient to study organic matter... | ecosystem: Environmental > Aquatic > Marine >...
TTAGCCACAATATATCTTTGAATGATATCATTAGGCTCTATTTTACCACTTTTAAGAACTTCTCCTGTGAATAGTCCTCTTGTATTTCTAATGCTTTTTTTAAAGTCATTAATTTTAAAGTTTAAAGATTTTCCTGGATCAACCTTAACTTGACGTAAACCATAAAAACCTGCAATCTCATCGCTAAGTTCGTATTTTTCTCCACGTGGTCCTGGCTGATCAGTTCCTGCAAGATAAAGTCTTTGAAACTGTTTTAAAGATAATGGTGCAACCTCTGTTGCTGCGTATTCTAATGCAATCTTAACCTTTTCACCTGCAGGTGCATCATCATTCCAAAGTTTTCTACCTTCTCTAGTTCTGCCTCCTCGTATAAATAAATTATTGAATACGTTAAAATAAATAGATTCATCAACATAAGGCCTGAAAAATCTAGAAACACCTTTTGCAAGTCCCTTTGTAACACCAACGGTAAGTGGTGCATCTGGATCAAATACTCTTTCTCTTTCAACACCTGCAATAATAGACTGTATTGGGTTTTGAATTGTATCGTAAACTAAGAAAGAAGATACATCGATATATTTATAGTTACCCTCTTTGTCCCTTGTTACACCAATCGTAGAGTCTTCTGCAAAATCAGGGAGCGCAAGTTCTCTAATTGCTGCAACAGCTGCACTTCCAACACCATACATTGCTTTTAAGAAACCTGTAATAATAGCAGGTGCCGTTGCAATTGCTGTTCCAAATCCAAGAGCTCTTCTTGCACCAATATTTCTCAATACAGGGTTTTTTAATTCTTTTGATGCTTGTTGTGCAATGTTAACTGAAGTTCTTGTAACTTCAATTGGAAATGAAATAAAGTTTCCAAGAGGTAAACGTCTAGCGTTTTGACCAAATGTTCCAACAAAGTTATAGTTTGGCACTGTATTTTTAACAATGTTTGCAACCTCTTTCATAATTTGTAAATCACTTGGCATTTTAGTGATAAGATTATTTTTTAATCCTTTACTGTATGCATTTTTATATGAGTCAAATTCAGATAAAAAATTAAATACTTTAAAGAAGTCGTCTTCTGCAACATATACATCTGCCGCTACATTATAAATTTTTCTTATCGCTTTTCCAAACTTACCAAATATTCTGCCATAAACATCTCCTCCTTTACCAATATCATCAAGTAACCCTGCAATATCTCTAGCAGTTGCTGACGAACTTACGACCTGTTCATCTAATAGAAAACGATAGAGAGCCTGATCTTCAGGTAGATTACGATAGATAAGTTGAGGTTGAATCGTATTAAACGCTTGTTTAAATCTTTTTAAAGTTTCTACAGGGTTTTTAAATAAATTACCATTTGCTAATGCAAACTGTGATGCGGTAATAAAGTTTCTTGAATGTGTAAAAGGACCCAAAATAGTTTTTGAAATTTGTGTTAATCCTTTTGGCACTAAAAATAAATGTTTATATAATACATTTTTTGCAAGACTGTCTGTAATTAATCTTTCACTAAACTTTAAAGCATCTGCGTATGGATCTGATGTGAAATAACCATTCAAAGGATTTGTATAAACAGACTCACCAAGGTCAGATGTTATCTGTAAGCCATTTTTATCTGCAATAATTTTTTGATTTTTTAAATTATTAATTGCTTGAAGTCTAGTTGGATAAACAATCGCTCGTTCACCGTTTGCAATAAGTCTGTCTGATTCACTTTTGAGGCTATTGTAAAATTTATTCTTTGCAACTAATCCTGATAAATCTGACATAACATTTGTAATTGTGTTTCTTAAATCTCTTTTTTGACCAAAGAATCGTTGAAAAGATCTTAAATCTTTTTCTGATTGTATAAGTGTTGTAGGTTTAAATTGATTACCTTTAATATTATCTGCAATATTAATTAGTTGCACTGCATTTTCATCTAACACACTCATAACCGTTAAAGGAAACTCTGGTGTTTGTGTTAATGGATTATATTTTACATTTCGAATTACATCATCTACAAGTCCATCTAAATCATCTGGAGTTAACTTAATACCGTTTCCTGCTGCGTATCTTTTAAATACTTCTTTAACTTCATTAACTGCAGACTCAGTTGGTTTGTAATTTAAAAAAGGTAAGATGCTTTTATCACTAAATATTTTGTACTCTGAGTTAAAAATATTTCTCATACGTTCACCCATAAGTTCCATAAATTCTTTGTTAGCAATATTTAAATTTCCACCAGCTTCTTTTACAAATGTATTTTTAAAAACATTAAATTGATTTCTGACCTGAAACATATCTGCAACTAAGTTATCTCTAGCTTTTGCGGATACTCCAATTTCTTTTGTAAATTCTTGAAACTGTTTTAATTTTTTCTCATCAAAACCTTTAAATACAATTTTTCCACCTTCAATTACATCATCAGTAGATGTAAGTAATTCATCTAGACGACCCACTAATCTTTTCCAGGCAGGATTACTTGTTTTAATACCCGATTCTTTTGCAATATTAAAAAGTGTTTTATCTATATCTACAATTAAATCTCTAGCTACAACCTGGCCTCCAGCTAATCCTCCTTCAACTCGTTTCATACCCTCAAATAAAAATTGACTTTTTGATCCTGCTGGAACAAAAGGTTCTACAATATATTTAGATATCCATTGATCGAGTTCATCATCACTAAACTTTAAATCTTTTCCTGCTTTTGATACTCGTTTAGCGACTGTATTTAAACCGTATGCAATAGGCACAGAAATAGCAGCACCCTCAGCACCAAATTTAAATCTGTTATATAATCTTCTAACAGCATCATCTGTCGCTAGTTCTCTTTGTTCACGGTCTAACGCAGAAGGTCCTCCTAAAAAATCTCCAAAAGTTCCAATATCTTCAACATCTGCAACAAGTGAAGCTCCACCAGAACCACCAATCGTTACTGCTGCAAAATTTTGTTTACCAGTTAACTTATTTAAATCTCTTGCCTTTAGTCCTGACTTAACTGCATCTGGTCTTGCTTTTACAACTTTGTTTGCTTTTGCTGCCGCTGCATATTTGTTATAAATTTGTTTTGCTTTTGTAGCACCTTTAACAGTCACATCTGCTCCAGCTTTTCCAAAAGCATAAAGCTGTGTAAACGCAGAAGTTAATTTACCGATTGCAGTTTCTTTAACCACATCTTCAGAACCTTGTTGAATTTTTCCTAAAACACTATTACTAAAATATTTTTCTAACTGAGCAACATAACCTTGATCAACAGGTATATTGTCTTCTCGAAGTGCATCCGCAACTTCAGCTGTAAGGTTAACAAGACCATATGGAATCTTAATTGTTCCATCAATAATTCCTGCAGCAAAAGCAGTAAAAATGTCAACATCCCCAACTTCAGTTAATTGATCTTCAGGAACACCTTCTAATCGTTCAGTAATTCTTCTACCTAGTTTTCCTAATTTACTTGGACCTAAAAGTTCTACGTCTTTGGGTCCAAATAAAACATCTTTAACCGTTAAATCTCTTTGTTTTGGAGTAGCACCTGTATTAGCAATAAGACCTGGGACATCAATAATAGGATTTAATTGTTTTCTTGCTTCAAACTCTTCTTTTTTAATTTTTACATCTTCTTCTTGTTGTCTTAATTCTGGCTCATCTGGTGTGAGATTAAACTCATCAATATTAACTCTTTCTACCACGTGTCCTCCTTACGGGTACACTCTTCTGAATTTTTTATTACCCTCAAATCTAAAAATAGATCCAGTTTTAGGATCTATGTATTTATTACCAGTGATATATGTTCCAGATACAATACCTTTTACTTTTGGATTAAGAGTAAATTGACCTTCACCAACCATTATAATATCACTTTCTCCAGAATCACTCACGCCAATAAAACCATCAACGACTGAAATCGCTTGCCCTGTTTTATCTTTTATCTTTCCTTCTTCTATATTTACAAGAACTTTAGCTGTTTGATTTCTAAAAGTAACTGGAACATCCTCTTCAATCTCTTTTTGTTTTTTTAATACTTTTTCACTAAAAGATGTAACGGCTCTTTCTTTACTTAATAATTCATTAAACTTTGATGTGTATGCTGCATTATATTTTTCTTTATCAGTTTTCCCTGGAAATTTTTTGTAATTAACTCTTGCAAATTCTTTTGCATTTGTCATTGCAGCGGTTACTTTTGCATCGCTGCCAAACATCTTTAATAGTTGTGAATCTAAAATGGCATTATATTTATCTGCTCTGTCTTGTCTTTTTTGTGAAAGTGCAGTAAATCCTCTTGCAGCTCCACCTAACGCTTCACCCAATGTTTGAACACGAGTTGGGTCTGCAGTAGCTCCAAAGGCAGTTAAGAAATCACCAATTCTTTGCGTTGCAGTTGGTTGAGCCTCTTTTTTTAATTTAGATACGTAATCTATCATTGCTTTTTGTTTATCTAAACCAGAAGTTACTCCAGTGCCTTGTGCCGAACTTCCGTTTTTAAACATGGGTCTTTTAAGAATATTAGGCATATTAAATACCTCCGTATAGACTTGCTATTCCAAAGTTACCTATAGGCTGTTGTAGCTGTTGTGGTTGAAAACTTTGCTTTGGTAGAGTGTTTAAAACCGATCCAAAGGTTGATCCAAATGCTTGTGCTGCAGCTAAACCTGGACTTGTTCCAAGAGGTGTTCCTGGTGTTTGTAAAGCAGCTTGTCCAGCTAAGAACGGACTAAATACATTAGTTGCCCTACCTAACTGTTGTAGTGGAAATTCTTCAGCTAAAACATTTCCTTGTCTTATTGCATCAAGCACGGATTGTGAGTAAGCTTGTGCTCCAGTTCCAGCCGCTCCTAATTGTTGAGTTGCTCCTGCACCTAATGTTTGTTGAGTTTGTCCTAAACCAATTTGATTAGCCAAAGCTTGTTGTTGTAATGTTTGTGCTCTTTGTAAACCTTGTTGTCTTAAATTTGATAAAATACCTGCATCATAAATATCTCTTTGTCTCTCATATTCTGCTCTTCTTACACCTTCTCTCCCACCACCAAATGCACCTGCAGTAATGGCATCCGCTGCTTGCCCCGCTCTTCCTGCTGCTCGCTGCTCGTTTAATAATGCTTGAGTCGCGTCTAATACTTCGGTTTGAAAAGGTGACATAAATGCTTGATACTGATCGGGCGCAGCTAATCTCTGAGCTTCTTGTACAAAAGGTTCAAACGATGCAACACCTGTACCTGTTCCAACTCCTGCAACTTCACCCGTTGTTGAATCAAATTGTAACTGTCCTAAACCTGCTTGAGTCGCTGCTCTTTGTTGCGCTGCTTGTACTAAAGGACTAACGGCAGCAACCTTTGGAGTAATTCCTGAAATATCTAATCCCTCTCCAATAGGCGCTATTTGTTGCGCTAAAATATCTGTTACTTTTTCTGCAAAGGGTTCTAAAAATGCTGCTGGTAAACCTGCTGGAGTTGTAACTGCCATTATGCTTTTCCTTCCAATTGTTTCATTAAGGAATACATTTTTTGTGCTCCTTTATTTACACTCCCGCCGCCCGCTGCTCGAACCGCGTCTGCTGTAAATACAAACTCATTATTCGATAACATTGCTGGAATGTCATCTGCTTTTTCTTTTATACCAACGGGGGGTACAAAACCACCTGTTTTTCTAAAATCCATTTCTGTAATGCCTTGTGGGTTGGTTCTTAATGGTACGTCCATGATACCGCCCATAGCTTGACCAGGTCTTTTTACAACATCTGCTGGGCCAGTTGGTGCACCTGTAACTGCTGGTCGCCTAGCTTCAGCGTATTCTGCTTTTTTAATATCTCTTCTTTTTTCAAAAGCTTCTCTGTCTTTTTTAAAATCTTCTAATTGTCGTTGTTGAGATTCATAAGCTAATTTAGCTAACGCTGTTGCCACGGCTGCGCCACCAAATACTTTTTGAGCGTTACTGAAAGACATGCTATTATTTTTTAATGCTTTATAAGCTTCATCTGCTTGTCGTTCTTGTGCTTTTTCTTGTGCTTTGTTTTGTAAAATATTAGTTCCTATTTTTACTCCAGCTTCAAGTATTCTAGGATCTATATTTCCAAAAATGCCACCACCTGAAGAAGTTTCTCCTGTAGGTGATCCACCATCTGGAGCAAAAGAAAATAAATTAGAAAGACCAAAATCATTTCCTCCACCTGTTCCAGGGAAACCACCGCCTGTTCCAGGGAAACCTCCTGATTGTGGTGCAAAACTAAATGGTTGTCCTGTTCCAGGACCACCAGAAGTAAATGAAAAAGGATTAAATCCTAGTTTCTCATCTCCAGAGGTACCAGCAAATGCTGCAGCATACGGATTACCACCTGACATGACAAAAGCTTGAGCAGCATCTTTAAAATCAAAATCTTTAACAGCATCTCCAACAACATCTCCTATTTTACTTACACCTTTTTTAATTGGTTTTGTAATTGATTTAACAAGGCTTCCAAAACCATACGCTTGTCTGGTATCCATAAGACCACCGACCATTCTCATATCTCTTGGACCTGTGTAAGGATTTTTTTCGTCGTATTGATAAGCAGGAAGTTTTTGTTTTTCCATTAACATTTCCATATCTCTTTTTTCTTCATCAGACATTTCATCGTCTAAATTATAACCTTCTTGCATAGAAATAAAATCTTCGTCTTCTAACGTTTCTCTAATTAACGCCATCTCAGCAGGTGATACTTTACCTTCCATAATATCTTCTAAAGAAGGTAAGCCTCCCTCTGGCATCGTTCCATCTTGGTATAGTTGTCTTTTCATTTGTCCTCTTGCAATAGTCATATTGGGTATTGTATACAATTAGGCAGGCGTTTCAATCCTGAATGTTATAATCTACTTTGTTTTACTGAATAAATCAAGGCTAGGCATCATAAGAGTAATGTCCTTTTTTATGTCCTCTTCTGGCACACCTTTTGCCTTCCATTCCTGGTCATTTTTGTACTCTTCACCGGTCTTTTTATTTGTAATCTTCTCTATAATTTTCTCTGGTTTTATCACTTGCATTATGTCGTTACCTCTCTTGGCTGTATTTGTAGTATTGAAGCAATAACATGTAACTCATTAGCATCACTGGCTTGTACCTTTAACACTTCACTCTCTTCAACCACTAGGGGCTGAGTTAAAAGTTCAATAGTTGTATTCGATGCTACTGCTTTGGTTTTAAATAAAGTAAACACTGTGCCACTTGCATTGGTTAAGGTTACATCAAGATTACAGCTAGATCCTGAGTCATTAGCCACAAGTAGAGATTTAACTAAAGCAACATTTGCAGACGGTGTTGTATATAACGTCGTGTTATCTGTTGTGGTTAAATCGACTTTTGCATTTACGAAACTATTAGACATTAATTTAAAAAGAAGTTTTGTGCGACTACTTCATCCTTTAATTCTTGTTGAAACGTTGTGTTAAGTTTTTGTATCACCGCATCAAGATCTCTAACTTGTGAGTCAGCAACAACTTGTCGGTATTCTTTTCCGGGTCTTGTTAAAACTTGTACAATTTTTGCCATTATCTTCTTCCATCCGGTTGTAGGTCTAATCTAAAAGTTCCTAGCTTCCAGTCTTGACCTGCACTTGTGTTTTCTACTTTTAACGATACTGCTCTTGCTCTTGCACGAGTATCAACTTTTGAGGTGCTTGATGTAATCGTAAAAGGACCTAAAGGTGAACTAGCTTGTGAGTTGTTCGAGTAGTTTCTTAAATTTAATGTTATTTGTGTATTGCCTGTTTGTGAAACAAAGTCTGGAACAAATCTTCTAATTTTCATAATCACTTCTCCATCGCCCCCTAAACTTTCACCATTAATATCATAGTCTCCTGATTGTATGTTTGCAGCGATCGCTGTAATCGCAGTCGTGGTAACATCATCTGTACCTTTTTCATGTTCATAGTAAACTGTTGAACCATCTGTATTTCCAACAACATCAAAAGAACCATCAACCGAAATACTATATTCTGTTGCATGAGGTAAACCAAACACAGAAGAATCAACCCAGGTTGTTCTTGCAAGTGTTCCTGTCGTCCAAACGGGTCTTTGTGCTGATGAGTCTAGATAATTATAAGTTACCATTCGGTTAACAACATTTGATGTTGCTGTACAATAGAACCAGGTAATTTCTCCAAACAAATTATTAAGTCCAACGTTAATGAGTTGAGCTGCTGTTGTATTTAAATTATCATAAATAAAATCTTCAACTAAACAAACCATCGTTTCTAAATTACCAGCGTATTTAAAGAATCCATTTTCTGACATCCAGTAAGCCGTACCATCAACTTCAATCGCTGCATTCTGACCAATCAAACCACAGTTTGTTCCAACTTGTTCAAAACCAAAGGTAAAAGGTGGCCCAATAAAACGCATCGTAAATAGTGCGGTATCCGTCCAAACATAAATTGCATTTCGACCACGAACGGCTCCAATGATTCTAGAACCATCTGCTAGTCTTTGTGTGCCTGCTGTATTGGTTGCCGTTGGTGTGTAAGTATTAATATCTTCTTGAGAAGAGAATCTAATAAACATTTCATCTTGAGTCGTCTTATCTCCAATGGTTGTTTCGGTTCCAAAGAAAACTAAGTGTCTGTCTGGTGTTGATACTACCATGTCACGTGAAGCAGTGGGTGCTCCTGTTATAATCGTTGCTCGATTACTAACTGCATTCGCTGCATTTGAATCCCATTCAAAAACTTCACCATTATGAATAAGTGCAATAATCTTATCTCCAAAATTATCAATTGACCATAATCCAGGATCTGTAACTTGGTCACCACTTGCAGCTTCGCCCCAAGCAACAAAGTCAGAAGTATTTTCAATCGTTGCACCTGCTGAGTGCGCTGCCGCAGTTGTGTTTCTTACTTCTCTTGTAACACCTGTTAAGACGTCTGAACTTATTCCTGTGTAAGATATTTCTTCCGTTCCAATTTGAATAAAGTTTGTACCTGATGTTGGAAACTGAGATGAGTCTGCTAATTGTATACCCGTTGTTTGTGAGTCATTGATTGCGCCAACTAAAGTCGTTTGTGCATTACCTAAAACTTCACCACCCCAAGTTCCTAGACTCCAGCCTAAAGCAGGAGTTTGTTGTGCTGGACCCACAGGGTAATAATGTCTAACTCGAATACCACCGGATGCCGTTGCACCTGAACCTGTTTCTGCACTCGGCATAGTGACCGTTATAGTGGTTGTCGTTGGCACAGAAGTGACCATAAATTTTTTATCATCAAAATCAGATGCACTGTAATTAGAATTAGTGATGGTAGAAAAATTATCTAACAGAACAATGTCATTTACATTAATGTTATGCGAAGTAGAAAATGTAATGGTAACAGAGGTTGATCCGTTTGTGGTTGTAAAAGCGTTTGATAAAGTGTTTGTCGATTTAATCGGATGAATATCATAAAAGATACCTCCATTAAATGCATATAAAATTCTGTTCGTGCCTAGAATAGAAAATTTACTACCTGACTTATTAACAATGTGATGTGTTTTTCTAACCGCACCTGTAAGTTTATTTTCTCCAAGTTGAGCCCAACCACCAATTTTTTCTGGTGTGTTGTATCTAAATCTTACATTGTCACCATCAATCCACTGGCCTTCCGCACCCGTGGCCGTGACTTGTTTATTAAATCCAGGTAAGAATTGTATCTTCTGCAGCATCAATCATCTCGCGTTGTTCGGTACTTTATTAGAATTTACAAAAGGTGACTCGGCAAATGCCATGTACATATATGTTCTTGAACCATTGAAACCATCATTTGTACCCCTGAACTTTATGCCATTAGATACAAAATCACAAATATCAGCAGAGGTATTTTCAGCATTAGTATTATTTGGAAATAATCTAGCCTTCGCTAAGTTTATTGGACTACGTTTATTATCTATTATGTGCCATGGATCAGTTGATGAAATATCTTTAATTACAATAAATGCAGGCTTAAAACCAAGATATAAAAATCTTCCATCAGCATTTCCGTTACCTGTGTACTGACCGATCTTACTAAATCCTTGTTTGTCAGCAAACATATAAGCTATATGATTTTGGTTATTGCCATTAGCATCACCAGCACTACCTAGATTAAATACAGTAGTCGTTGGTTCTACGTCATTGGTTACACTATTTGTTGTTGCTGGTGAATCTGTAGAATTTAGTTTAAAACTTTTTGTTGCGGTTAAATCTTTGTTGTAACCTTGCCAGTTAGTTGAGCCATCAGTTAAATTTTTAATCCAAACCATAGCGGGTTTAACCCCTAAGCCATGTGGAAATTGATGATTTGCAGTACCGTTTCCAACATATTTTACAATACTAAATCCAGAAGTGGTGCTTGTGCTAGAACTAAAAGTTTTGGCTGTTCCTGATCCACTTGTTGAGCCAGACGCAGTTGTTCCAGCTTTCCAACACCAAGCTACATAGGTTGTTGAACCTGCATTGTAAGAGCCATCTGAACCCACTGTGAATCCATCTGAACCAAATGCCGTTAAACCTTGTGCCACAGTTTCTTCTGCACTACCATCACTTGAATTTATTTCTTTTGTTACTCCTCTTACTGAATCTGTTAATGCTTGATCACCTGTAGCACTTCTAGATTTATTCCAGACCCAGTCGGGTTGAAATCCTATTCCAGTTAATGCATTAGAACTTCCTGTACCCGTATAAATTTTAATATTAAAATATAAACCCGGGTTATCAATAGTTGTGTAAGCCATCTATCCTCCGTACTCCGATAAGTTTTTAGAACATAACGCAAAATATCCTGAAGGTACAGCATATTCAAAATTACCAAAACCTTCACCATCTGCGTTGCCTGATGAGATTGAAAATGGTGGGTTGCCAAAGTTTACTTCAATGACTCCATCTGTGCCAGACTTTGTTGTGCTTCTAA
>Ga0208899_1003082_pt1 | contig 10857 bp, 9 predicted proteins | sample VirMetDEL_Nov_24_FD_184518 | JGI IMG/M metagenome (GOLD analysis project Ga0208899, IMG submission 184518) | Aqueous microbial communities from the Delaware River and Bay under freshwater to marine salinity gradient to study organic matter... | ecosystem: Environmental > Aquatic > Marine >...
AGACGCCGAGCTATAGTACGATAGACGATACACAAGATCCGACTTGGACGGAAATTGAAGCAGGGCGGGACGCCGCCTAAGAGGAAAAACTTATGGCTACTTATGTCAACAACTTGCGCCTTACTGAGCTTGCGACAGGTGAAGGCTCGGGAACGTGGGGTACAACCACTAATACTTCCCTTGAGCTCATCGGTGAAGCGTTAGGTTACAACACGCAAAATTGTTTCTCTTCAGACGCTGACGCTACCACGACAGTAGCAGATGGCGCCACTGACCCGGCTCGATCGTTTTACTTCAAAGTCACTTCGTCGGCCACGTTGACTGCAACCCGCACATTAACCATTGGACCCAACACGGTTTCGCGTGTGATGTTCATTGAAAATGCGACTACTGGCTCGCAGTCGATCACTATCTCTCAGGGCTCTGGTGCAAACGTCACCATTGCAACTGGTAGGACAGCCGTAGTCTATCTCGACGGAGCAGGCTCTGGCGCGGCAGTCGTTGACGCGATGGCGAAAGTTGATCCCGGCGTTACCGATACGCTGGCGGAAGTGTTAGCGGCAGGTAACACCTCGGGCGGCACCGGCCTTACCATGTCTTCAGGCGATGATCTGACCCTGACTGGCGCAAGCTACAACGCAGTGTGGGATAGCTCTGATTCTGCACTTGAGTTTGGTGACAACGCTAAACTGGTTTTCGGTGGTGGTAGCGACTTACAGCTCTATCACGATGGGTCAAATAGCTACATAAAAGACGCTGGCACAGGCGATTTATTTATTCAAGGCGAAGCTAACGTCAGAATTACTGATGGCGATGGGAACAAAATGTTCTTGGGCCAGAATGACGGGGAAGTTCAGCTTTACTACAACGGCTCTGAAAAATTCCACACGACGAATACGGGTGTAAACGTAATTGGCACTGCTGTCACAGACGGCGTAACCGTAGCAGGCAACCTGTCAGTCGATGGCGGCACAATCAAGCTGGATGGTGATTATCCTACGGGTACAGAAAACGTAGCGTTAGGTAATTCTGCTTTAGCTTCCGTTGAGTCTGGCGCTTCATACAACGTAGCGATTGGATCAGAGTCTCTTAATCAGCTAACTAATGGTGATAACAATACCGCTGTCGGATTCGATTCACTTCGAAATACAACTACTGCCGCTAATAATTCTGCGCTTGGATTCCAAGCAATCCGTGCAAATACTACAGGCGCGGAAAATACGGGCGTGGGTTATCGGTCGCTGTATTCAAACACTACAGGCACAGGTAATGTCGCTCTAGGTAAAACTGCTGGACATAGCAATACTACTGGTAGTTACAATGTTTTCTTAGGTACGGAAGCGGGTTACAACACAACTACAGCCAGCAGTAATACAGGTGTCGGAACTGCGGCTCTGTTCGCAAACACCACTGGCTCAAACAACACTGCTTTCGGACGAAATTCTTTAGAAGCAAACACCACAGGCATAGGCAATACGGCAGTTGGTTCAAGCGCTTTGGACGCCAATACAACAGCCAATTACAACATAGGAATCGGTCTTAATGCGTTAGGCGCAAACACTACAGGTGAAAGAAACGTTGCCATAGGTGTTGACGCTCTTGATGCAAACACAGTGGGAGGACGTAACGTAGCGGTTGGCTTCAATACTTTAGGTGCCTCCAATCCTAGCAGTGCGTCTGATGTTTACAACACAGCAGTCGGATATAACGCAGGTGGATCAATAACCACAGGATTTAGTAATACGGCAGTAGGGGGATTATCGTTAGATGCCCAAACAACAGGCGATTACAACGTAGCAGTAGGAACGCTTGCGCTCTCAGGAGACACAACAGGAAATAAAGCAACTGGTGTAGGTTATGGCGCACTGGCCGCACAAAATGTGACTGATAGTGCAGATACTTTCAACACGGCAGTTGGTTTTAGTGCAGGCTCCGCAGTAACCACAGGTGTTAACAACACCCTCATCGGTGGCCTTACCGGTGACGCAATAACCACAGGTGGAGACAACACAGCGCTGGGTTATCAGGCGCTTACAACAGCTACGACTGCTTCACAAAGCGTAGCTTTAGGTAACAATGCAGGTCGTTATACAACCACTGGTAGCTCTAACGTTTATATCGGTTATAACGCTGGTCAGGCAGGTACAACTGCGACACTAAACGTTGCAATAGGACGTGATTCTTTATTAAGCAACACTACTGCCAACGGTAATACTGCTGTTGGATTTGGGTCTTTATCCGCGACACAAACTGGCTATTCCAACACTGCGGTTGGCTATCGTGCAGGAAAAGCCGCTACCGCAGAAGGTGGCACTTATATTGGTTCAGACGCTGGTACAGCAACCACGACGGGAGTAAATAACACGTTTATTGGACGTGAGGCAGGTGTTACAAACCAGACGGGCAGTAACATGGTTGCTGTTGGATATAACGCATTAAGGCTCAACACAACTGGCAGTACGAATGTAGGTATCGGTAGAGAAGCGCTTTACTCTAACACAACAGCCTCCAACAACACTGCTCTTGGTTATCAGTCGCTTTATGCAAACACCACAGGTGTACAAAACGTAGCAATAGGTAAAAGCGCGTTATCATCTAACACAACTGCAAATAACAATTTGGCGGTCGGAACTAATGCGTTATTAGCAAATACTACAGGCACACAAAATGTGGCTTTAGGTATTAATGCTTTAGATGCAAATACTACAGCAAATAGTAACGTAGCTGTTGGCTATCGGGCTTTAACTGGAAATACTCTTGGAAGCCGAAACACTGCGGTAGGTGAAAATACTCTTGCGGCATTTAATGTTACTAGCGCGGGAAATACCTATAACACGGCGCTCGGCTATAGCGCAGGTGCAGATGTAACCACAGGCATTTTTAACACCTTTATTGGCGGCTTGGCTGGTGATGCGAATACTACTGCTTCCTACAACACAGCAGTGGGCGGATCTGCTTTAACAGCAAATACCACAGGCGCGGCGAATGTTGCAGTAGGACACGGAGCATTAGAAGCAAATACCACTGCATCTAATAACACAGCAGTTGGTAAAAATGCTTTAGCGGCAAACACCACAGGCGCTAACAATATCAGCCTTGGGCATACCGCACTTAGCTCAAACACCACGGGTTCGGACAACGTAGGCGTTGGTTATCAAGCCTTAACTGCCAACAGCACTGGTGTAAGACTGACCGGCATAGGAACTCAAGCATTAGCAAACAACACCACAGGAACAGACAATCAAGGATTTGGTTGGTATGCACTAGGCTCAAATAGCACAGGTGCTTCCAACACTGCGGTAGGGCGTTCTGCCTTGCACAGTAACACCACAGCGTCCAACAACACCGCTGTTGGTTATACGGCTGGATATAGCAACACGACTGGCACAGGTCATATCTTCTTAGGTAGACGCGCAGGGTATGCAAACACTACGGGTAGCAACATAACCGCTGTTGGTGTAAACGCTCTTGATGCCAATACTACAGGCACGGAAAATACGGGCGTTGGCGGATCTGTACTGACTAATAACACTACGGGTCACAACAACTCGGCAATGGGTTACCTTGCGCTTGGGGCAAATACTACTGGCGCTTTAAACGTAGCAATTGGCAACTATTCTTTAGATGCCAACGTGTCAGGCAACAACAACACAGCTGTCGGTTATGCGACACTTTCCGCAACTACCGTAGGTAACAGTACTGCCATTGGTTACGCGGCATTAGCAAACGCTACCACTGGAGGGAATAATACTGCTCTAGGCTATCTTGCGCTTAATGCAAACACCACAGGCGCAGAAAACGTAGCCGTAGGTCATGAGTCTTTAGATGTACTTACTACAGGTTCGTATAACACCGCTATAGGTCAAGGTGCTGGAAGCGCTATTACGACTGGTAGTTTTTTGACAGCTGTAGGACAAGACGCTCTATTAAGCTCGACAAGCGGACTTAATACTGCTGTTGGCTATTCGGCTATGTACAGTAATACCTCTGGTGAGCATAACGTTGCAGTAGGGCATACAGCACTAGGCTTAAATACTACAGGTGACGAGAACACCGCTGTGGGTTATCAGTCATTAAATGCTAATACGACTGGGGCCAGCAACGTAGCGGTCGGCTTTAAAACGTTGTTTGCGGCAACTACAGGCAGTAACAATACAGCGTTAGGCGAGTCTGCTCTAAGAGCAAACACCACAGCCTCTAACAACACAGCTGTTGGTTTTAGTGCGCTCACTGCAAACACTATAGGTTCAGAAAACCAAGCATTTGGAACGTACTCTTTAGCTTCTAACACTGAAGGCGTTAACAACGTAGCAATGGGCTACAACGCTTTAGGTGGGAACACTACTGGCTCTAACAACACGTCTGTAGGTTTTAGGGCGCTACAGGCAAACACTACAGGCGTTAGAAATAATGCTTTAGGCGCTAGTGCTTTAGACGCAAATACCACGGGTAGCTATAACGTAGGGATAGGTTACAGCTCACTAGGTGTAAATGTTAGCGGAAGTTCAAACACTGCTGTAGGCGACAATACCTTAAGCAATAACACAGCAAGTCAGAACACGGCTGTTGGTGAAAACTCGATGGCAACTAACACATCGGGTGCAAATAATGTTGCTGTTGGGTGGGCTTCTTTAGACGCTAACACTACGGGTTCGAAAAACACAGCAGTGGGAGCGGCGGCGCTTACTTCAAATACAACGACGAGTGAACACACTGCTGTAGGTTATTTGGCACTTCAAAACAATACCACAGGCTTGAGAAATACCGCTGTAGGGCATGAAGCCGGTAAAAACATTACTACAGGAGCGGATAACATTATTGTAGGTGGTGACGCCGCGGCTTCTATTACAACAGGCGAACGAAACGTTGCCGTTGGACGTGAAGCATTAAGAGCAGTCACTACGGCTAACAACAATACTGCCATTGGTCATTCGGTACTGCGCTATACCACAGCCTCTAATAACACCGCTGTTGGTTATCTAGCTTTGTATAACAACACTACAGGCGATACCAATACCGCTATCGGTAAAGACTCAATGAAGTCCAACACCACAGGCACAAACAACACTGCCGTGGGAGCAAGATCACTAGACGCGAATACTACGGGTACAAACAACGTAGCTCTAGGAGATCAGGCGCTTGGAGGAAATACTGAGGGTAATAGAAACACGGTTGTAGGTACTTCCGCTGGAATTGTTATTACAACAGGCGATGACAACACGCTTCTTGGTCAAGGCGCGGGTGAGGCACTTACAACACCTGACTTTAATACTTTAATTGGTAAGGATGCGGGTAAATCAATTACCACAGGTGCTAAGAACACTGTTATTGGCGGTTACAACGGCAACCAAGGCGGTCTCGACATCCGCACCGCAAGCAACTACATCGTCTTGTCAGATGGTGACGGTAATCCACAAGTGATTGTTGATAACAATGGTCGTTTAATTAGTGGCACTACTTCTCAGCTAGGTCAAGTTACAATTGCAAACCAAGGTAACAACACGGGTTTAAACGTCAGGCAAACCAATAGCTCAATTAACTACAGCCCCATCAACATAATTAATGATTATGTGACAGGCGGGCAAACGGGATTGCAAATACGGTTTGCTGATACTGGAAACAACCAAGTTGGTTCAATCGTAAGCACTACAAGTGCTACTGCCTACAACACGTCTTCTGACTATCGCTTGAAAGAAAATGTCGTAGCCATGACAGGCGCTACCGAAAGACTCAAGCAGTTAGCACCTAAGCGATTTAATTTTATCGTTGACACTGATAAGACTGTTGATGGCTTTTTGGCACACGAAGTTTCATCCGTAGTACCAGAAGCGATTACAGGAACACACAATGAGGTTGATGATGACGGTAACGCTGTATACCAAGGTATTGACCAATCTAAACTTGTGCCGCTACTCGTGGCAACAATCCAAGAACTTGAGGCTAGAATAGCCGCACTTGAATCTAACTAAGGAGTTAATCCATGACTGACGAAGCAAGAACCGCTGAAGAGCGCACACAAGACTTTACTGCTATGGGACATAGCGTAGATCTTATCAACGACATCGTTGCTGGTAACCAAGACGACGATATGGAAGCTGATGACCGACAGGCCGCAGTTGACCGTAACGTGGCTCACCTTGAGCTTATGGTTGCCAAGGACGATTGGGATGACGAAAGCATGACTGCCGCTAACGCCGCGATAACCAAAGGGAACGGCTACACTGCTTCCTAAACTTTAACTACAACTTGGAGTAACGACGATGGGAAAAAATGAAAAGACCCCAATCACCGTGAACGAGAAAGAGTATTTCATCGAAGATCTTAACGATCAGGAACAGGTACTCATCAATCACATCAATGATTTGGACCGCAAGCTTGCGAGCGCGCGATTTAACGTAGACCAATTGGTTGTCGGCCGCGAGGCTTTCGTCAACCTGTTGGCTCAGTCTTTGGAGGGAGCTGAGGAAATCACCGATGAGGATTACGAAGAAGTATCTGCCGATACTGCTGTCAATTAGCCTCATGAGTCCTGCCTTCGGGCAGGACACTCCTGAGATCGACCCTGCGCCAGAAATTGACCCCGTCCCAGAAAGGGACGACGGTGAGTTTGAGCCGGACTTTGACGGGGATGGTGACGACACCAACATCGAGGGCGACCTTAATACGTCAAACTCGAACAACAACAACGTCAACAAGACGTTTAATGGTGCTGGCTCTGGTAGGCAGATGCCTGCAAACACGGCTGTAGCACCTAGCTTGATGAGTACAGGCCAGCAGTCGTGCCTAAAGTCTTTGTCTGGCGGCGTTCAGCTCGTCGGATTTGGCGTATCGTCCGGCCTTTATAGGCAGGATGAGGAGTGTAATCGCCGCCTAAACGCCATCACGCTCTCAAATATGGGCATGAAAGTGGCCTCGGTTTCGCTCATGTGCCAGAATGCTATGGTGTGGCGGGCTATGTTCATGAGTGCAACTCCATGTCCTATAATCCGCTCAGGGCGCCTAGTAGTGGGTAAAAACGCACTGCTGGCGATTAAACAGAATCCAGAACTATGGATTCCTGACTATTTGGAAGATAAGGCATTCTACGACGCGCTGTTAGCTGGGGGTAGTGATGACAATAGCGAGCAAGAGTCTGATGGCGGCTCTCTTAGCGATCGCTTCCGCTCAACTAAACGCGACCGAAATTGACGATCTGGTGAATACGAGCCAGAGCATTCGCGACACTTTTGCTTACGGCATCAAGACAATTGCTGGCGGCGCCGCTTACGCGGGTGAGGGTTTTATCGCCCCAGCCATGGCCGAGAACGGCCACATATCCAAAGAACAGCAGGACGCCTATAACCAAGCTGTAGCCGCAGTACAGGCGGCAACCTACTCTTACGATCCCAACGCGGACCAATACTTTCAAGACCAAGCTGATCAGGCCATGGATGAAGTGTCAGAAATGATTGACGCTTATGTCGAGGCGGCACAGCAAATCATCATGGTTGCCACGGTCAATGAAATGGCTCAGGACGCACAAACAGCGGCCGACGAGCGTGAGGCAATGGCCTTGCAAGAGTTCATGGGCGCGAATGACGTCGTGCTTCAAGACGAAGACATCGAGACCTACAACACCGCGTTATCCAACACTGAGTCTGCAATTCAGGTAGCGGCGGCTTACATGGCGGTTGCTAATGATGAAAACCTGCTCGATCAAGCAGATAATATGGCAAGAGAATACAACGTGACCTTCGAGGAGGCCGCGTCTGTTTTCTTTGACTTGGATACAACAGCGGTTTGGGTGTCGTTTGACGGTGGCACCACCATTCAAGGCTTGCAGGTGGGCAATTATTTTGTTGCCGCAGAAGACGTGCTAACACGCGCAGAAACACAGGATTTTTGGATTGAATCCCCCGAAGGCGGTTGCTGGTTCGTTGAAAACCAAGAGGAGTGCTTAAACGGTGGCCCTTGAAGATTTAGAAGTTAATGTCGGCGGGACGTCCATCAAAGGCGTTTGGATCGCTATTGTGATCAGTTTTGGCTCAACAATCGGGGGCGGAATCTGGGCGGCATCGCAATTTTTTGCTCAGCTTAACGAGCAGTCCGAGGCGGTCATAGCCGCTACCGCGCAAGCAGAAGGCTTGGCTACACGGTTTGATGACCTTAGAGAATCAAATGCCACACGACTGCAAGCGATGGACGTTAAGCTATCTAACATGGAGCAAGCCATGACGGCGGCAGACGTTGAAAATCTTCAAGGCAAGCTGGCAGAATTAGGTGCTAATCTAGTACAAATTATGGAGGCGCAGTCGGAGCTTCTTGATTTGCGTGACCGGATTAGCTCGGTAGAAAAAACATCGTCAGAAACAGAACTGCGCGTTTCTGGTAAATTAGATGCGCTTTCAACAATAGATGATCGCATTTCTAGGTATGAACGTGACATGGATGACTTATGGATGGCCATCGATGCAACAAATCCGCTAGGTGGTAACTAATGGATACGGCACACGAAGCATTAAAAAGAATTGAAATACACCAAGCAGAGTGCGAGGTGTTACGCAAATCCATCGACGACCGTCTGGACCGCATTGAAAAAAGACTCGATGATGGTGGCGGACAATTTAAACGCCTTGAACGCATGATCTGGGGCAACACCGTTCTTGTGGTTAGCTTACTCAAAGGTATGGAGTATTTAGGATGAACTTCGATAAGGTAAAAGGCTTGGTCGGCTCTCTTGCCCCTACGCTAGGAGCCGCTCTGGGTGGCCCTGTAGGCGGCGCGGCGGCGTCGATGCTCGCTGACGTTTTAGGCTGTGATCCCGCTCCTGCGAAGATTGAAAAGGCGCTGGCGCAAGCAACACCAGAGCAGTTAGCTGAAATTAAGAAAGCAGAGCTAGACTTTGAAGTCCGCATGAAAGAGCTGGAAGTAGACGTCTTTGCGCTAGAAACCGCAGATATTCAAAACGCGCGTAAAAATTTCTCTACCGACTGGACTGCTAGGTCTATTGGCTTAACGATCGTGCTGTTTTTCTGCGGCTTTATTACCCTAATCACAATCGAGCCTCCGGGAAACACGTCGATGGAGCTGATCAACTTGATCCTCGGATATCTTGGCGGTCTTGTTTCCGCAGTCGTGTCGTTTTATTTTGGCGCATCTCAAAAACAGGACTGACCTATGAGTAAACTTGTCGCACAATTAAAGCGTCACGAAGGTGTTCGATCCCACGTGTACTTGTGTTCCGCAGGTTACGAGACTATTGGAGTCGGTAGAAACATCGCCGAATCTGGATTAGGGCTATCTGACGATGAGATAGATTACCTTCTCGAAAATGACATCAAACGGTGCAAGCAAGAGTTGATCGCACTGTCTTGGTTCATGGATCTCGATGCGGTTCGTCAGGATGCAATTGTTAATCTTTGTTTTAACCTTGGGCTAACGCGCCTCATGGGCTTTAAAAATGCAATGGCGGCGATGGCTGTTGGTGACTATGCCAAAGCGGGGGATGAATTTTACGACTCTCGGTGGGCTAAGCAAGTTGGATCAAGGGCAGAGGAGGTCTGCGAAATGATTCGTACAGGCCGATATCCTGAGTAGCAATTATGACAAATGCGCTCCTCAAGGATTTTGATGTCCTAAGTCGCCAAGAACAACAAGAGGCGCTTGCTCTTTTGGATCGATACAAAAGAATCGAAAAGCAAGACAGTTGCCAGACCGATTTCATAAGCTTCATAAAAAGCCAGTGGCCTGAGTTTGTTGAAGGCCGACACCATAAAATCATTGGAGAGAAATTTAATCGGATTGCTGAAGGAAAGCTGAAGCGATTAATTGTTTGCCTGCCCCCTCGACATACTAAATCTGAGTTTGCCTCCACCTTCTTCCCCGCATGGATGATGGGGATTAGGGGTAATTTAAAGATTATTCAGACGACACACACGGCCGAACTGGCAGTGCGCTTTGGCCGTCGTGTTCGTAACATCATCGACTCGGATGAATATAAAGAAGTTTTCCCGCAACTAAAGCTACAGGCTGATAACAAGTCAGCAGGTAGATGGACTACAAACCAAGGCGGTGAATCATTCTACGCTGGTGTCGGCGGTGCGATTACAGGACGCGGTGCGGACCTACTCATTATTGATGACCCAGTATCTGAGCAAGATGCCTTGAGCCCTACTGCGATGGATTCGGTCTATGAGTGGTATACGTCGGGCCCTCGTCAGCGTTTACAGCCGGGAGGCATCATCGTAATCGTCATGACGCGATGGTCGACCAAAGACCTAGTGGGTAAGGTCTTAAAAAAGCAAGGCGATGATCATGCAGATCAATGGGAAGTACTTGAGTTCCCGGCCATCATGCCTGAGTCCGAAGAGCCATTATGGCCTGAGTATTGGAAGAAAGAAGAGCTACTTTCAGTCAAAGCATCCTTGCCAGTGGCCAAATGGAACGCCCAATGGATGCAAAATCCGACTGCCGAAGAGGGCTCTATCGTTAAGCGAGAGTGGTGGAACTTGTGGGAAGCAGAGCAAATACCGCAGTACGACTACGTTATTCAAAGTTACGACACCGCTTTTTCAAAAAAAGAAACAGCCGATTACTCAGCAATTACAACTTGGGCGGTATTTAAGCCGAAAGACGGAGACCCCGATCAAATCATACTTTTGGACGCCAAAAGGGTCAGAATGGATTTTCCAGAGCTTAAGAAATTGGCTTGGGACGAGTACAAATACTGGGAGCCTGATTGCGTACTTATTGAGGCCAAGGCTTCGGGAACACCCTTAACGCAAGAACTGCGCCGCATGGGCATTCCGGTCACAGCCTATACGCCAAGTCGAGGTCAGGATAAGATTGCCAGAATGAATTCTGTGGCCCCTATATTCG
>Ga0208899_1003084_pt1 | contig 10856 bp, 16 predicted proteins | sample VirMetDEL_Nov_24_FD_184518 | JGI IMG/M metagenome (GOLD analysis project Ga0208899, IMG submission 184518) | Aqueous microbial communities from the Delaware River and Bay under freshwater to marine salinity gradient to study organic matter... | ecosystem: Environmental > Aquatic > Marine >...
CCGCATCTAGGCCAAAAACTTCTACTGTTCTCGCACCCGTTCCTGCGGCAGTGTCATTAGCTGAACTGCTTGATATAGTCATTACTGTGGCTGATGCGGGATAAGCGTATAAACCGCCCTGTTCCCAAATGGTTTCCTTAGTGGATCCAACAGCGGTGTTGTAACCAAACTTAAAAACAGTTTTATGACCCGGAATCTGCCCACGAGCAACCTGTAGCTCAAACGGTTCGCTTGTGCCGACTTGAGATATAGATCTTATCTCGTGGACAGTCATTTTTGTCTCCTACGAAAGGAAGACGGTAAGTTCATTGCTAGAGCCTGTGAATGCACTAATATACGCACCATCCGTTGCTAGGATACCATCTGCTGGAATGTTCAGATGATGGATTCCTATCGGAAACTTTTGCGTGATCAATGTGTCACCAGTGGCCGACCCGTTTTTGATCGTAAATGCGCCTGCCGCTGCGGCATATATGACGATTTGACGAATACGAGAACGACCTGGACCTACAACGCCTGCCGCTGTTCCTTGCGCCCAATTATACGCGGTTACCGGACCAGCCATTACACTCTCCTATTAAGCAAGGTTGTTGTTTTGCTGATACAGAATTGTAAAACGAACAAGGCCTGCGGTTGTTGCAGCAGAAGCAGTTACAGTCAAACGAATGTCGGCTGTTCCAGTGTCCTGCCACGCCAATGCACCACCGGCTTCAGTTGTTGGATACTTACGGCCAGCGGTTGTTCCACTTGCAAAAGTGTTCAGAATTGTAGAGGCACCGCCTACTGTATCCCCAACACTAAGGTTAGTGGTAGCGTTAGCCGCAGTAATAACGTCAATCACACAGTCAATAATCTGGGAATTTGCAGGGATAACAACATCCGTTACTTGCGCGGCAAGTGCGCCACCGGAAAGGTCTGCTGAAAAAGTCTGAGCCATAACAACTTGGCCAACATTTGCAATGTTAGTCCCAAGGGATGTGCCCGTGGTGTTTTTGATAGTTCCGGCCTTAATAGGTCCAGAGAAAGTAGTTGTAGCCATGTGTCTCTCCTGTCGTGGCTAATGTCAGCCGCACCATGCGGCTGTCAGGGGTAAATTTACTATACAACAAAAAAGAAAGGGCGGCAAGAAGCCGCCCCTTCAGTCTCTACGGGAGACTTTCGTTTAGGCACCGGGTGTGCCAAACACGCAACGCCAATCGGAAACACCGAAGCTGTAACGCTCACGGGCCTTAAACCGCATATTGCCGGTGTCAAAGTCACCTTCCATAGCAGTTTTGATTGGTGCACGGTTGAAGTATTTGAAGCCGTTAGGTGCATCCGTCTTGATGAAGAAGGCATCTGTGTCAGTCAGGAAGTGGTTAACCACAGCCCCTTCTGGCAGCATACCCATGTTCTTCATGGCGTTTGCATCGTTGTCGGCTGTACCCGGACGCAGGTTAGAGTTGATTACCCGCTCTGCAATGAATTGCAGTTCTTTCGGGATAATCAGCTTTGTACCACGAACGGCAATCTTCAGACCACGCTCGTCAGTCAGACCAGCAATGTCAATCAGCATCTGCTCAAGAGAAGTCTCGTTGAGGTCAGCGGCAGTTGACAGCACGTTGCGCTGGTTGCCTGAGAGTGATGGGTGTGCAGATGAGCAAAGTGCTGCACCGTCGCCGATTGGGCTACCTGTGCTGAACGCATTGTTCAGAATTGAGGCAGCTTTAATCTGCTTGGTCTGGGCCATTGAACGGGCCAGAGCCTTGGTGTAGCGAGATGCCAGACGGTCGTACAGGTTGTCTTCAATCGCTTCTTCAGTGATTGAGAACGCCAGTGCGATTGTCTCGTGAGTGTAACGAGCAGTGTATGTCTCTTGAGCATCGTCAAAAGTGATGGCTGCGCCTTCACCTTTGGTTGGTGCTGTTGAGAAGCCACCGAGCATTACTTCCTCTTCAAATGCACGATCTGAAGACTCTTCGTCGAAGATTTCAGCGTGTTCATTTTCGTAGCGATCATACTCAAGTCCGAACAAGGCATTTAGGCCGGGCTCAAGCTCTTTCGCAAGTTGTGCGCGAGAAATAGCCATTTTCTATCCCCTTCCTTAAACGCCAGTTGACGCCGCAGTGGTCTGCGAGTCAAAACGGCTGATGGTTGCGTTGAAATGTGCATTCAAACGAACAATCAAAGGAATGCCAGCAGCGGTGTAATCGCTGTTAGCTTCATCATCCATGATTCCTACAATCCGCAACGGCAAAGTTGCTGTTACGGCGATTGAAGACACGCTAAGCGCACCATTGGCTGAACCAGTGTTGGTCGAACCAGTACGTGCAGATGTGCCAAGAGATGCGTTAGCAAACACACCGGCCAGTGCAGTTGCACGGTCAGTTAGTGATGCGTCAGACGCAACTTTGAACAGTTGGTTAGGGTTGTCAGCAACAAACGCCTTTACAGGGTAGTTGGTGTCAACACTTACGGAACCAGAACCCGGCCAGTAGTTCAGCCAAACAGGCTTCTTCTGAACTGAGTCGTGGTATTGAACGCCCATCAGGACACCAAGAGCCGGGGTTGTGCCGCCGCTTGTCGCGCCAGCATAATCAATAACACCTGCCGCCGTAGGGGTGACAATAGCGTATTGATAAATGGCATTGGTGTTGTTGGATGCGATTTCGTACTCGGTTACACCGGTAGAGTTAGCACCACTTCCAACAAGCCCGATAGGACGAAGACCATAGGCAGTATTTGCATTTGCCATCGGATTTTTCTCCTAATCAGGACGGCCCTTATCTTTGTGGACCGCCAAAGGTTACACGAGATTGACGATCAGGTTTAGTAATCGTCATGGTTGAATGAGCATTCTCGCGCATCATATCGTGATCCACGGCTTGCATCTGGTCAGCATTTCTCTGATCGAAATATGCCTTCCGTTCTGCAACCGTTTCCAACGGTATGCGGGCAAGAATAAGTCCACCTACTCCAAACACACCTTCGTATTTACCTGAGTCAACTACCGGGGCCTCAAAGTCAGGGTACTCATCCTTACGAACCAGTTCCCAGCCTTCGCGCATTTTTGCGCTGACGTTTTTAGTATCGTCAAAACCACGGGTTTCAGCCCTGATCCAACGATGCTTAAAACCTTCCGGTGCAGGCGGTGCGTCCAACATAGACGGGGGAGCCCACGGCTTACGCCTTGCCGTCTTCTCCCTAGATTGATTTGCGCGAGAAGTACGTTTGACAGTACCTTCAAACATTTCGTTTTGTTCTTCAGCCATCTCTGTTACTCCTTCACGTATTTCGCGTATTCTTCAAGCGGCACACCCAATTTCTTCGCTATTGCGACTTGGCTAGGGGTGAGTCTAACCTTTTTCCCACTACTGCGCCCAGTTGTACTGCGGGATACGGAAGCAACCGTCTGAGCGGGCCGTTTGCTACCCCCGTTAAGCTTGTGCGGGAACTCGCCCGCCATGCGCCTATCTAGTTCAGTATAGTAGTCATCGGACTGCGGGTCAAATCCTTCGTCCTCTACTAGCTTTTTATGTATGCCAAAAGCGGCATATGTCATCGCCTCATCATCGCCAAACCAGCTATTGCGCTGTGCCCATTTCTCCGCTTTCGGGTCAGGACGGCGCGGCTGTTGCTGCGGCATCGGCTGATTTACACGAGCTTCCTGCTGGGCTTTAGCCTGCGCGGCATAACGCTCCTGCTGGACTTTAGCCTGCTGAGCGCGGTCATTTTCAATAGCCAGCTTCGTAATCTTACGCTGAGCCTCAATAACCCCGTTAGTATCCCCCATTTCAATCGACCGTGCAAGTTCTTGCTCGGCGGTTGCCATCTGGGTCTCAACACGGCTGCTATATTCGGAGACATAGCTGCTATCCAAAGCGTCCATGCGGTTTTTTAGCTGCTGAGCTTCTGCCTGAACGCCTTGAGCGTATTTCAACGCTTCCTCGCGCTGACGCTCCGCTTCACGCATTTTCTTTGTCAAGCGGTCGATACGCTTCTGGGTCGCGTTCTCGGCTTTGTCAAAATTATCATCATCTGACGACGCATCCATTGCGTCATCATTAGCAGAGGCTTCTACATCAACCTCGGCTTCTTGAACGTCGTCCAAATCCAGTTCAATCTGGTCGTCTTCGAGTTTTTCTTTTGCCATTATTCACTCCTAGAAATGCAAAATATCTTCAGGTTCGTTTATCCGCGCCAAGATTTCGTCATCGTTCAAGATACGAACCTCGCCGCCATCAATCTTAAAGCGTGACCCAGCATAACGGGCGAACATCACCCAGTTACCCTGCTCACACCACGGACCAGACGGAAACTTCTCCGCGTCCTTGTAAGCCAGTGGCCCTACTTTGAGGACATAGCCAACCTGTGTAGATACTGTCTGCTCCTGAACCACTACATCTGGTAGGTAAATACCGCCATCGGTCTTACCCTTCCCCCTGTATGGCAGAATGAGCAAACGCCAGCCCGTTGGGTCCGGCATCCTTTCTAAGAGAGACCCGCCGATTTTTTCGGGGTCTAATGCTTTGTCGGTAACATCGGTGTATGCTGATGCGAGGTTTGCGACTCCCTCAGATACACCTTCAAGATCAACTTTTTGCGCTTCAGTCATTGCTTCGCTCCTGTTTTTCTAGCAGGCCCTTGAGTTCCTGTTCCACGTGATCTAGGGATTTTAAGTTTCCCATAAGCTCACGATACTGCTCTATGTTCTTGACGTTGTCATAAATCAACAAGTCTTGAACTGCCTTCCGCCGCTCTTTAATTATCCGAAAAGCAGCTTCAGCAAAGTATATCTCATCCACTTATATATCTCCACATTAAATCTGATATTCTTTTATACCATTTCTAATGCAAAGTCACGAGTTTCTTGGTTCCGGCGGAGCCAACCCCTGCCGAATGTCGAATAAGTCCGCAGGCTCTTGTAAAAAGCCTCGCGCTGCTCCGCTACAGACTTAACGATGTCCTCTGCGGAAAACTCCGATACTGCTTCCAAAGTCTTCGGGCCAATGGCACCGTCCTGTGCAGCCATAACAGCCTTCTGTAAAGCTTTAGCCGCTCTCGACGGCCCGCTGTTCACGGCCCAGTCAAAAACGCAGAAATCAACGCCGTTTGGCAAATCGTCGCCCTTGACCTTGTCCCAGTAGCCCTGCTTGTAAATCAACTGCACGTGCTCATCAGGGATGTTTTTCAATTCATCTACGTCTTCCAAGGGCCTGCCCAAAAATTCTGAGTAAGTCTTGTGCGTGATGCCCTTGTTCGTTGCTCCGCCGGGGTCTTCCGGATGGTCAACAAACCCGCCTTCGTGCTCTAGCACCTTCTCAAGGCTTTTGAAGAAATTGGCTTCCATTAGCGACCTTTCATATATTTGCTCACAGCGCGGTTCCCGAACCAAAATGACATGATTGCGGCAAACAGGCCTTGAGTCTCCGGAGTCCACATAAGCGTCACGGCGTCTTTCCAATCGCCTCCAGACTCCAATACTTTCACAATAATCACGACTTCCGTCGCGGCGAACATCAAGAAGAAGGCATAAGTAATAACAGGCCTAACACTACCGCGAAGAGCGTTGACAAATCCGCCAGCGTCAATGCTTCTATCATGCTCATAGATGCCCTTCGTCTCGGCTATATCCGCCTGCTTGTCTAATTCTTCTAATTTCAGCGCGGAGCGTTTCTCCATCAACTCGGCTTCCATCTTCATGGTTTCGAGCTTCTGTTTGTGCTCCTGACCGGCCTTGAAGAAATTCAGAACTTCCGGGAGAAAGCTTGTCCCAAAGCCCAGTAAACTCCCAAGCAAACTCATCATTTTCAATCCTCCTCTTCATCTCCGCTATGCGGCGTTTCAAATCGGCTACTACCTCATCCATCGGTAATCGTAAACCGCACATTCGGATGATCTGGATAATTCACAACGACCTGACCCTCTGGACAATCGTAGTGAATATAGGCAATTAGTGTGGCTTCACCTAACGCCACCTTATCCGGATTATCCAAAGTTATAGAATACGCGAAGGTGTCTACCTTATCCGTAGCAGGTCCCATAAACTTAGTAATGGACGGCGTAGCCTTGTGAACAAAAAGCTCACTGTCACGAACGTCCAAAATAAACTCCGTCACAGTGCAGTCGTCACGGTGCTTTTCTCGCGCAACAGCAACTTTGAACTCGCCATTACGCGGCCCATCAGAAATCTTAAAATGTTCGGGAGCCCATGTCAGAATGGGGTCGTCAAACCCAATTCTATCATACAAAGTGTATCCGCCGCCTATCAGGGCAAATGTGGCAGTAATAATGCCTATACCTTTTGTTATGTTTTCTACGTCTATCAATACACCCTCACCGTATCTTCTGATACATATTTAGGCACACAGTAAGATGTTACTCTATCTTTGGGGTCTAAGTAACTGTAATACCTATAATTTCCATACCTCTTAGCTACTTGTGCCGCAAAATAGTTACAGTCGTCAATACTTCTGAAGTACATATCGTTGCTAACTAACTGCCTACTATCCCCTGTTCCAAGATAAACCAGAAGCAAAAATGCGTGTATCATTCACTTGTTTTCGTACCCTTGCTGTTGACATACAAACCGAACCAAGCCGCACCGGCACCAACGATTACACTAACAAAACCAGCCTGTGCATTATTCGGCTCCGGCAACGCCATAAACCACTGACAAGTCTGGTAAAACACCACCATGTAGCTCAAAATGAGCAGCCGGGGGACTATGCGCCACGCATCTAGCTTTTCTGGTGTCATATGCTACCCTTCATCCACAATACCCAAAACGCAAAAGCCACCAAGGCTCCGACAATAATTACAGCAACAAGCCCGTAACCCATCATCTCAATCATCTCTTCACGCCTGCGCTTAGCTAGCTCCTCTTGAACCCGCCTAGATTTACGCGCCTCGGCCTGAAATTTCTGCCAATCGTTCCAAAGACCCGGACGACCAGCATAAATCATAAACTGCTTTAGCTGCTCCTCTTGCTCCCGTATCTTTTCCAGAGCCATAAACTCTTCAAGATCAGGAGTATTTACGCCTCTAGCCTTCTTCTTACTGCCTTTGCGTTGTAATTCCTCTTTCGCTGTTACAAACTTTGCTATCGCTTCGCCAGCAGCAGTTAGCTCCCTACCGTTCTGGACGCATTGCTTTATAACGGCAAATGCCGCGTTTGCGGCAGCCAATTCTGCTAACATTTAAGCCCCCAAGCCTTTCTTTTCTACACTCCGCGTACTACCCCGCCTTTTCTCATTTTCTTCGGCTTGTTCTTCCCAGCACTAGATAAAGCAATGGCTACAGCCTGTTTTTGCTTGTAGCCCTCGCCCATCAACTTACTAATGTTCTTGCTAATAGTTTTCGAGCTAGACCCGCCAGCTAAAGGCATCAGTCCCCCCTCTGCTTAATAAACTCACGCTGCATCGCAGCATCAATCCGCTGCTGGGTCTGCCGCTCTTGGCTAGACAACCGCTGCTGGAACTGATCCGCCCGCATCCGCTGACCAGACGCCTCAAGATTGAGCTTGGCTTGGTCATTCTGTGCATCGGCCTGTTCTGCCTGCGCCTTAATCTGAAGCTCCTGCTGTTTAAGCTGAACCAACGGATCAGGGCCTTCACCAGATACCTGCTGTGACATCTGCTTGACCATCTGCATACCCTCGGCAACAAACTGTGCAGTCAAGCCCTCAATAGCCAGCATCTCTTCCTCAGTAGCCGCTTCACCACCAGCCGCCTGACGGCTCTGAATAAACGCTACTGCCGCCTTCTCACGAGCCGCAATCTTCACGTGCTCCATGATGTGCTTCTGCAAAGCCATAGCAATGGCAGGCATACCACCAACCATCGGCGTCGAACCAAAGACCATATGCGCCATAATGTGCGCCTCATGCTCCTGACCCTCAAACGCCTTCAGCGGTATCATGTCCATCGCATCAATGTTTTCCTGTGCAGGGTCTTTAGGTGTCGGCTCATCGTCAGGAATGCGCTTCATAATCCTGTCCGTATCCCGCACACCAAGAGCCTCATACATATCCTGATACACTTCGTACATATTGTGCATCTCAGGAGCCGCACCGGCTAACTGCAACTTAGTCTGCGCCAAAGCAATCCTCTGCGCCTGACTAAATACATTCGGGTCAGAAATCGGCAATACATCCACGCGGTCATCAAAATCAGTCCGCATCACAGTCGCATCCGCACCCTCTACAGAATACGGATATTCCTGCGGCAAGCTCTCACTCATCACCCGCGCTAGGATTTTGAACTCCTGCCTCATGCCATAGTGCAACCGCTTATGCACCGCACTCATCACACGAGAGCCCTGCTCCAACAAAGCGATAGTTGTGCCCACCGCCGCCTGCTGATTGCCGTCACCGACCTTCATGTCAGTAATCGTGGCAAACCTCTGGCCTGCATCGACCACAAAACCTAGCAAAGCAAACAAGGTCTGGTCTGGGCCTTTGAAGGGCAGCGGCATCAGGCTGTCACGGATAGCCCCTCCGGGTGCGTCCACATCTCTGAACTCTCCGGGCTGAAGCGGGTCATCGTCATCTCTGATACGAAGTCCACGGGCTTTGAAACCCGCAGGGAGGTTGGACAAAGTACCAGCGTCGATTAACTGCCTCAGTGCCGCCGTGGCGGTCCGTGACAGTCCGCCAATGGTGTGAATAAGACCCAATCCATAAAAACCAAAGCCCGGAAGAAACTTGAAATGCACAAAATATTGTATCTTGCGCCGTAACTCGTCCTCTTCCCGGTAATTCCGCCGAATGGACAAAATCTGGCCGTTGTCCTGACTAATGGTGACAACATATGGTACTTTAATGCCGGTGGGCTCACCGTCATCATCTACATCTTCATAGCCCTCAATGTCCAAATCAACATGACACTCCAAAATGGTGCAGTCATAATCAATCTGTGACGCCGAAACGCCATCAATGCGGTCAATCTCATCACCAACAGAGTCCATCTCTGCCTGTGCAGGAATGACCGGAATATCTAAATAAAAGCCCGCAACCTGCTTCTTACGCAAATCATTGAGCGACATCCGAACAACCTGCGTGATATTCGGGCAAGTGTCCAAATCAGATGTCTCATACGGCACAACAAGATTTTCAGCCGGAATAAACTTACTTACCGCCCGCCCCAAAGTCTCATCGTAGTAAACCTTCTTGAATGTGCTGCCCGCCAATGGCAAATAAAACAGCATCTGATCCATGTCCGGCGTGTAATCCTCCATCACATTAGTGATGTAGTAATTCATAAACTGCCTTACGCGCTGGGATTGTGACTGCTTTTCTCGTGTCTCGCTTCCCATAACAGCAGTTCGCACGGGGCCGCTGGCAGGCAACAACTCATTGAACGCCTGCGCCTGAAATTGCGTAGCCGCCTCGGCAAGCAACGGGTGCGTAACCCCAGAAGCTCCTCTAAAAGGCTGGGTCCTCTCCTCGTAGTTGAACCCAAGAAGCTCCAAACCGTTTGCATAAGCATCTTCCCAATCCTGTCGGCTAGCCTTATTACTATCAAACTCAGCAAGCAACTCACTGGCTATGCGCCCAAGCTCACGCTCCGGCATCTCTTCAGCCAAGTTCATATAAAAATCATCACCCGACCCGCGCTGATCTTCCGGGTCAAAATCAATGGTCACACCGCCATCATCGTCCGGCGTAATCTCAATCTCCATGTTCTCCGCCATGCCCTCAAAAGCCACGACGTTGTCCATGCTGCCCGGAACCTCTAGCTCCACTTCAGCAGCCAAATCCTCCGGATCAAGCTGAGACGGGACATTCTTGTCCACCATGCCTGCAATCGGTTCACGTGCCATTTACACTCTCCTTTAGCCCAAACTACCAGTTCCGTGGGCCGCGGTCTATCAATAATACCCCGAACGGCTAGTCTGGAAGTAGCCCTGCTCATTGCGCGGGAAATATACATCAATGCCCGTGGACGGCGACCGAAAGCCCCTCGACCCCGGCTCACGGCCCAAAATCTGGTCTAATTGCTCAAAAACTTTGTCGTCAACCATCTTGGTAATCTCAGGCAAAGTCGCGTTAACACCCGCCTGCTTCAACAATTTCACCCCAAAAGCATTGTTCCGCTTGTCCATAGCCACATCTTCCGGCGTGGCGTTCCCAATCAAAGGAATAGGCAAAGCATCTATACCTTCCGCGAAATTACCAAGTTTGGTCGCGGTCTCCGGTCCAAACTGCTTGGCCATCTCAGCAGACATCAAAACATGAGCACGAGCGTCTTCTAACTCCTGAAACGTCGGCATATCTTGCCGAGGCCGCTGATTACGGACACTTTCCGGCGCATCGCTCATCTCACGAGTAACAGCAGGATAACCATACTCCTGCTCTAGCCGCTGCTCAAAAGTCAAAGCACCTTCAGGATAATACGTCTGGGACCCGACGCTGCCCTCGCGCCCCGACTCACGGACTAAATTCTGAGCATCTTTGTCGGGTGCGTTAAACAAAGCGGACATAATGCCCGCTTCTTCATACGCCGGGTTGCCACCGTCCTGCATATATAACTCTGGGGCACTAGAAAAACCACGACGCTTGGCAGGCTCTGCCATACCTTCATACAAGTCGGCGCGACCATACTCCTGTTCAAACTCCCGGCCCGCATGGCCGCGGCTACGGGCGGGCCCCGTGAGTTCTAAATTGTAGCCTTCTTCATCGGTGGCGGGGACAAAAGCACCGTCTCGGTAATCGTAGCCCTGACCAAATTCATCGTAGGAGGGCCGTGTTGCGCGGGATATGGCCACCGGATCACGGGTCCCGAACAACATCTCGTCCATACTCATGCTTGAAAAGTCGCTGTAGCCCCCGGCTCCAAGATTTACCGCAGAATCCGCCATTAGTAATAAGCCCTAAC
>Ga0208899_1003085_pt1 | contig 10853 bp, 12 predicted proteins | sample VirMetDEL_Nov_24_FD_184518 | JGI IMG/M metagenome (GOLD analysis project Ga0208899, IMG submission 184518) | Aqueous microbial communities from the Delaware River and Bay under freshwater to marine salinity gradient to study organic matter... | ecosystem: Environmental > Aquatic > Marine >...
CCTGCCATGTGCCAATGTCGTCGATGTGCCAAGCAGCGCCCCAACGGATAACGACGCCGTACTCCCGAGCAGCCTCCGCCATGGCGTCGGCAATATCGTCATAAAGATTTAATTCCCATGAAGCAACGCCATCACAGTACGCCATTAAGTCTACAGCTCTGCCATCTAAGTGCTTAGACTGCATGGTTTTGCTTTTCTTAAGCTCAACGTAGCGCTTTTGGGTTTCAATAGTGCGTAGACCTTCAGTTACCCCAAAGTCTACTTTGGTCAGTTCAATGGCGCGCTTAACCACCACGACGAGGCTATCCTCTACCCCCTCAAGTCGGTCTAAACTGCGTTGTGATAGCTGAAAGCTCATTTGGTCAACCCCTGCTTTTTCTCATAGGTCCGTAGGCCACCAAGACCAAGCATGCCGAGTAATACGGTCATGAGGCTGTCCATGTCAAACGTGGGCAGTACCGGTAGTTTAACGCCTAGGTAAGCAGTTGTAAAGATGACAAGGGGTTGTAGTACGAAATGCCATGCTAGGGCAACCCCGCAGGTCCACCCTACAAATGGACGCCAGCCAGAGACAAAAACCGACCGATGGGACGCCTCTGCCTTGTTGACCTCAAGCTGCCCCACTGCCAGCTCTTGGGCGTGTTTTTCTGACATTGTGGCGATCTCATGCGCCAGCTTTGCCTTTTGGTCTTTGTCCTCAATAAACTTGTCCAGCAAACCCGTCACCGGGCCAATCAGAGCACTAAGCATCCTTGCCTCCCTGCATCTTCGGGCCGCTGTTGACATACAAGCCAAACCACGCCGCGCCAGCGCCCACAATCACAGACACAAACCCGGCTTGGGCATTGGTCGGATCGGGCAATTCCATGAACCACGTACAGGTCTTATAGAAGACCAACATGTAACTTAAAATTAGTAACCTCGGTACGATGCGCCAAGCGTCTAGGTCTTTAGCTGTCATACTTTCTCCACCATCTCAAAGCCGAGCATCACCAGCCAAGCCAAAGCGGCTAATAGCGCAGCAATAAGCCCGGTGTAGAAAACAGCGAGAAAAAACTCCTGCCGCTTGTGCTTCTGTAGTAGCTCGACCCGCTTGCGCTCCATTGCGATCTTTTCCCGCTGGCGCATCATCTCAAGGTACGTCTCTTGCCCATAGCGCAGAATGATCATGCTGCGGAGCTCGCGCTCCATCTCGCCCAGCTTTTGCCGCTGCACCACAAGCTGTAGTGCCTCTTCCTCTACCGAGCCAGCGGACAGCAGCTTCTTAAATATGGGCGGGTTTTTGGCTTTTTCTTCTGCCTTGGCTATGTCTGCCTTAGCCCCAAAAAACCTACCAATATAGACCGCGACATCCTCAATCTCACGACCAACCTCCACCGCCTTTTTGATGGTGTTAAACGCCGTCGTGGCGACGGTAAAGGCGGTGATTGGGTCGATCATGCCGGTTCAGCAGGCCAGACTACATTAAACGGAAACCCTTCTTGAGCACTGATGTCGCGTAACGCTTGTCGGTACGCGGCCCATGCGGCTTTGTCTACAGTAGCATCGGCAACCTGCGTCCAATCACAATCCTTTAATAGGTTGTCCCGGTGGCCCCGCACGTTAGCTGAAGCCGTATCTTGTTTTAAAGGTTGCGTCTCCCATACCTGCGTCCACACTCCATCAACTTTTTGTATAGACGGCACTTGTCGGTGAGTTTTACTATCGACGGCAGGGAGGGGGGTTTCAACAATTTTATGCACCCCAAACGCCGCTAATGTTTCCGCCGTCAACGCTGCTGGGAATGAGGTGTCAGGGTACTCCGTGTGTAGCGCCCCTATTGAATACGGGAATTTAATAATAACGTCATTTAAAATTTTTGCGTACATATTTTTCCTTATACCATATCGTAAGAAAGAACACGGTCAGCAGGTAAGTCAACAAGAAATATCTGCCGCCCATTAGGTCTGAAAAAGATCCCTAATACTGATCGAAACAATCCTGAAACATCAAGAGTCTCTTCAATAGTTGCAGTGCTTATATCCCATTCCGTTGATAAATCATACTGACGAACAACATTGAATGGGTATAGTGTCACGTACATTTTTGCCCCGTCAGGCCTAAAAAAGATTCCTTTTGGGTCTGTAGAGGGTCCAATAGAAAAGCTCTGTACAAAACTTATTGTGGTTATGTCCCATGGCGTTGATAGATCATATTCATATACGCTATCATTTTGCGTCCCCACCATGTATAGTTTTGTCCCATCGGGCTTAAAAAAGATTCCGTGTGGTTCATTATCTTGAGTACTCACACTTGCATTCTGAGATAGACTACTGGTGCTTATGTCCCATGCCACTGAGAGGTCGTATTCATAAACTCTATTGTTGGCATTGTCACACAGATACATTTTTAAGCCGTCAGGCTTAAAGAAAACCCCATTGGGGTCACTAACGCTAGTGAACGCGCTCTGTACAAGACTTGTTGTGGTTATGTCCCATGCCACTGAGAGGTCGTATTCAAAAATTTTATTGCTCACGCCAAATTCATCAATCATATAGGCTTTTGTCCCGTCAGGCTTAAAAAAGATGTCTGCTGGGGATGTAGGACCTGACCCGAAAGGAAATTCCCAATAATTTGTTGTAGGATTGGGTAAACTTATAGTGCTTATGTCCCATGCCGTTGATAGAGCGTATTTATAAATAGTGTCTGTGGAGTTCCCTAGGACATACATCGTATAGCCATCAGACTTAAAAAAAACTGCAGGCGGATTGCTATCCACAGTTTCAGACTGAACAAAACTTGCCGTAGTTACGTCCCATGGCGTTGATAAATCATATTCATATACCGAATTGTTGACGTCCCCTGTGACATACATTTTTGAACCATCTGGTTTAAAGAAAAGCCCTTTTGGAACTGTGTCTTGCGAGGCAACAGAATAGCTTGCCACCAAAGAGCTAGTGCTGGTATCCCATGCCGTTGATAGATCATATTCATAAACAGCGTCTATTGTGTCGCTTATTAAAACATACGCCTTTGAGCCATCAGATTTAAAAAACACGGAATATATGGCCCCTATCGCGGTAAAACTCCAGCTTCTAACAATACTTGTTGTGGTTATGTCCCATGCCACTGAGAGGTCGTATGTGCGAACATAAGATTGAGAAATATTAAAAGAATCAATAACATAAAGCTGTAACCCATCGGGCCTAAAGAACATGCCACGAGGTGCGGTCCCAAAGGAGTTCGACTGTAGATAAGTTGCAGTGCCTATATCCCATGCCGTTGATAGATCGTACTCATAAATCTTATTGTTATTGTCGCCCGCAATATATAGTTTCGTTCCGTCAGGCTTAAAAAACATTCCTTCAGGATCACCATCTTGGGCGCTAACACCAAACCAGTTTACTGGACTGCCTTGAAAAACAGCATTAGCTAAATCCCAGCCGCTGATTGCCGTCGATGCTGTCTGTAGTTTTCCTGAAAGCATTATGCATCCCCTACCCGTGCGCCGTAGATAGTTGAGCTAACTTTCCATAACTGAATTGCTGTTTCCCCAGTGGCGTTAAGTACGGGGGCGATCCCTGCATCAGTTTTCCAAACCACCCCCAATGAAGTCCATGTGATGGTATACGCGGTACCGTCGTCAACCATTAGCGTCAAAGACTGGCCTGACGCCCAAGTACCTGCGGTAGGGGTTGAATTAGCAGAAAGCGTCCAAGTCTGAATTGTGCCGTTATCTGGTGACAAAGCCGGGGTCGCCCCAGAAACGGCATACACCGTCTCTGTATAAGTATCAAAATCAACCCCCGTAAATGATCCCGCCGCAGGAGTAGTTGCGCCGACAGTGCCGTTGATGTTAAAGCTAGTAGCGGTGCCTGTGATATTTGTGCCTACCAGTGCGGTTGGGGTGCCAAGGTCAGGCGTAACTAAAGTGGGGCTATTTAAAGTGGGGCTAGTATCAAGTACCACGGACCCCGAGCCGGTAGAAGAGGCAAAAGACGTTGTATTTCCAACAGAAGTAACCACGCCGCTCAAGTTAGCGTTTGTGGTGACGCTAATCCCAAGCATGTCCGTACCATCAGAAAAAACCACAAGGCTCGTGCTTGCAGGAATCGTGATACCAGTTCCCGCTGCAGTTGTATTCCCAGACACGGTGGAGTTAAATAACTGAGCGGCGTAAGTTCCTGATTCATTGCGTACAACATACACCTTAGGGTTTGGGGGCGCATAGACGTTGTACGTTGCCCCTGTAGTGGTGTCTAACTTCAGGATCATACTGCGAGCTTGATCCGTTGACCCGTCAACAACAGTAAGTGCTTGATTAGCCGAGGTGGTCGTAACTTCTACGGCACCAGAAATGGCGCTCTCAATCAACGTACCAAGGTTGCGGTTGGTCGTTGTTCCCCAATCCCCGGGCTGGTCACCCGTGCCCATTAGTTCAAGGCGCAGATTGTTTGAAAAAGTACTAGGCATTTTTTACCTCACTAGGGTTTGTCTGATTTTCTCATACGTAAGGCAAAGGTGCAACATTACGTACCTTACATCAAGATTACTCCTACTAATCAAGCGGTGTAGGTTCCGCTCGTTGACCAAGAAATTATGGTGTCGCTACCGTCGGTTGTAACTGACGCCGTGCCGGTGTATGTGCCGCTATAGGCAGCTGTCGGCAAGCGCAAAATTACAACGCCTTTACCACCCTCGCCACCGTCATTTAACCTGTTACCGCCACCGCCACCGCCGCCAAGGCCATCGGTGCCGTTGCTTCCCGACGCGCTGAATCCCCCGCCAGCACCGCCACCTCCAGCACCGCCAGCGCCACCCGTGTTGCCATCGCCACCGCCGCCGCCACCGCCGTAAGTAACCGACGAACCGATGATTGAGTACGCGCTTCCGTCGCCGCCAGCGCCACCATCGCTCGATGTGCCAGCGCCGCCATTAGATGTACCCGCGCCGCCGCCACCAGTTTTTGCTCCTTTGTTACCATCTCCACCAGTACCGATGTTGTAAGTGGCATTGCCTGCCGCGCCAGCCCCATCAGTCCCGCTAACTTCATTAGCGCCACCGCCTCCCGGCGTTAGTGCTGGAGCGAGAGTTGGCGCACCACCGCCGCCACCACCAATCGCGTCAAGCGTCGTGATGTCGCTGCCTGAAAACTCGCTAGTGCCACCGTTGCTTCCAGCGCTGCCTGAACCTCCTTTAGAGCCGCCAGCCCCAACGGTTACCGTATATACGGTCGAGGCCGAGAGAGTAAGTCCCGTGTCATAGGTTTTACCGCCTCCAGCTCCACCACCACCCGAGCGCCCCTGACTATTGCCGCCACCGCCGCCACCGCCACCCCCAATTAGCAGGATGGTTGCGCTGATGGCGCTGGCTGCGGGGACATGGCTTGACGCAACAATACCGATGATATTCATATTAGCTATCCGCTAAATCACCAATTAAAAGCCACTCATCAGTGTCCACCTTCACTAGACTTGCGGCAGAATATTGAGCGCGTGTTTTTAAGGTTGGTGTTGAGTTTACAGTCACTCCGGTGTCTCCAGCTACCGTAATCTGCCCAGCGCCATATTGAACCATGTCAATCTTAATCCCAGTAGCATAAGCCACACTAGCATTGGTTGGTACAGTAATAGTGACAGCGGTAGCAGAGGTGGTCTTAATCATTTTGCCTTCGTCATCCGCCACCAAAGTGTATGCAGTAGATGCCGTACTATTAAATTGGTACTGACCATACCCGAACGAAAGCACCCCACTACCATCAGTCTGCAATAACTGCCCGCCTGCCCCGTCAGCACTTGGCAGCGTAAAAGCCACCGTACCGCTACTAGCGGGTTTAAGGGTAACCGTGCCGGTATTGGTATTGTCAAACTGGATAGCCATTTAGCAGTCCTCCGCTTCGGCGAACTCGGGTAATGTTTTTAGGTAGTTATAAATACCCGGCATCAAGTCACCACTTGGTACACTCATACGGAAACTTTGTCGGTGTACAGGCTGTGCGTTATTAAACCGCGCCTCTTCAGTCGCATAGAAACTTACTAATACGTACGCCGCTAAGACTAAAGTATGTGACTCAAGATCTTCCGAAGACGTGTAGTGGATGTCTATACCTTCAACTCTTGCATAAGCAGCGCTAAAAGCGACCCCTACCGCCGTGTTTTCTATACTTAATCTTAATGCCATGAGGATTCCTTTGTTCCTATTATGCAGATAAAGTCAGGCAGAGTATTCTGCCGAATACATACTTCCAGTCCACCTTATCGTCGTTGAAGCAGCTCCAGTAACCTGAATCGAAAACCCAGCGGTCGTTGATGACATTACAAGATCGACATCCCAGCTAGAAGTACCGGAGTCTGCGGCAACTACGTTCTTGGTTATTCCGCCAACTATTGATGGTTGACCAGTCGCTCTCTTAACTAAAGCGGAAATCTCCCACGACTTAGTTTCATAAGAGCCGCCCGTACTCATGCCCACAACAAGAATCTTGAGTGCGTACGCCGAATACACATCCATCAGGTTCCAAGCAGATTCCGATACTGTTGAAGCAGCACTCAAAACCGTCGGTGTGGCATCAGTTGTAGTATTGCCTACAGTGAAGATAGATGCAGAAGAGAACCCACTACCGGTTGGTGTTCTTGCACCAATGTTAAGAACGCTATAGCGTGCCCTAGCATCCCCGCTGTACCCGACGACGGCTGAGTAATAGCCGTCAGCAGTGGCGCTATAACCCATTCCAATTGCATAGGGGGCACTAGCAATGCAGGCATAACCAGCTGCAACTGCTGAAGTATTGCTTGCAGAGTTGCCATTGCCTAATGCAACTCCGTATGTACCAGCCACACCTTGGTTAGCACCTAATGCAACTCCATAAGGGCCACTAACAGTATTGTTATAACCGAGTACGACTCCATAAGTGGCACTAGCAGTATTTAGCCTACCAGCCACGAAAGAGTAACTGCCGCTAGCCACTTCAGTGGCTGCAGCACGAACCATCTGAAGGTCAACCGCGTAGGCTCCGCGCTTATTCCCACCTGTTACTGTGCCATCTGGCACTTGTAATAAAAACGCACCCGCACCTTTAGGTACGATAGCGACATCGACATTCGTAGAAGCGCCTGTTGCGCTTAAAGAATCGACATAGACAGTGTTGTTTGGTGAAGCTGTGCTTTCTGCGTCGGAAAAATAGTTTAACCCCGCCGCAGCCCATGTTTGGTCGCCGCGTAGGTAAGTGCTAGAGCTTGCCGTACCAGAAGCCAAACGAGCCGTAGCAACCGTACCCGACGACAAATTACTAGCGTTTAAGTTTTCGATTGTGTTGCTTGCGCCGCTAATGGTTTTGTTCGTGACTGTCTTTGTATTGTCTACAGTCAACAAAGCGGAGGGCAGGATAATGTCTGAAAGTGTTGTCATTTACACATCCCCAGTGTTCGTCGATGGGTAAGCTCGCCCGCTACCCCAAATAATCCGTACAGCGCCCTGCGCTCCGTCGCCGCCAGCGCCAACATAGTCATCGTCATCAGCTCCACCGCCACCACCATAATTCCCGCCATTGGAGGCAGAGTTACCAACAGTGCCGTTTGCTCCGCCAGAGCCCCCATTACCGCCCGTTCCAGTGGTCGTTGGGAAAGTTCCAGATGCGCCCTCTCCTAAAATCCCTACACCGCCACCTCCCCCGCAAGCACTGCCTGATACTGAGCCACCAGAAGCCCCACCTCCAGCACCAGATGTGCCGTTTAGGTTAGGGTTACCATACGCACCGTTGCCGCCATTACCAGAATAGCCAGCACCACCTGCACCAGCGCCCCCCGCGCTGTTGTAAGAAGCTAATCCGCCAGTTCCACCGTTACCCCCGCCACTAGCCTGAGTCCCACCAGCGCCGGAGCCAGCAGAGCCGCCAGTACCGGGTTGATATAAGCCACTTGAGGCAGAAGCACTGCCCCCACCGCCCCCTCCACCAGAAAGTAGAGTTGTAGCACCGCGAGAAATGGTGCTGTTGCCCCCGTTGCTACCGTTTGCGAAATTATTAGCGCCGCCTGATCCTCCTCCGCCAACCACAATAGTTAGGGATTCTCCGGGGGTTACCGACATACTAACTGTGTAGGCCAAGCCACCACCACCACCGCCAGCACCGCCACGGTTACTTCCTGTGCCTGCCGATCCGCCCCCGCCGCCAACGCATACCGCAGAAACAGAGGTAACCCCAGCAGGGACTGTCCAACTTGTAGTACCGACTGAAGTAAATGCCACCTGACCGGGTGCAGCAGATCCACCAGAGAACGGTGTCAGAAACAGATTACGGGCAGCGAGCATTACGACATATCCTGTACTGCCGAACCATACCAGTTGGTTCCATCAGACACAAACGAAAACATATCGACGCTACCGGCTGCTGCCGTAACTGTTGGCGCAGAACCGCCTGCCCAAAGCACCCCGGTAAATGTAGCTGTGCCATTGCCGGTAGACGCCGCTTGATTCAAAATAAGAATAAAACTCTTCCCCGACGAAGCCGTCGGCATAGTAAAAGTGCAGGCTGTGGACGCCGTAAGAGTTGCGGTTTGTAATGTCCCGTTAGTCAAGCTAAAGGTGTGGCTGGTAGTTACCGTACCGATAGCTACCGTTCCCTCGGTGTAATTGTTTATAGTTGGGTTGGTTAGCGTCTTATTTGTAAGCGTCTGAGTGCCAGTCAACGTGACAGCCGTTCCATCAACAGCCCCAATAGTGGCATAAACACGCCAATCCCCACCGGTATACCGAAGGGTTATGCTGACCTGATCAATGTCGCAAACTAAGTCCGTTGCGCTGCCTTGTATGGTGTTGCCATTACGGCCAATCGTCAGGTTATTTGTATTAAATGCTGCCGCTGCATCTGAAACAATAACAAAGTCGCCCTCGTTAGGCGATGCAGGCAAAGTCAGGGTAAAAACGCCCCCGGAAGTGTCCGCCAAAGCATTTTCTCTAGCGGTTAGCGTAGCAGCGCCGGTGTAGCTGTTTGTGGTCTGGGTAAGCTGGGATGGATAGGTACAAAATACGTCTTTTGTGCCCGCACTTAAAGTTACCAAAGACCCACTATTACTGGATGCAAGCACAGTGTCCCGAGACAGCGTTGTGCCCGAAGCGGTGTAGGTTCCAATGCCAACTTCCCACTCAGACCCAGTGCTAGATATGGCGTAGTACGTTGTGTTTCCATCGCCAATATCGGCAAAAGAAGAAAAACCGGTAGACGCCCCAGCAAGGGTCAACGTCCCCGTCCCCGTGGTATTTGTGATTTCTTTGACCCGATCTTTAACAATGAGCGCCATTTAATTTAATCCCGATGTATCAATATCTAACCATTCAGTCGTTTCATTGCTACCAATCTGCAACCACGAGCCACTTGTCGGACTCCCAATCTGCGACCACGAGCTATTTGTCGGGCTCCCGATCTGCAACCAAACAGGGGAATCAGCCGTCCCCACATTTTGCCAGTTTCCAGCCTGACTGTCATCAATTAGTTCCCATAAGAACCGAGCCAGCAGACCGTCTGTCCCAGTGACCGTTTCAACAAATGCAGCAATTAGGACCGCCTGCGTTACAACTCTGTCTACAGCAATAGCTGCTTCGACTACCTCCGGGTGAAGACTGGCAATGTTAGAGAAAACATCAACACCTAATGCTTCTTCACTGATCTGAGGGCTTATAGAAGCTGTGGCGCTTAAGATATCGGACTCTAAAGCCAATTCGCTAATATCCACACCTAGAACTATTGTGCTACTGTCTGATTCTGTGCCAGTAGCTTCCTCCGCAACGGCTCCCGGCAAAGTCAACGTGGCCCCCGGAGCATCCGTTAAGGTTACGTCTTCTGACACATAGGCTCGCGCATCAAGGCCGCTGTCTATTAAGTCATTGCCCGTCGCGTCCTCAAATATAGCCCCCGGCAATGTAAGCGTAGCGCCTAAAACGTCAATTATGGTTGCATCTTCCGCTACATCAGCTAATAGGCTAATGATGCTACTAAACTCATCAGCGGGCTCCCGCCGCCCCACCCCTTTTCTGCGGGAAGTGTAGGCATTTTCCACTCTTGTAAATACGTTCTGTGCATGAATGGCGTCATTGGTTTCCGCCGCGTCACTCGACTCAGCCACATCAGACGCTACGTCATGACCAGAACTAACCTGTTCTGTTGCTGTCCCTGTTTCTTCCACACTTCGGGGATATTCCGGAAAGCCTTGAATTTCATCCGTAATTGTTGCGGTTTCCTCAACACCTCGTGGATACTCCGGAAGGCCTTGAGCTACGTCGGTTATCGTTGAATTTTCCGATATCCCAGAAATAACGTCATATCCGCTGGATATAGATTCTATGCCCGTCGAATCTTCCGAGATAGAGACAACAAAATCAACAACGGATGCTGTCTCTTCCGTACCGGTAGAGGTGTCCGCAAAAAATGCCCCAAACTCAGCTAAAGACGAATAAGAACCTGTTCCTGTGGCTTCTTCTGACGTATCCACGGAGAATATAACCGCAGCGCCCAAAACGTCGGTTATGGACGCATCTTCCGATATGCCCCCCGTAAATATAGCCGTAGTGCCTAAAACATCAGTTATGGCCCCGTCTTCAGAGATTGAAGAAATAACATCTGTACCAGAAGAAACTTGATCCGACGCTGTCCCTGTCTCATCAACGCTGCTTTCCACCTCAACAGCGGAGGAACTAGACTCGGTTATTGTCCCTGTTTCTGCTAGACCTGAGTTAATTTCAACAGAAGAACTTGTTGATTCAGTTCCTGTGCTGTCTTCGGAAACTGATGAATTAAGCTCAATATCAGACGCAGAAGCGTCAGTGATGGTGCCAGTTTCAGCCACAGAAACCAAGGTTTCTGACGAAGACAAAACAGCTTC
>Ga0208899_1003087_pt1 | contig 10851 bp, 20 predicted proteins | sample VirMetDEL_Nov_24_FD_184518 | JGI IMG/M metagenome (GOLD analysis project Ga0208899, IMG submission 184518) | Aqueous microbial communities from the Delaware River and Bay under freshwater to marine salinity gradient to study organic matter... | ecosystem: Environmental > Aquatic > Marine >...
TACTTATGACATTAAACTTAGTAAAAGGCGAGTTCAGCTCACTGGAGGAGGCGCTGCGCGAACAGGTCAAACTGCTACAGGAGAAAAGCGAGAAGTTGCTGCTCATGGTAGCGAAGCGCGACGAAAAGATCCAGGACCTGGAAATCCTGGTGGAAGGGCATCGCGAAACTATACGGGAATACAAGCTCGAGCTAAAGAACGCTCATTATCCGCCAATCACCTTCGAAGACGACTAATCAACCGGGGCCTTCGGGCCCCATCCTCAGGACGTATAATCAAGCCTCAAGCTTCAAGGAGCAAGCAAGCCTCAAGCCCTGACCAAGCTTCAAGCGGCAAGCGACAAGCTTCAAGCGACAAGCCACAAGCAACAAGGTCCGTGATCGCGTCACCTGGATAAAGTATCGGTAGTCTTTGATCGTGGGTCGTGGCCAAGATGTACGTGTCGGTTGGATGTTTCACGTGGAACGCAATTTGGTGTGGTGAGAAGGTTAATTTATTACTTTTTGTTACTTTTAGTTCAACTGTAAAAAAGCCCCGCTTTTGGTGATATCCAACTAGATCTGGAAAGCCAAAACTGGCCCAAGATTCAACGCGTGTCCATGTAATATTTGGTGTAGATTTTTTAACTTTTTGCCAAAGTTTAGATTCTCTTTTCACAGTAAATTACTTGATGGCTAACACCACTAAAATTGCAGTCAAAATAACTATGATTACAAATAATTCTATGCCTAGAATTGTATGATACCATATCCATCTAGTCTTATATGCATTGTCAACAGTTAGATCTGCTGGGTCTGCTTCTGTCTCTTCATAGATGCCTTTGTCTGGTTGTCCCCACAAAGTTTTTATAAAATTCTTTATCATTCTACTAATATCATCAGCTTGTGTTTTTCTGATGCTCCTATTATTTTATTATCTATCAATCTAATTTCTTTGATGTTGAACTCTCTTTGATCGGGCGGTCTGCCTGCTGGTAGTAGCAGCTGTACTTTAGCATGTTTACCCTCTTCACTTTCATTAAACTTCTCCAATACCTGAAGAAGCTTTTTAGTATCATACCAGTGCCTGCTAATCATTTTAAAGGTGGCCCCGCAAACCACAGAACCAGACTATAACGAGTGCCTTTTGTTACAGGCACTACAGTATGTGGCGTACAAGAAGGAAATACAATCATGTCACCTTGTTTTGCTGGTATTGTTTGTTCTTTAATTTCTAAAACTTTATCAGAATTTAGATATGCTGTTTTAAAATCTCCTCCCTCAAAGTCATCATTCAACAAGACAGAACAAGATATCTTACGAACTGTATCTATAAGATTAGGTGAGTTTGTTTGTAGAAGATTTGGATGTCCTCCAAAAACAAACTGTCTTTTTGATAAGTGATCTAATGAACCGTCTGTATGCCAGTCATACTTTCCTCCAGGATTATATTTAGTAAACTGTATCATCTCTTGACTTCTAACATCATACTCCCAACCCGCAATCTTATTAGCTACTAACATCAAATCCCAAAGTCTTTTGTAAATACCATCATCATGCACCCAAGCCACTTCTGATATCCTAGGTGTGTTTTCCATATCGTTACTGTTGACAATTTTATTGTTACCACTTATGTGAGTTGCTCCTTCTGTTTTATCTTTATATGTTTCTATCATTTGTTGACACTGAGATTGGTCGAAAGCATTGTTAATTATAACAGCTGGTGTGTCAAACTCAGGGTGTTTGTGTGTTGTCATCATCGTCTTTTACCTTGTCCTCTATATTTTTTATGATTACGTCTTTTGTGTTTATTCTTTGGTCTTGATCTGACAGAGTGACCAATCGAAGTTCTTTTCTTGGGTCCAGGTGTATGTTCAGAATATAGTTTACTTTTCTTCGCCAACGGTATACTCGCCTTCTATTAATACTTTGTTGTCGTCATATATTTTTTTCATCTTTGCCTCTAGTTCTTCTAAAGACAAGTCTTCTATCTTACCTGTTAAACTTATTTTTTGTTCAATGTAGAGTCCTGCTGCTTTTCCTCTGGCCACTTCCGCATTCGCAGCAGCCGAGAAAGCTCCTTTAGATAAAGCTGCTTCGCGTATACGGCCGAGCTCTGTGATGTGGCGTTCAAAAGTAACTTCATATTTCTTTTGAACTTCTTGTCTGATTTCTCCGATGTATTTAGCAACGAGAGGATACTTGTTCGGATTCCGAAGCTCAGACGCGCGTACGTGAGCGCTGCCTTCTGCATAGCCTGCTTCCAATGCACATTCTGTTGGTGTTTTACGTCCTTCATTGTAGACCAATAACTCCGCAAATTTCTTTTGTTGTTCTGATAATTGTTTGGGTAATCCCATGGTGTAAGTATAAGTAATTTTACTGGTGATTACAAGACCAAACTTTTTGTAGTTTTTGTCCTCTAAAAAATACATCAGACACATTAAAATCTATGTCTTCGTACCAAACAATGTCTGCACCAGCTGCTACAAGACGTTCTCTTTCTGGTACCCAAATCTCATCGTAGACCTTAGTCAAACCTAGTTTAGAATGATTATAATCTACAGGATCAAACTTAAAATCTATGTCTGGTAGTTTTCCGTGGTGGTGTTTGTTTACGGCTGACATATATGTGCTGTACAGCCAGGCGTCTTTGTCTTTGCGGTCTAACACAATATATTTATCAGCGCCTTCTAAACGCTGGTATGTATATAAGTATTGATATTTGAAAATAATATTGTCTTGTTGTGGTAATACAGGAGTAATAACTTCATACTTCATGTCGTAGTCAGGTAACAAAGTGTGCAAGTAACACAACATCCATGTGCCTCCACATCTTCCTGGGTTAACTATGCAAATTTTCATATAACTCGTTTCCGATGCAGATAGCATCTAGTTTTATTTTTTTAGCGTCTTCTATTGTAGCAACAATTGGTTTGCCTTTTATGTTAAGTGATGTGTTTCCTACAACTGGTATATCAATTAATTTTTCTATTTCATCTAATAATTCATAATACAGTTCATTTTCTTGTGGAACAGTTTGGTGCCTGCAAGTGCCGTCAACGTGAGTGACAGCTGGTATGCCAGAATAATTTACTTTTGAATTATACAGCATGTATCTACTTACAGGTAAATCAAAGAAACGTTCGGCTTGATCTTCTTTTACACTGGCTCCAAAAGGACGCCACCACTCTCTTTGTTTAACTTTGTTGATTGTTGTTTTGCCGTCTTTGTGTGCTGGGTTGAACAAAATGCTTCTGTTACCTAGCGCGCGTGGACCAACCTCTCCGTGTCCTTGATACCAACCAACCACTTTGTTTTGTGCAATAAGTTCGGCAACTCGCTTTACTAACGACCTCTGAGGCCTCTCAAGTGGTGATTGATCGTCCTGTTCCCAATGATTTGGTCTCTCAATGTCGTGTTTATCTAACAAAAAGTTCAATGCACCTATGCTGCACCCACCATCATACGCCCATGGATACACCTCAGGTTTATATCCTGAGTCAAGCATAGCTCTATTAAACACAACGTTTTGTGCAACTCCTCCAGAATAACCAAACGGTTCTGTAGTATTGATACGTTGTTGTAAACTTTTTTCACAAAACTTATGTATGGTGGCTATATCATTAACGTCTATGTCTATAAGACTTTCACTAAGTGAAGTAACCGTACTTCTTGGAAAAGGCATTTGTAACCATTCATTTACTTCTTTCATATCTGGTTTGCCGTATGACTGTAGACCCATTATTTTCCCTGGTAAGTCTATTGAAGATGCAATATCAACCCAGTGTTTTTTTATGTTTTCTGCTGTTAAAAAGTTTTTAAAAAAACCATCTAAAACATGAATTTTTTTGTAGTTTTCTTTTCTCATTTGTTTGTGAAAGTTTCTTAACCTTGTCTCACCATCAAAATATTTAGACCAAAGTGCTGCTTTCAAAACTGTGGGTATTGGATAGTCTTGAATTCTTTGTATGTTGTCACCATCTTGTACCAATCCTGTGTACCAAGATTGCTGTTCCTCTGTGTTAGCTGGTCCCACAGACCAGGCGTCAACAACATAATTAAATTTGTATTTTTTTGGTGAGGATAACAGATGAGCGTAATGATGATCTAAGCGATAATGTGTGTCTGTTAATTTGGAGGGATCCTTGCCTTTTAGCCAGGTTGCTTGTGAAATAATCGGGTTTTCTATATCCCATTCTTTTAAAACCTTTGCGGCCCAGTCTACAGAAGCGTGAGCGTGTTTTACACCTGTCTCTCTTTCTGCTTTCCTGTATAGAAACTTTCCGTTTTTGTAAGCAGCAATACTGCTATCATGTATTGTAAGGCCAAGACCTACTAAGTTCATAGTTTATTCAATAATCTTTTTTATTTTTAGTCTCCCCATGTCTTCATATACAACTGCTTCGACTTCTTTACAGTTCATATATATGCCTTCTTGGTCTTCTCCGATGTTTCTAGTTATTAGACGTTTTTGTTTCAAACAGTCAGACATCCCTGTGGTAGGCACCATCTCTACTACAGAACCGTTCTGTATCATCAGTATTGCAAATACAACTTTAATGGTTTCCATTTGCTTTTGACTCCAAGTCTATTAATCGTTCTTCGTGGAATTGTATAACCATATCATTTTTAAGTATCATAGGTATTTCAGATTCCATCTGTTCTTTTAGTTTGTCTACATTCTCGCCAAGATACTCAACCAACATGTAGAGCTCTTGGACTTGTGGACTGACCATGCCCCCTTTAGGGACAGAATCAATAAAAGCATTTGCAGCTTCTAAATCCTTAGACATTAGTCTTAAATCTGACTCTATAGAATTAAGCCGCTCAAGGACTCCAAACCCGAACCAAGCACCCACAAGACAAGCGCCGATAATAGATAAAAGGTTACGCGCCGGCATCGAGATTGCGGTGTTTTCACTGAGGTTTAATCTTTTCATTTAACATTTCCACCTTCTACGTGCTTGCCTAATTCTAGAATTAGGGTCGTTTTGTGTTTTAGCACTAGCTCTTTTTAATTGACCCAGTGATCTTGCACAATAAGACTTACGTCTCTTTGCAGCTTTACTGCCTTTTTTAACTTTGCCTGTTACTGCTGTTTTTAATTTACTGCCAGGATTAGCACGTCTATACGCAGCTACACCTTTTTTGGTCATGCCTGCGCCGGCTTTTGTCTTGCGATAATTACCACCTTTGCCTGTTGTTCTTGCTATAGGTTTGTCTTTACTCATAACATACCTTTATAATATTTTTTATAACTAGGGTTTCCAACTCTACCGCCTCCAGGAACAGGTAAATCTATAAAGTTACCCATATAACCACCTTCAGATGCTTTTTTTCTTTTTGCAAAAGTTGCTACGTTTGTAGGCTTGCCTCCAGGATTACCCGCTGCTCTTTTTCGTCTGACAGCAGAGGCCTTCTGCCCTTTTGTCATCCGTGTGGCTTTCGCAAGTGGGACGCACTTTGGATATTTTCTTTTGGAGCCCTTGCTCCTTCCACATGGTTGATACTTCCCATCCTTCTTGGGCGCACCAATGTCCACCCATTTCTCTTTCACCCATGCACGTAATCCCTTCTCAGCCATTTAAGCCATCGCAACGTAAGTAGTTTTTTTTCTTTTATCGCCTGCAACTTTACCACAACCTGTAGCAATTTTCTGCACAGAACCACCAGCGTTTTTCTTAGCTCTTTTTTTACCGCCAGGTGTTACCTTTCCAGAACAAACAGCCGAAGCATACATGTTAGCGTACGCTGAAGGATAAACCTTAAACTTACGCTTTGCAGCAGCTTTACCTCTTGGGCAAAGCTTAGCCATTTACTTTACCACCACGTTTCATAAAGCCCATTTTGTTACGAACTTTTTTAGGCAGCTTAGCTAGTCCAGGGTTTTTCTTTTTATCTATTTTCTTTAAACCCTTTTTCTTTTTTTTCATTTTCTTTTTCATTGTAGAGCCGCCGTCTTTCATGCGTTTTTTCATGACACCGCCGCCGCCTCTTTTCAACATTCTTTTTTTCATTCCCATCATGATCTGTGTCTCCTATAAGATTGACGTTTTAAAACTGTACCCTCATAATAGTCTGAAGGCCAGTGCTCATAATATCCAGTCTTTCGTAAATTGTCACTAGCTTTTTCTAGTTCGTCAAACTTTTGTATAAGGACCATCATAAACTCATTATCTGGACTCCATTCGCCTGTATCCAAAAATTCTACCGGTTCATCCTCTTCTTCATCCCAAGGATGAAACCCCATAAGATATATATCTTGAGGCACAAACACTAAATTATAAGCATGAACCACGGCAGACAGCTCTTCAACATCGTATTCTATATCGTCACAGGCAACTATAGCTATTTGTATCTCTGGGTTTTTGGCGAGTTCTATTCCTTCTAATACTTTGTCAAGAAAATTATCAAATTTATTACACTCTAAGATTCGGTAGGTTTGCTTAAGTCTTGCCATTCTTGCGTATGGGCAAACAGACACGTCTCCTAAGTGTTTGTTTTTTGGTTCAAGAAATTTTTCAGACCATTGCAGGATGTCTTCAGTTATCGATCTCATTTAAATGGTCTTTTAACATATCTAACAACCAAGGATTATCTCTATACACACCCATCATTGCATTAGATATTGTATTTACAGTCAATTCTTCGGCGTCATCATCCTTGAGTGGGCCATTGGCTTGGTTAAGAGAAAAAATATACACCACCGCGTGTAAAATTTCATGCCACGTAGTGTTGCAGCGTTCTTGTCCTACCAGTGCGTCTTGAATGTAGATGGCACCTTCTCTGGCGCGGTACTCACCATAACAATCTGTTAGTTCGTCCATGATAAAGTCAGGTCTGACGTATTTTATTTTGATGGTACGATAGCCAACCTTAACTTCGGTGGGACGGCCGTTCGCCGGAACTTCGTTAGAGTCCCTTAGTTTATTCTGTTTATTTTTAACCATGTTTTCTCCTTATATACTATAAGTGGGATATTGACCCCCCTTTTTTATTTTAAAAAAGTAATTTCGCGTGCGCGACCAAGTATCAAAAACTGCCATTTTTTGGCTAACTCTACCGCCGTCTACCGCCGCAAAAAGGCCCGATGGTAGACTGTTTTGCCTGTATTTACATATACTTAGCATCAAATCTACCGTCTACCGCCCTATTCTCAGAAATTTTTTTTGAAAAAAAAATGGAGGGTCAATTCTCCACTTATAGTACGAACTAAACTTCTTCGATTTTAATAAATCGATTCTCGCAATAGAAAGCCCAAGTTCTAATATTGTTGCCCTGCTCGTCTTTGACGTGGCTTTTGTAAAGATCTTCAACAAGTTCAGCCTTTTCCCAAAAAACCCAGTCAAGACATTCTTTTTTTGAATTAAAAGATACTTCTGCATACTCACTGTGCCTCGGTTTCTCCACTCCTTGGAACCACAACATTGCTGTAATTATCCAAATACTCGTTGTAGTAGTCATTTACTCTCCCTAAAAATTTATGCTTAGCCTCTCTAAACTCTTCTCCTTCTATCATGAATTGCTGGTAATAGCCATCTTTACTGCACATCATGATAACTCCTTGCTCTATTGCGGTGCCGTGAACTACGTCATGGGCCATACCATAAGCTGCCATTTGTAAGAAATAATCATCAACCCACTCACGCTGTTTTGGTTTATTGGTCTGTTTAAAGTCAATAATGCTGACCTTATCTTTGTACTTTGCGACCAGATCCACGCTCCCCGCATAAAGATCAGGGTAATATAGGACAGCCTCTATGCCATAAACTTCTGAACAGTCATTCAATCCCCGGTCCACGATTATTTTAGCCATAGGCTCGGCCTCTTTACCACTCTTCGTTAGATCTTTTGTAGGCGTACCTCTTATCAACTGTTCTAGGTAGTAATGCATCGCCGTACCGCGATCCGAGGATTCACGTAGTATTCTATTCGCTTCAGCCTCCCCAACCTTCTCGCGCCAACGTCTTAGGCCCTCCTTCTTATCACCAGACTGCGTTTTACCAAGAATAGTAGTAACAGACGGCAGCGGCTTGCTTTCACCGTCCACGTTGTAATGACGTAGTCCGTTGATTGGTGCGCGCGTGCTGCTTGGGTAATTAAATTTGTCAACTATTTTCATGGCATCCTCTTAAATACTTTTGACCACTTGGCCCGCTTGTACTCGGCTAGCTGTATGTCATCAATTCGTTTAAACAGTTCGTCCCAGGTAATTTCTTCACCTTCTAAACTGATCTTCATAGTCATGGGTCCTTTGCCTGGATACAACTTATCAAGATAACCTGAGCAGCGCCACATACGGCGCATGTCTCCATCCTCCACCGAAGTTGGTCTGGCGTGCAGTGTAATAGCTTGATCCATGTAAACAACCTCACCGTCTTTCCAGTTGTGCGTATAGATATATTCTGGTTTATTCATCAACGACCAAATGTGCTTTAAGTATTTATCTGACTCTTCCTTAGACATGCCTAAAAAATGACTAAACAAAGAAGCAGGAAAGTGTATGCCAGGCACACCACTTGCTGTCTCTGCTTTAAGCGGCGACGTTAGTCCGTCCAAAGGACAGCCGTTGTATTTCATGATAGCGTGCTGTTCTTCAATCAGGTCGCCTGCAAAATGATTGATCTTTGTCATGTCCCATTTATGCACTGACTTGAGTTCATCGACTTGCGACTTGTCTTCAGCGTTTAGTTTGTCATAACACTCTCTTGTTGACATAAATGTTGTTTGTGATCCCTCAGAGCCTTCTACACTTGCTAAACCTACAACACGTTCTGCTGATTCAAAACTTGTCTGGTCATTGTGCCAACCTAGCTTGCCGTTTGTAAAGATACCAAGAGCCCTACCTTTTCTATCTTTCTGAAATGTTACTGACTGCATGCGGCTTCTGTGTTTTGGTTCAATTAGTTTTGCAATTCTTAAAGTTGTGTTTCTGATTGCATTCCAATGCAAACCCCTTAGTTTGCCGGCGCCAATACCATAGATAATAGGACTCATAGCAGAGCTGCCCCACGAGTCTAAGATACCAAAATGTCGTTCTTGTGTTAATCGTTGCTTGACAACAACAACTTGTTTGTCGGAAAGTAATCTACCAAGTTCTGGAATGTGTTCATCGGAGAAAATGTCAAAGTCAAATGCTTCTACTGCGTTCTGTAGCTGTTGTACTTTCATAATGACCATGCCTTTCTTATAGGCACATCAAAATCTTTATCTAAATATTTACCCCAGTCCATTATACCAATTAATTCAAGGACTTCAAAGGGTTTTAAATCCTGAAAATCCTCCATAAATAAGGTCTGACAGCGCTTTGGTTTCATAGATCTATACACTTCCCACGACTTTTCTACTTTTTGTGTCCAATGCTCCAAAGTCTCGGGCCTCGGTCCAAACTTCTTGAGCCGCTTTATCTTGCGCTCATCACCTGGCTTAAAATGATAACAGCCCGTTATGACAGATAAGATTAAACTTTTTGTCTGAGCTCTTACACCACGTCGCTCACAACTAATATAATCAACATCCCACTTGGGCGTTGGATTCGTAAGCAAAGGATACTTCAACAATACGTTATGGGTTTTCAATAAACTATTTACAACTTTTCTACGTTGTCTTTTTTCATCGGAGTCTTGTGTGTTCATCAGTGGGTAGATCATTCCTGATATGTTTTTCAAGCCTTTTATTTTTTTGTTTCCTATCGACCACAACAAAATTTTGTTGTTGTCGGTGGAAGAACCAATTACCTCAGGTACCAAATAATCATTCAGGCCAATATAGTTTTCAGTTAAACAGTTGTAAGACCTTTCGTAAATAGACTCAAAACTTCCTAAGGTATTGTCACCTTGCTTTGCTCTGTAGTATCTATCTAAAGCTAGATATATATAAGTAGACCCACATCTACCATTGTGTAAAATAACTTTACTCAAAGTTTTGATTTGTCATCCTTTTTGCTTTTTCTAAAAACTTTTTAATTACGTGTAGCTCGGCTTTTAGTTCTCTTATTTCTTTCTTTAGTTTAGACAGCTCAACGATAAACCCTTTGCCACCATAGATCATTTCATTGGTGCACATCCATACATCCAAAGAATTTTCTACCTGTCTCTCTAATTCTTCTATGTATTTTTTGTCGTTATCAACAATGTTTAAACTACCTACGTATTTATATTTATGACCTGTTAGTTGTAGCCCCATGTTTCCTCGCATATCTTTTGTATTGTAATAAAACCCTCCTCCACATCGGTTGAATTTTTGTCCAGTATTTAGGAGGATCCTCTAGTTGTAATTCTTTTTTAACTTGTTGTAAATCCACATCTAAATACTTGTCCCAGTCTACGTCCATAAACCACGGTGCCCGCTTCCCGCGCCGCCATCCTTCAACCACTATCTTACAAAAAATCATAATGGGTGAGTATCTAATAGCGATGTACCATGGCGTTTTTGGTGGATACTTAGAAGGTAGTAAGGTGTTTCTTATGCTCATGATAAATGATGAATACAAAATCGTAGCATATCCTTCACGCCACTCTTTAGCTAAATTAAAAGACAGCACGCCAACTTCACCAAGAGCGGTGGTGTCATAACCATTGAGAAAATGTATTAAGTCGTGCTCCATAGTGTTATACTTGAAGAACTTTTTTCTTTTTATGTTGCCGCTTTTGCTTTCATAACCAAATGTGAATAGATCAACCATGTTGTTTTTTGATAGCCATGTTTGAAACTCATGACCAAATGTGCCTGGTTTGAATGTGCCCGTTTTTATTTTATCTATGACGTCAACTTCTGTCTCAAACACTTTCTTGCTTGTTTCTGTCTTACTAAATCTATTGAAGTTTTTTATGATGTCTTTTTTGTCTAGGCCGTAGATAAACTTAAATAT
>Ga0208899_1003090_pt1 | contig 10845 bp, 25 predicted proteins | sample VirMetDEL_Nov_24_FD_184518 | JGI IMG/M metagenome (GOLD analysis project Ga0208899, IMG submission 184518) | Aqueous microbial communities from the Delaware River and Bay under freshwater to marine salinity gradient to study organic matter... | ecosystem: Environmental > Aquatic > Marine >...
ATTGGAAGATAGATTAAAGTTATGGGATGCTGCTGATGATGCTGCGGTATTTGAGAGTGGTATGGCAGCCATCTCAACTACTCTATTGGAATATCTAAAACCAGGTGATACGATTGTATATAGTAATCCAACTTATGGGGGTACAGACCACTTTATCAATCATTATTTACCATCTGTGGGTGTGAATAGTATTCCTGTATTACCAACAGATAGTATGGAAGATGTAATGACTAAGATTCAAGAATCTGGTTATGATAAATCTACAATTAAGATGTTTTACATTGAAACACCATCCAATCCAACTAACGACTTATTTGACATTAAAGGATTTGCTGAGTTAAGAGATTCATTTAATGAATTGTATGATAGTAATGTTAAGTTGGTGGTGGATAATACTTATATGGGCCCTGTATGGCAACATCCATTAAGATTGGGTGCTGACTTAACGGTTTATTCAGCTACAAAATACATTGGAGGACATTCTGATTTAATCGCTGGTGTTGTTATGGGTAAAGAGGAGGATATGATTAGGGTTAAGACACTCAGAACGTTCTTAGGTAATATGGTTAGCCCACACACCGCTTGGTTGATGTTAAGGTCTTTAGAGACTCTTAAACTGAGAATGGATAAACAACAAGAAAATGCGGTTAAGGTTGCTCAGTATTTAAGATATCACCCTAAAGTTGAGAAAGTTCATTACTTAGGTGAGTATGGTGATAAGAGAAATACAGAGATATGGAAAGAGCAATGTGGTGGAACTGGTGCAATGATTTCATTTGAGATTGCTGGTGGTGAAAAAGAAGCGTTCACATTCCTTAATAACTTAAAACTAATTAAATTGGCGGTGAGTTTAGGTAGTACAGAAAGTTTAGTTCAACATCCAGCTACAATGACACATATTGGTGTTGATTCAGAAATGAAGGAAGTATTAGGTATAAATGAAAAACTTGTAAGATTATCAATAGGTGTTGAAAACCACGAAGATATAATTAGAGATATTGAATTATCTTTAAGTAAAGTGTAAAAATACTTTAACCATTAAAATAAAATACAGATGAATAAAGAAGAATTTGAAGAAGGTAATTTCAAGCAAGTTAGACGAAATAATATCAAAGGTTCGTTAGTAAGAAATGTTAGAGGTATAAACTATTTGGAAGGGTTAGTTCTGTTAGATGAACCGAAATTCTATGGTGGGGAATGCTGGGTAAGATATGAGAATGTAAGTATAATAGCAATAAAAAAATAAACATATATGATTGTTAAGTTTGAATATAGTAGAGAATTACCAACACATAGGTTTGGTGATGGTTTAACAAATTGGGAATCACCACAATATGAAAAAGTATCTGGTGAATTAAATGTTGAAATGTTTTTAAATCAAATCTCAAAAGAGGTTGGTATTAGGGGTATTAAGATATTTAATATTGATGGGAAGGAACAAATTGAAAATAATTAAATGGTTAAGTGTTGTTATTACCATAATGGCAGCACTTACAATATCACTTAGGGTAATTGATGTGGTATTTAGTTATTATATATTTTTAATTGGTCACCTTATAATGACTTATGTTTTATTTAAGTTTAAGGACTGGAGTTTATTCTTTATGAATATGGTATGGGTGATCATTGATATTGTGGGTATTATTAAATGGTATTAATATTATGAATGAGTTATTTGTTAAGATGACTAACATCGTATCTGAGGGTTCAGATGATGATAATAGAAAAGTGGGTTGTGTCATTGTAAGAGATGGTGATACATTAGTTTCTTATGGTAGTAATACGTTTCCAGAGAATGTTAAGAAGTTAAAGGGTAGAAAAGATAAACCCAACAAATATAATTGGATAGGACATGCTGAAAGGAATGCAATATGTGAAGCTGCAAAGAAAGGCATACCAACAGATGGATGCGAAATGTATTGTAGTTATTATCCTTGTTCAGATTGTGCAATCAGCATCATACAAGCAGGTATTAGCAAGTTATATACAGAAAAACCAGACTTCAATCACCACAAATGGGGAGAATCTTGGGAAAGGTCTAAAAAAATGTTTGAGGAGAGTGGTGTTGATGTTGAATTTGTTAATTTTTAATCTTATAATTTGATTATGAAATTTGAGATAGATACAGAAAATAAAACTATTAAAATACAAGAAGATGTTAAATTATCTGATTTGGTACAAGAGTTAAAGGACTTATTAGATAGAGATTGGGAAAATTATACACTTATAATGGATGAGAAAGTGGAATATGTATATAAGAATATTCCACCTATATTACCACCACCGATTCCCCCAATTACTGATCCTAATAATCCACCTGAGATATATTGTTAATATTTTAAGATATGGGTAGTATAGAAGATATAATGTATGAAGCATATAGGTTAAATATAACTGATGATGTGTTTGATGAGGTTGAGAAACTTAAAAATAAAGAAGAAAATAAATATTGTAGTCCATATGATATATATGACAAAGCATTCTATAATATATTAAATAAAAAAAAAAGTTAAACTTGAAATTTTAAATTATGATGAACGATTTTGATAAATATTGTTTAAACCATTTGGGGATAAGTTCTTTACAGATGGAAAATTGGAGAAAAATGCAAGACACATTATACTCTTCTAGTGGTATGGTTACCGCAAGTGTTACCCCTAACATCATTGAGGAAAGAAAGATGAATGTTGCAGTTATGGATGTATTCTCCAGATTGATGGCAGATAGAATTATTTGGGTTGCTGGACCTGTTGATGACAGAATGGCAATCATTGTGCAAGCACAACTAATGTATCTATCACAAAGTGATCCAAAGAGACAGATTACAATGCATATTGATTCACCAGGAGGAAGTGTGAAAGCAGGTTTATCTATGGTAGATGTAATGGATTATATACCTAATGATATTGAAACTGTAAATACAGGTATGGCAGCTTCTATGGGTTCTGTTTTATTAGGTGCTGGAACAAAAGGTATGAGAAGTTCATTAAAACATTCCAGAACAATGCTACACCAATCAAGTGGTGGGGCAGGTGGAAACATACAAGATGCTAGAATCACATTTGATGAATGGGAAAAAGTAAATACAGAATTATTCAAACTATTGGGTAGTTATTGTGATAAAGATCCAAAGAAAGTGATGAAAGATGCATCCAGAGATTTATGGTTATCTGCTGATGAAGCATTGAAGTATGGTATCATTGACGAAGTTATTAAACCAAAAGAGTAATATTATGAATGAGTTGGACAAATATTATGATAAAAGAAAAGGGACTTTCATTTTACCTGATGGGACTGAGACAGATGCTTACAAACCAGTCTATAAAGCTCCATTGGGTGATATAATTGAAGATTTTGTTCACCATATTAAAAAACCATGGTGGAGAAGAAAGAAAGATCATGATGAACTAACACAAATATATAAAGAATGGTTAAACTCTATTGAGATAGAAAGGGAGTTATAAAATGAAAAAGAGAATACATGTCAATCAACATATCATTAAAAGAAATACAAAGACTGGTGAGAGAGAACCTGTAATCACTTGCAAAACTTATAAGGAAAATAAGTATGGGCATCAAGTTATCATTAAAGATGATAATGGAAAAGAGGTTGCGAGAGTTATTTACTCACCAGACAAACCATTAAGCTGCGGGGCCAGACTATGGCTTGAGACAGAGAATGATGTTGAGGTTATTAACGAAAACGAAAGTAATACTATTGAGACTGAAAATGAAGTAGAGGTTATTGAGTAATAACTTTGATTTTCAAGTATTTTATTGTATATTTGTTTTATGAGAAATAAAAAAGACATAAAGCTATTGATCCTGGGACATATGAGATGGGGTAAGGATAGTATGGCTGAAATCCTTAGAGATGAGTTTGGAATGACATTCGAATCATCATCACAATCCGCGGCAGATATATTCCTATATGATTTATTAAAAGAGAAGTATGGTTATAAAACCTCAGAAGAATGTTTTGAGGACAGACATAATCATAGACAAGAATGGTATGAAGCCATATGTGAATACAACAAAGATGATAAAGCTAGATTGGCGAAAGGTATTGTGGAGAGAACTGGGTGTTATGTTGGTATGAGAGACAGAGATGAAATCAAAGAATGTATCAAACAAGGTTTATTCGATTTAATTGTATGGGTTGATGCGTCTGATAGACTACCAGAAGAACCATCAACATCATTTAATATTGATAAGAGTTGTGCCGATGTTATCATTGAAAACAATGGGACATATGAGGAGTTTTATGAAAAAGTTTTAAGATTTGGTAACACAATTTATGGTAAATAAAGATAAATAATAAGGTAATAATATGTTTATGAATAGAACGATTAAAATAATTGGGATTATAGTGTTAACATTAGTGTTACTAAATTGTATCTCAAATAGAGAAATACAAGAAACATATAGTGGAGGTGGATACCCACCATATCACCCAACACATAAGTAAAGGTTATAAATAAAAATTAAAATATATTATGCCAATTTACACAGGGACAGGAGTGCCAGGAGAAGAGGGTTTTAAAATGAAAGAATTTGAAGGCGTTTATACAAACCCTGATAATGACAACGAATGGAGTTCTAAGCCATACAAAAAACAACAGAAAGTAATTAACATGAGAAATGCAGTGATGGACTATATGAATGGTAGGTACACACTTGATGATGTGTATAAACAAATACAAGACAAGGTTTGTAAATTACCATATAGACTTAGACAATATGTGCTATCTCACTACAACGATAAAGGCGACTTTATTGTAGGAGATTAGTATTAATGCTAACGTGTTGAATATGGTAAGTAGCCTATACACGGACGTTCGGAATTATTACAAAACTTAATTAGGTTATTTTTTATACACATTGTTATAGAGAGTTATTATGAGTAGGAAACAAAGAAAATTAAGAACAGACATAGTATTTAAAGGTTGCGGTGGGTTAACTGATGCTTTTGATGATGCAATAAAAAGTGCTTGGTACATAAATGATGAAGAATATGATTATATATGTGAAAAAGCATCAGATGAAGAACTTGACTTATTTTTAGGTGGAGATGGAAAGTTTAGTAATATGAAAAAAGCGTTAGCAATCGTTGATAAGTTAATAGATGAGATGTATAATTCTCTATAAAGAATTAAGTAATAAACGAAGATTAAATAAAAATAAAGATGAGTAACGAAAGATTTAGAGATTTAAGGATTGGTGATAAAATTTTTGTATATTGTCATAACGAATATACAAAAATAGTTGAAGGTATTGTAACTAGTATTGAAGGGAATGTATACTACCCAAATTCTATTAAATCAGAATTTTCTATAGATAGTATTCGTGTAGAATTTATTTTACCAAACTATAAAACACAATCCCATGAAAAAAAATCATTTTATATTAATTTTAGTGAAGAGAAAAGTAGACGAGGAGAAAATTATACAGGATTCCTTACTATCGAAGATGTTTTAGAATTCTCAGAAGAAATAAAGGTTAATAAAATAAAAGACCTTGAAGAAAAAATAAAAAAAGAAGAGAAACGTCATAATGAATTGTTAACGAAATTTCAAAAATAAAAAAACATGAGTAAAGAAAAAATAGTTTTAGGTACTAAATACACCTTAGATATGGGACAACCTGTAACAGTTATCCCTAAAAGAGTGTTAACTGATGGGATAGAATGTGAATATGTTATGTCATGGGCTGGTAGAAAAGAAATCATCAAATATAATATATGGGAGATGAATGGTTTTGATGTAACACCTTATTCTTTAATGTGGATGGACACTGATACAGATACAGGAAGAGTTAAACAAGATGATGAACTTACCAAATGGAATCAAAAGAGATTAAACGCCATTAAAGAAGTTATCCAGTGGATTGATAGTGGTAAACAAGACCTAAACAATGGTATTGAAGAAATTGATTTTATCATTAATGAATGGAATTATGGAGAAAATAAAAACTGAAAATTATGAGTAATGTAAAAAGGAATCCGAATTATAAAGAAAGAAAGTGGTACACAAACGAAACATTCCCACTTCTTCCTTATATAACAACCAGAAAATCAGATGAACATAATACATCTAGTTTTTCATTTCATTGGTTGTTTTTTAAGATATGGTCAAGGGATTCATTTGATTTTGAATTGTCGTTGGTGTTTGACCCATCTCATTGGGGAATTGGAATCACAGCGTTATTACCTTATTTAAGGGTTGTTTGTACCATTCCAACTCACTGGAAAGTTGATAGAGTTTGGTCCAAATGGACAAGTAGAAAACCAAAAATATTAAAAGAACAATATAATGGAAGATAAATTAAATGAATTACTACCAATGGTTACAAGGGTTGAAGTTATTGACCAAGATGGGAGAAGTTATGTTAATTGGGATAAAGATAATATGGTCACCATCCAACTACAAGATGATGGTAGGACATTAAAAATATTTATAGATAGGGTAAAATAAATCAACATGTACTCATTAGAATATAATCACATACAATATCAGATTAATCAAATAAACGAAAATATGAAAGAATTAAGTCAGAAGGATTATTTAAGTGCGTTGGACAATGTTATTTATAATTGGGTTATAGAGAATGGTAAAGAGCCAAACCATATTGTGATGAATCCAAATACGTGGCAATACATTGGAAGTCAAATGGGGATTAATCCAAGTATGTTTTTACATGACTTCACAACAAATAATAAATACAGAGGTTATAAGGTGATTAGAAGTTTTGATGTTGATGAAGACAAATTTGAAATTGGATAATTGAAATATTATCACTATATTTGATATTATAATCTCAAAGAGGTTAGACACAAACCTAATCAGCGTCCATCTTGGAGACAAGTGGTGTTAGTCTGTGTCGATAGTGTCTCGAATAGGGAGGCAAGTATGTACTAATCCTTTGAGGTTTTTTAAATAAATTGATTATGATAAACAACAAAGACATTATAGAAAAACTATTAAACTTCGAAAATGAAGGTGATTTCTATATGTTATACATTTTCAAAAGAAAGAAAGACCAACCAGAAGGTGAAAAAGATAACCATCAATCAGTAAGGACAATAAAAACTTATACTATTGATAGTGTTGATTACTTAAACAAGAGGTGGGATGAAATAGTTGGGTTATCTGAGTTTTTTAAAGCTAGAGTGTACATTCATATACAAAAACAAAATCATTTTGATGTGGGTTTAAATATGATGGAAGAATTAGCTAAAAGAATCAGAAATGGTGTGTATAAACAAACCCATATATTTGATTCGGTTGTAGGTCAATTAAACACAAAAGAAAAAAGATGGATTGTAGATGTTGACACAAAAGATGAACAAGAAGTTAATACCATTAAGTTTACGATAAATGATTTGTGTAGACCATTTGGTGATAAAATCATTGAAACAATCCCAACAAAGAATGGATATCATTTAATCACTGATAGGTTTGATGTTATGAGTTTTAACTTATCATATCCCGATGTTGATATACAAAAGAAAAACCCAACATTATTATATTATCCAGATAGTTTATTAAAATAATAAGGATATGACAAAGGCAGACAGATTAAGAGAATTATTCCCAAATTATGTAGGAAGTCCAGGTATTGAAGTATATGAGGATGACACATCACTTAAAGTGGTTACATATCTTAATGTACCAGAAAATCGTATTGAAATAATGTGGACAGAATGGGATGAAGGTGCTGGAGAGTGGTATAATGGTGATATTGATGGTACAACATTGGATGATGTTGATGGTGGTGTTAATGAATTTGATAATAACGAGTTTAATTTATTAATTAAAGGTTTAACTGAAAAAAGGTTATGGGAAAAACTAAATATAAAAAAATAACAACCAATGATATTATAAAGTTAATTATCAACACAACCATTGTTGGTATAGATAATGGACCAGGAATCATAAGTCCAAGTAATATAACATCACTTCTAAATACAAGTAGATATCAAGTTGATAAACATATTAAGACATTAAAGTTATGGGGATTTTTGGATTATAAATCAGTTAATTATGGTCCAGAGGATGATTATTCACCACCATATAATGGATATACCTTATCACCGAAAGGAAGAAGAGAGTGGTCAATCTATATTAAACAAAGAAAAGAAGATGAATTGAATTTAATTAAAGAATGTTTTGGTTAATTGAAATATTATCACTATATTTGATATTATAATGTGTGAATCAAAACTTTTTGGTATGATAGGTAAAGAGTGGTTCGAAACACTTGAGGAGAATCCAACCCGTTGCCCGTACAGTAAGGGAATAAAGAAAGTCCTCACCATTCACACATTTAAAAAAATATAATCTCAAAGGAAGATTAATATCGAAATAATCTCTCCTAGCCATGGAGGTAACTGAGAAACAGGTTTTAAACCCATTCTAGAAAAGGTTTAAGATGAAGGTCACAACGACCCCTTTGAGATTTTTAAAGTATATTAGGGTTATTTGGTTAATGAGTAGGCGGTTCACTCTAGATGGTTCGATTCCATTACCTAATATATAGCTCATGTTGGTTACTAGGAGAACGACTTCCGAACATGTTCGATTCATGTATGAGCACTAAATAATAATGTGATTACATTGTTTTAAACTATAAAAATGTTATGAAAAGAGTGGCAAAAGACAAATACAATCAAGAAATTAAGAATGGTGATATCATTGATATTCACCAAACAGTTAATGGATGTAGATATTTTGTCGTGATTGATTTGGATAATTTAGATGTTAGATACTACGATAATAATCATCAAGGAGTTGGTTTTGATACTTGGGTAGCTATTGATAGAAAATATGAATATGATGTTGAAGAGTTATTGAATATGAAACCTGACCCAAATTGGGGTTTTATCGAATCTGAAAATGAAGTTGTTGGTAGATTAACTGAAGAGGAATTATTACAAACCCAATTGGGTAGTAGAAGTGGTGTTGACTTAGAAGAATACCTTGTAGATAATGGTATTAAGGGTACTATAGAAGAGGAAAGTACAAAAGAAGATTTTGAAGCTGGTTTTTATTATAGTAGTAAGTCAGTAGTTGGTAAGATGAGGGAATATCTAGAATCACCTAATATAGATAAATTATTGAGGGATGATTTGGAATCTATAGGGTATATGAGTAAACAAAAGAAAACATATACAGAAGAAGATGTTATCTTTATGGTGAATAAGATGGTAGAATATTATATGTTTGTGACACAAGTACCAATACAGATGAATCTAATTAATGGGTTCTTAAAAGATAATTTTAATTTTTTTAAAGATGAAGAATAAAAGGTTTCAAGAGTGTAATTGGGTTGAAAAACTATGGAGATATAGATACTATATGTCAATACCATTTAAGTGGGTTTGGTTTGTATGTATTAAACCATTTATAATTAAAGGAACCGAATTAAATGATGAGAGTGGATTTGTTGAAGACACTGGTGAAATCTATAACCCAAAAGGTAAGGAATTATGGGGTATTTTGATTGGAGATGCACAAATTAAAATGAATTGGGTATGGACATCTGAAGAAGTTTTTGGTAGAATTAAAGAAAAATATGATGACAATTAAATAATTTTTACTATATTTGTTTTATGGGGAAAAACATTTACATAGGAGATATTCATGGAAGAGACGTTTGGAAACAGATTGTTGAAGAACATAAGGACGCTGATAACATTGTGTTTATTGGTGATTACTTTGACTCATTTGATATTCCAGGTGTTGTACAATTAAAGAACGCACAAGATATTGTTGAGTTTAAAAAGGAACAAGAACTAGACCCAACAAAAAAGGTTTATTTACTTATTGGTAATCACGATATTCATTATATGAGAGATATAAAATGGAAAGGAGGAACTAGTGGATTTCAAACAAATATGATGTTTCAGTTTGAAGAGTTTTTTGAAGAGAATAAAGAACATTTTCAGATGTGTGTTCAAATAGGTGATAGATTATGTACGCATGCTGGTATTAGTGAAACATTCATTAAAGATACAGGTTATTGGTCTCACGATTATGAAGACTACAATGGTATCGAAGAGTTTATTAACGACCTATTTCATTTTAGACCAAATGAATTTACATTTGAAGGATACGATAATAGAAATTATGGTTTAATGTCACCTAATGGTTATGGTGATGATGAAGGTCAATCCCCAATATGGATTCGACCTCGTTCATTACAACGTTCAAATAAAAAATCTGAGTTAAAAAAACAATACATTCAAATTGTAGGACATACACAACAAGACTATATTGATATTAAAGGTAAAACAACTGGTGGTAAGTATTATTATATTGATACTTTACCTAGTGGTGAATATTTGATAGATATTGATGGTGAGTTTAGTGTAGGTTATTGTACGATTGTTAAATATATTTAATAATGATTAAACCAAAACAAAGGATGAGAAAATATAGAATCATAGAAGAAAAGTACGAACACATAAGTCATTTTTATCCACAATATAGAGATGAAAACGTTGCTTATTATGTTTTAGGAAAAGATGAAAACGGTAAAGTCACCAAATCAGATTATCAGTATTTTGGTAAATTTAAATATTGTGAAATAGTTGGTAATAGACAATGGAAAAAGGATGTCTTTTATGATATATCAAATGCAAGGAGCTTTATAGAACTCGACATCCGACACCGAAAAGTAGAAGAGTCGAAGGAGACTATTATACACGAATATTAAAACAAAACAAAGATGAGTAAAGAAGTAATATATACAGGAACAGTACCTCAATGTCCACACTGCGAGAAACCCACAAAAAGAACAGAAGGTATGAGTATGTCTACGTCAATGTATTACCCACCAACATAT
>Ga0208899_1003092_pt1 | contig 10845 bp, 9 predicted proteins | sample VirMetDEL_Nov_24_FD_184518 | JGI IMG/M metagenome (GOLD analysis project Ga0208899, IMG submission 184518) | Aqueous microbial communities from the Delaware River and Bay under freshwater to marine salinity gradient to study organic matter... | ecosystem: Environmental > Aquatic > Marine >...
GTTCTTTTTTGCCATCAACCTAAATGTTTGCCTTGCGGGTTGTATTGTTTGGATATATCCGGCGGGAACTGGCACGGGTTTTCTATGTTATCCTTACATCCGCCAAACCTCTGTAGATTTACCAATATGGCAAATGGCATTACGCGGGTTGCGCGTGTGCGCGGGATATATTCGGCGGGGATCAATCCGTCGGTTTATTGTAGGGTGTCGGTTTATGGGTGAGCCACGGCATCACCGATGGGGAAAAATAAAAATGTGGCTTGACGGGGGCGCAAGGGACACCCCACCCCCCCTACATATGCTATGCAATCCCGACAGCAATTTTGTATTTTGAGGGTTACCGATATGGCTATGAAACCGACGTGTAGGGGTGCCCCGGCAGGTTACCCCGGCGAAGTTTAGGCAAAAAAAGACCCCAACGGGGTATCCCGAAGGGGTATGAAACCGACGTGTAGGGGAAGCCGGGGGTAATGGGTTATTTCCCTGAGGGTCTTAACCTCATTGTATAGGTAATTTTCCGATTTGTCAACAAAATTCGTAGGCAAATTTATTTTTTTTAGTAAAAAAGATAATCTATGGGTATATTCTTGTTGACTTACATAGTTATAGACGGTATACTTGTGATGTGGGCAGAGGTTTACTTAGCACATCCCGGCAAAAACCAACACAATATGCTTGACATTAGGGGTTTGAGGCTACAAATTAACCTTCCCACAACATAAAAAAGGAAATCAGACATGTTTGAATCTTGGATTCTTGTCTGCCTAGCCGTCGGGCCAGATTTGTGCCGTGAAATACGTGACACAGAAGGTCCATACCCCACAGAAAAAGAGTGTATGTTGCGAAACGATGAAATGGCAACGTACATTTACGAGCGACAGGTATTCGAAGTTGTAATACGTAGTCGCTGTAAGTCGGTTTCGGAAAACAACGATGAATCTACTCCCCCAGACACACAAAAAGAAGGAATTGACCCCGCAACAGGAACAGTTCTTGGAACTTCTGTTTGAAAATGGTGGTCAGGTAACTGCTGCTGCCATCGATGCAGGGTATTCTCGTGGATCAGCCGCTTGGTTGAAGTCCACACTTGCAGATGAGATCATCGAACGCACCAAGTCGGTTTTGGCAACCAACGCACTAAAAGCCGCAAACCGATTAGTCGATACAATCGACAACCCCGCCCCGGAAAGAGGTGACGACCTGCGCCTCAAAGCTGCCGAATCACTACTCAACCGTGTCGGCGTAGCAAAGCAGGAACAAATCAACCACAATGTAACGGCAGTGCACGGCGTAGTCCTGCTGCCACCGAAGAAGGAAGTCGTGATCGATGGCTAAAATGAATCCGTCACCAAAGAGAGTTAAACAAGAAGTAGACTATGCGGAACTTATTAAAAAGCACGGTCCCGCTCTACGTAAGTTGGTTCCTACTTTTGATAAGCTGCCCAGAAAAAAACAAGCCAGAGCCGCTATGAGAAAAAACATACAAGAGGCTCTACCAGACAGTTTCGATTACACTGACGAAGGCATAAAGGCGTATTTGTTGGACCTCGCTGTAGAAGATTATAAGAATGTTACCACAGATGATTTGGGGAGATCATACAGCAGAGGTAGAATAAACAAAAGAGCACCTTCTGGTTACAAGCGCGGTGGACGTGTAAAGATGAAATATGGCGGCAAAGCCTGTCGCGGACGTAAAGCAAACTATAAGGCATAACCTATGGAATTTTTCGGAAACATATACCAGTCTGCAAAAGACGCGGTAACAGATTACACAACGATGAACCGACGTGATGCGTACAACCATCTCGTTCGCGTCTACGGTGACGACAAAGAAATGGTTGAGGCTGGCATGAAAAAATGGAACGAAGCCAACCCAAACTCTAAGGGACGCCCTGCAGCAAAATCTGCGGAGAAGTGACCTTGTCGGAAACCGACGCACCAAAGAAGAAACGAACCTATCAGCTATCCACCGCTGAACGTGCCCGTCGTGGGGCACAAAAGCGTTTACGGGCTGCAAAGAAGAAAGCTACACAAGCTACAAAGAAAGCGGAAGCACAAAGAAGTTATGCCCGAAAGCTGGAAGAAACAATTGGAAGAGTTGAAAAGGGAGTCACTGGAAAAGGAACAAACGTCATCGATGAGGGAGATCTCTCCGTTCTACCCCCATCCGTTTCCGACCTTGTTGGTGATTCTGAAGTTGTTTTCCAAGCTAACCCCGGCCCTCAAGAAGAGTTTCTTTCAGCAGGTGAACAAGACGTATTGTATGGGGGAGCGGCTGGCGGCGGCAAAAGCTTCGCACTACTTGCCGATCCTTTGCGTTACTGCCACAATTCTAATCACCGGGGTCTTCTTCTAAGACGCACCCTCGACGAACTAACCGAACTGATAGATAAATCACGCCAACTATATACTAAGGCATTTCCCGGAGCAAAGTTCCGCGAATCAAAATCAACGTGGGTCTTTCCATCAGGTGCCACGATTTGGTTTACCTACCTAGACAGAGACAAGGACGTAACCCGTTTTCAAGGGCAAGCCTTCAACTGGATAGGTATCGACGAAATAACCCAATACCCAACTCCTTACGTCTGGGACTACCTGCGTTCTAGATTACGTTCCACAGATCCTGAACTTCAAAAGAATCTATATATGCGTTGTACAGCCAACCCCGGCGGCGTCGGTGGCTGGTGGGTTAAGAAAATGTACATCGACTCACGCACAGAAAACCAAGCCTTTCCTGCGTACGACATAGATACGATGAAGCCCTTTGTGTGGCCCAATGGTCACGAGAAGGCAGGTCAGCCGCTGTTCTACCGCAAGTTTGTTCCTGCACGGCTGACTGATAATCCCCACCTCATGGCTGACGGACAATACGAAGCCATGTTGCGTTCGCTCCCAGAAGTTGAGCGGAAGAGACTTCTAGAGGGGGATTGGGATGTGGCAGAGGGAGCGGCCTTCCCAGAGTTTTCACGGAGTAGACACGTTGTCGAACCTTTCGAATTACCTACCAATTGGCCTCGCATTAGAGCAGCGGACTATGGCTATTCGTCCCCGTCTGCAGTTCTTTGGGGTGCTATTGATTGGGATAATAATATTTGGGTCTATCGTGAGTTGTACGCAAAACACTTGACAGCAGAAGAATTAGCTGATAAAATAATAGAAGCAGAACAATTAGACCCCCTACCACACTATACCGTCTTAGATGCTTCGTGCTGGAACAAAACAGGTTTCGGCCCATCCATAGCAGAAACAATGATGCGAGTCGGTGTACGCTGGACACCATCTGACCGTAACCGTATTCAAGGTAAGATGGAAATCCACAGAAGATTAGGCAATGATCCGTACACAGAAGAACCACGCTTACGAGTATTTTCTACCTGCCAGCATACCATTAAGCAGCTTGCGGGAATACCTCTATCAAAGACGAATAGCGAAGACGTAGACACGAAGGCAGAGGATCATGCATACGACGCATTGCGTTATATGGTAATGACACGCATGAGTGGCTACGCATCTATACACCAACAACTAGGCGCAATCAAAAACCACGTCTATAAAGTTCAAGACGAAGTATTCGGATACTAACCTATGGCAGACGACCTAAATGATGTAATAGAACGTGCTGTCCTAGATTTACAAAGTATGGTGGATACGGGCTTTATCACAGAAGATGATGAAGGTCTCTACGAAGCGTTTGGCGGTAAGAGGGGTGCAGGTAAGGTTGCTGTACCTGATAAACTAACTGATAAGCAGATATTTGCATATTTTGATTTTATTGGAACGCCTTTAACTAGCAAATCAGAAAAAGCATCTGTTATCGATGCTATTCGTAAGAAACAACAAAGCGCACCTAGCATGAGCATAGCCGACAAAATCAAGAATCAAACCCTTACCATCGGTGAAGCCATTGAGATGGGACCGGAAGGTAAGCGGGGGGCTGTTACTAAGGCAATCGAAGCTGCGGGTAAATCCCTAGACGATGCTTGGTCAACAATAGGCGACAGCAAGTTTCTTACAAGCTTAAACGAAGTCGGTTCTGAAGCTACCTTCACTACTCTTGCAACAGTACAATCAGCCATCGAAAAGATGTCTGCTGCAAACGATCTTCCCCCACCGCCTAATATCTTCAAGGCTGAAGGTAAGGCTCGTGGCATGGGTTTGGAAAAGGCAAAGCAAGCCCGTAAAACAAAGGTCTTTAAGCAAGTCCCCGGTGCACAGCAGTCTCTTCCCGCCTTGACTGAAGGTATCGCTGCAATCAAAGATGCGGATACTCGTGCAGCCGTAGCTTTCAACGCTCTCGTACCGCTACGTCCCGGCGAAGTTGCAACAATACGACTTGAGGACATTGACTTTGAATCAGGACGGTTTACAGAAGAGTTTAGACGTGGCAATAAAATCCGTAACGCCCTAGACCTTCCAGAAGTTTCCCTAGAGATACTTCGTGATGCTGCAGAAAAAGCAAAAGCAGAAGGGCGAGAATATTTATTTTTACCCAAAGACACAGATACAAACCTTACATCAAATGCAGCCAAGAAAGCACGTAGTTCATTTGTAAACAAGATGACTGCTGGTGTCAAGGCTCCCGGCGGTATTGCCGAACGCTTCAAACCATTTGAAAGCATCTTGGGACGAAAGATCGAAGGTGTCAAGGATATTCGTAAGATTATCCCGTCAATCATTGCAAACGAATTAGGTTACGCACCAGAAGCATCGACCATCTTGGGTCACGATAACTTCGACGATACAATCGAAGGCTTGAAGGGTATCACCTCTAAGCACTATGTATCTCAGGTTATGACGCAGGAAGGCACAACGGCAAAGCAAGCCCTTCGTGCCCTGCAAAACATGTACGGTGAGGTTCTAGGTTTATCTACCTTGAACGAACTACCTGCCTCTATGGGCGTCACAGCAGCAGGACTAGAAGCTGTAGAGGCACCCCGCCTAGCTGTCATTCCTAAAGGTCAAGACATCGTAGGTACACAAGTTCAAGGTAAGTTAACAGACGCTGACCTAGATTTGATCGACGATGTGCGTGAAGCACGTAGTCAAGAACTGAAATTGACTGCCACACAAGCTGAAGCAGAACGCTTACGTCTTGAAGCGCAGATGCCAGAGATTGACGAAGCTGCTATCCGTGCAAAGGAAGAGCGTCGCCTGTTGGAACAAACCATCAAGAAGGAAGTTCGCAGCAAGGTCACAGCAGAATCTGCTACCGACCCTCTTTCAACAATCCCTGAAGAAGATGTGGATAAACTAAAAAAGCTTGGTCTGTGGGAACGTTTCGGTGGGAAGTTAGCAATCGGGGCAGCGACATCTTTAGGTGCGTATTCGTTCTTGACTGATCCTGCCCAAGCTGCTGTAGATGTAGGCTTAGAAGTAGGAGCACGTGCTTTAGGAGCCGCTGCTGGCCCTGCTGCAGCCGTGCCTATGATTATGACACCCACAGAATTAGGTGAAGCAGAAGCAACCCCAAATATGCGTCCTTTAACCCAAGAAATGGTAGAATCTAATTTTAGACAGCGTGAAGCCGACAGAATGGCAAGACGCAACCGCGAAGCAACAGCCGAAGCAGCGATGCGAGAAGGCGACAGCTTTATGACTATGCAACCCTAACTAACAGGAGAGAACCATGAACCTCAACATGGGTGAAGCTTACATCACAGGCTCTGATAAAGAATCTGTAGACGACCAAAAAGGCGTAAACAAGCTATACCGCGAAGGTTTGGAATTCGACACTAAGGCAAAGCAAGGTGTACTCACCGAAGACATGCCTAAGAAGATGACCAAAACCGCTGTTGATCCTTCAGTAATGAAGATGGCAGAAGAACGCGACTACTAAGGAACCGACATGTCCGACGATTATCTCCAACCTGATGACGAGGCTGCAGTACCCGTAATTGATCCCGAAGGGGAGATGCCGGGTCTAGCAGGTTACGTTCGTACTCGTTTTGAAGACGCAGAAAACGGACGATATTCCTACGAGCAGCGTTGGTTACAGGCATACAAAAACTTCAGAGGCATTTACGATTCTACAACTCAATATCGTGAAACTGAACGTTCGAAGGTATTTATCAAGATTACCAAAACGAAAGTTCTTGCTGCGTACGGACAAATTGTAGATATTTTATTTGCCAATAAGAAGTTTCCGCTTGTTGTAGAGTCTACACCGATGCCAGAAGGTATCGTAGAATTTGCTCACATGGCGACCCCGTTGGATCAAGCACAACAAAAAGATCCGTATGGGTACGAAGGTGACGGACGGGAGTTACCACCCGGAGCACGTGAAGCCACAGCACCTAATATGGGTGCGTACGGTGAACAGTTCGGTGAAGCCCTAGTCCCCGGAAAAGCCAAAGTTGGTGAGCCGCAAGTTGAACCTGCAAAAGAACAGGCGCGGCGGATGGAGAAGTGCATCCACGACCAGCTTCTTGATACCAACGCCATCAACGTATTCCGTAAAGCAATCTTTGAATCTGCCTTGTTGGGTACAGGCGTTATTAAGGGACCGTTTAATTTTTACAAGCGAATCCACAAGTGGGTAAAAGACGAAGACGGTAATCGTACATATGAGCCATACGAGAAGGTGGTTCCCCGTATCGAGTCGGTTTCTATATGGGATTTCTTTCCTGATCCGGCAGGTACATCTCTAGACGATTGCGAATACGTAATTCAACGTCATCGGATGAATCGTCAACAACTTCGCAGCTTGATCATGCGTCCACATTTCGACGGTCTTGCTATTGAAGAAACTCTTGCAAAAGGGCCGAACTACGAGGACAAATATTACGAAGATACAATTCGCGAAGATGAAACTGAGCCGTACTATCAAGAAAATCGTTTCGAAGTCTTAGAATACTGGGGCACCCTAGACGCTAAGATGGCCTACGAAGCGGGTATGGAAGGCGCAGAAGATCTAAACGAGTTTGATCAGGTACAGGTTAATGTGTGGGTATGTGGCACAAAGATTCTTCGCTGTGTATTGAACCCTTTCACACCAGCCCGTATCCCATTCCAGTCGTTCCCATTCGAAATCAATCCCTACCAGTTGTGGGGTGTCGGTGTCGCTGAGAACATGGAAGATGCTCAGATGCTGATGAATGGTCACGTTCGGATGGCAATCGATAACCTAGCCCTTGCTGGTAACCTAGTCTTTGACGTGGATGAGGCAAGCTTGGTTCCCGGACAGAACATGGATATTTTCCCCGGCAAAATCTTCCGTCGTCAGTCGGGCGTATCAGGTACAGCCATCAACGGCTTGAAGTTCCCGAATACGGCACCTGAAAACATTCAAATGTATCAGATCAGCCGACAGCTTGCAGACGAAGAAACGGGTATCCCGTCGATTATGCACGGACAGACTGGTGTGACCGGAACTGGACGTACAGCAGCAGGACTATCTATGTTGATGGGTTCTGCAGGTCTATCAATGAAGACCGTAATTAAAAACATCGACGATTACCTCTTGAAGCCTATCGGTGAAGCATACTTTCAGTGGAACATGCAATTCAACGACAAGGTTGAGGATATTGAAGGGGACTTGGAAATCAAGCCACGCGGTGTAGCGGCTGTTATGCAAAAAGAAGTACGCAGTCAACGCCTCACAGCCCTTCTTCAAACTGTTGCCAACCCAATGCTGGCACCGTTTATTAAAATACCAAACTTAATGAAAGAATTGGCAATCTCACAGGACATTGATCCAGATAGCCTAGTCAACGACCAGAACGAAGCCCAAATTTACGCTCAGATGTTACAAGGAATGATGCAAAATGCTCAACAAGCAGCAAGCAGCGAAGCTGGCCCCGGTGGTCAACAGCAAGGAATGGCCCCTGCTGGTGGAGTATCTGGGGGAGTTGAGGGAACTGATGGTTCGGGGAGTGGTAATGGCACAATCGGAGTCGGAACTGCGCCAAGTGCAGGGGAAGCTGGCTTTACTGGAAACGCTCCTGAGATTGAAGGATGACCACGAAAAGGTGATTAAGAATGGCAACTGACCCAACCATTGGTTTACCAAGATTAGATATAGGCGCACAACCGAAACTCAATGCGTCTGGTATGTATGACTATTCGTCTTTTTTTAGGCCAAAGACTATCGATGAACAACAGTATTTAGCTGGTGGTGTCGATTTCTACACGGAGACTCTAGGCACGGGTATTAAAAGTACCGTACCAGACGAAGATGAATCAGAAAAAGAAACAGAAAAAGAGACGCAGAGGCCAAACATTTTTAAACCTGTTGGTGGCGGCGATGGTGGCCCTGAAGATGTAGGTAGAACTGCTCTAGAAAACGCTCTCAGAGGGGGTACTAACCCACTTGATAACGTATCACTTTACAATGAAGGGCAATTAAACCCATCAGCTATCAGTTTTGATTCGATGGGCAACGTAAGTACAAACGAATATTCCAAGTCTTTTGAGACAGATCCTAAGACTGGAAAAACCACCTTAAAAGCAAAAGGCGATTTGGTATCTGACTTTTTTAGTAATTTTACAAACAATCTTAAGGCAAGCAGTGTAGAACAGGCAAAAAAAGGTCTTACAGCTTCTTCTATGGGAGATCCCATTACTGCTGTAGGCCCCACAGGTAAAAAACGTGCTATTGGTTTGCCCCCGGCTATAAGTTTAGGTCTTAGTGTTTCCGGAGCAGGGCTGTTTACTGGTCTTGCTCTTATTGGCGGTGCAGCAAACATGGCTATGCAGCAACAAAATGCCGCACGAATAAAAGCTCTGGGTGGCGGTGCCTTTATGGATGTTAATGGTATGATGGTTAGCCGTGCACCCGGAAGCTTTGGATACAGTGGTAATCTCATGGGCATGAGCCAAAAACAGATGCGGAATGTAGAAGCTGTTCGTCGTGGATATCTTCCCGGAACTCTGGAACTAGAAGTTTTTGATGAAGCGGCAGGTCGTTGGGGCGAAGCTACAGGCAAAAAAGCCATGTTCAACATGACAGGCAAGGAAATGGCTGCACAAGGTGGAGCGTACGATCCAGATACAGGGGGTTGGATTAGCTTGGATGGCAGCGGGGCTGCTATGGGAACTAAAGCACAGGCACAGGCACTTGCTGATAAGGTAAACGGTTTGCTTGGATCTGACGTTATGAGTTGGGCAGACGTAAACTCTATTAGATCAACTATAAAAACTGACATATTTGGAAGACCAAAAACCGTCGGTGATTTTAATTTTGCATATACTAGTGAGGCTATCAACAGAGCAGCAAAAACTACAGGATTGACTGCGGATCAATTGACTGACCTTGTTACCCAAAGAGATTTTGTAGTTAAGGGTACTCCGGGTGCCCCCGGCTTGAACGATAAGGGCTATGGCACCTTTAGTGATTTCCGGGGAAGCAGTGAAGAAGCACCGGATACCAGAGATCCAATGTCACCCGAAGTTCAAGCTGAAGTTGCTAGAGAGGTTGCAAGGCAGACTGGCGGCGGCAGCGGCGGGGGCTTTAATGATGCTGCAGAAGAGGCGGATGATGCTGATGTAACTAGCGGTCCTTCAACAGATGCTGGCGATGACGATGACGGTGGCCCGGACGGCGGTGGCGGCGGTGACTATGGTGGTGGTCAAGAGGCTAGAGATGTTGCAATGGGCGGTCGCATCGGTTACCAAGCTGGTGGCGAAGCTGGCTTTGCAGAGCGTCCAGAGTTCGTCGGAGGCAATCAGACTCAGCCTGACGATGTTAGCGTAGCAGACGACCAGCCCCGTGACGTACAGGAAGGCAGCTTTGTAATCAACGCCGCTGCAGTTGACTTCGCAGGACGGGACGACATCGAAAAGATGCTTCGCAAAGCTTATCAAAAAGCAGGTGACACAGGACAATCAGGCGTTAGCCAAGAAGTACAAATCGCCGTATCAAAGGGCGAGGTTATCATTCCACCCCACATTGCAAAAATCATTGGCTACGACAGACTCAACAAAATCAACAATCGTGGAAAGAAAGAAATTGCCCGTCGGCAAAAGGCCGCAGGGGGTGGCTTCATCGATAGAAAAAAGTTCGCAAAAGGTGACATGGTTCTCCCGAAGTCTAAGCCAAAAAAAACAAACCAAGCGGCTTTGGCTGATGTAGAACTACGAGCCGACATGGAAGAATTCATACAGACAGACCCTTTAGCTAGATTGGGTTGGAACCTATATGAAAAGGGCGACTTGGATATAAAAGCTGTTGTGCTTCCTAGCAATAAAAAAGTATCAGTTGGAGTCGCGGGTGTTTATACACCAAAAGGTGAACGAAGAGATCCCAAACGTATATCTAGAGCGTTTGAAGGTTTTGCCAAAAAACAGGGCGTAACTAAACAAAATAGAAAAGTAGCTGGAGTTCATTACTTTGCTGGTGAAAACGTAAACTACGGCAGGTACGATGCAACTATAACACTGCTGCACGAGTTACGCCATCATGCAATGCGTCACATAAGCAAGAAGTATAAGACAGCATTGCCTGAACTATCTCGTGAAGAATCCTTGTTTGATGCTCAAGATTATGCAAACAGACTTCAAGCTAGAAAAGTAAAGCCCTCAATACCAAAAGAAATGAAGGAAAAAGACGCAGAAGTCAGGCAGAGACACATGTACATGTCTCCTAGTGCAAATAAAGAAATTGCTGCGTACCAATCCGTAGCAGAAGAAATTCTAAAAGACCGCAAGGTTCCACCTAGAACCAAGTCCAAAGAAGTAGAAGGCTTCTTTACCAGAGCAATGGGACTCTTGGGTCTGTAGAAGATTCGCTGGCTACCCGCAACGATGCGGCCCCAGCACAACCGGAGCGGCTACCCACAGCCATGTGGCCCCGCAAGTGAGGTAAATACAATGGCAAAAGCAAGAGGCCACCGTGCCAACAAGTCAAAC
>Ga0208899_1003098_pt1 | contig 10826 bp, 5 predicted proteins | sample VirMetDEL_Nov_24_FD_184518 | JGI IMG/M metagenome (GOLD analysis project Ga0208899, IMG submission 184518) | Aqueous microbial communities from the Delaware River and Bay under freshwater to marine salinity gradient to study organic matter... | ecosystem: Environmental > Aquatic > Marine >...
CTCTGTCAAACCACTAAGAATACTTATAGGGTAATCGTAGGTGCAACCTGTTACCCTCTTCATTGAGTATCTTGTGTCTCCTGATGATAAGAATAATGTAGATCCTGTATATGTGTTTAGAAATGTTGTTCCAGATGTATCAGCAGAACAAGGTAAATTGACAAATCCATTATCAATTCCCGTAAGTCCTATATCATTTAATGTAACACCACTCCCTTGAACAGTAGAACCCGTCCAATTCTTTAGATTGTATAAAGTATCTCCAGAATAACAATTATCTTCATTAATATCTATATTTATAACTAAACAATCTCCAGAAAGTATAGCATTATGATTTAATCCATTACCTCTTGAATCATAGGATATAAAATGATCCCAGTAATCATCATTACTTAATCTTAAATTATAGTTATTAAAGTTATGCTGGTAGATATTACTCATTAAAATAGTTTATTTAATAAATATCTTATTTCGTAAATAAGCACGAAAGTAAGATACCATTATATTACACCGAATTTGGGGTAATTAAATATATAATAAACTAATATTAATTAGTTTCTTCTGTTGATTCTTCTTCTAATGAAGAATCTATCTTCTTTTTAAAATGTATAATTGCTTCGGCTACTTTTAATCCTTCTGACTTATTAGCAATATCTAATAACGACATAATTGCGTTAATCTCTTCTTTGTTTAATTCTATTTGTATTTCTTGCATATTAATATTTTATAATAAATACTTGTTATTTTTATTAAAGGTCAACGACTTCTAATAATACTTCATCTAACCCTCTTCTTACTAATTCATCAATAACTACACCATGTATATCTACAAGAGTTTTATCAACGATATTTATTGTTAAGTCATTGTAATTCTTAAAATCAAACTCAACGTCAGTATTTATAGGGTTGTCTCTATTCTCAAAAGATTCTTTAGATAAGTATACATAAAACCCTACTATTAAATGTCCTCTAGGTTCCATTAAAACCTCTAATCTTATATATGATGAATCCAAATCTATTATATGTTCACCATCATTATATTTTAATATATTTTCATTTAATATTGCCATAACACTTATTTTAAGTTATATTATATTTTGTCATTAGTCTAGATATTTCAGCATCTATATCAACAAAGTTATCATCGTTAGATTTATACGGTTTATTATAAAGTGTAAACTCTGCAACGTCTATATCGCCACCAACAAGTATTCTGTCTAAGTTTCTAAATACATTTGTTGTGATATCTACTTTTTGATTATTTTCATTATTGATAAAACTACTTAATGAAGTACCATTAGCAGTAATAAAAAATGAAAATATCGCCCAATCTCCTAAGATATATGATGACTCGGCCGTAGACCCATTACTGGTTACAGAATTTGTGGACCCACTATGTGTCCAATTACAATGATTAGTGGTTTCATTATAACTAAACTCACCTATGAAATCATCTGTTGTTGAACTCTCAAATAATCTAAATGTATCGGTAGTATTTATTTTCATTACTACTGTCATACAAAACCCAGTATCGTCTACACTACTAGCAGATAACGATAACCCATTTGTTAAGTTCATAAATCTACTAGTATCTGCGTTACTCAAATGAGAATAATTGTTTAATGTAGATGAACTAATATTCCAATTAAACCTATCTCCAATAGTTGTTTGTGTGGCATTATTATTTTTTCCTGATAAATCATTTATTTGTTGTACTAAACCACCATCAGTTATAACCGTTGTACCTGCATTTGAGTATATTTGTGTTTGAGATAGTAATCTAACTTCTAAGAATTGATCACTAGTTGTTGGTACATAATTACCTGCAACAGATGAACCTGGTACAATACTTAGTTGCCCACTTCCATTTTTATATAACCATCCGGCAGTTAAACCACCAGAGACTGCTGGTATTCCATTAAAATAAACATCGACTGTATTATCAACCTTATTATCTATAACCTCTATACCTGATTGATTATTACTGTTCTTCACTTTGACAATTGTCGATGTAGTAGTAGAACCACTACCTGTTACATCTAACATAGCAGATGAACCACTTAGATTGTATGTTGATCCACTGTAATTATTTACAAATTTGTTGGCAACATTTTTAACTGGGTTCACATATAACCCACAACCGATAAGGTGAGCAGTATCATTATCACTATATATTAATAAACTAGAGTTTTGACTGGGTGAATACTCACTTGATTTAAATTGTTCATTTGACCATAACCCTACAGTATTTTTAACTACTTCTCTAGGGACAGATTGTTTATATTTGGAGTATCCATCTAAATAACCTTTTTCTAAATATAATATTCCAGCACCAGATCCCGGTCTATTTATACCAGAATCCATTCGAGTATCATAAACATCTATTGGGTAAAATGTTTGATAAGGGCCAAAACAAAAATTAACAGGTATTTTACCACCTTCTAATAATGGGTCTTGTATAAAAGCTGCTGGTGGTTGATTTTGTGCCCATTTCGCACCAATAAAAATACCTTTTTCTTGATAAGGAAAAGGTTTATCATAAAAGTTTTTGGTAGGAGTATTAAATCGATTAACGTTGCCATGAAGCAGATACATATAACTACAATCCCCAATCATAATTGTATCATCATAAACCGCTAATTCTCCTTTTGATGAATTATTTCCATTACCACCACCAAAAGAAATAACATTTTTTATATTTGGGCTGTAACTTGTATCGGATGCAGTAGTTATATTTTTAGAATCATACTGCTTTTGCCTTCTTATAATTTGTTTACCAAAAACAAATAAATTTTCACCACCTATTATTATATTTCCATTAACTCCACCAATATCTATACAGTTTCTAACTGCAGCATATGTACCTAAACCACTAAAAAACAAATTTCTTAATTCTGTATTTTCTATTGTAAGTTCACTTGATTTAAATACAACTTTACTACCGCTTGGGCTGGCACCATTTATGAATAAATTTGCCGATGATCCAAATCCAAGTACATTACTAATATTATAAAAATTATCACTCATCGTACCAGTATTATAGTTACCTATACCTATCCCAGATAGAGATGAGATAAACGTTCTAGACATTTTTCTCCTATAACCAGTCGGTCCAGATAAAATATTTTTAACTCCTTTACCAAGTAAAATATTATCAGAAGATTCTACATTTTGGTAAGATGGATTATCATAAGCAAAAGTGTTTCTTATATTGGACAAATCTTGAGGGTTCCAAGCCCATTCTACATCGGGAAGTATAGGTCTTAAAATGGTATTATTGTTGGTTCCAGTGGTTCCAGTATACCAATATTGATTACCTTGCATAGGGTCATGCCAAAAATTGTTAAATTTACCAGTACCTATATTATTACCACCTCTTAATTCTACTCTAGCCAATACATAATTTGTTTTTCCTGATATAGTTGGTAGTGAGTAGTAATAGGATTGGTTTGTACTACTATTATTAAAATTAACACCTACTGCATTATAAGTACTACCACTATTTATTGTGTCACGATTATTATATACTTGTACCGCATATCTGGAGTTAGTACCATTATGGATAAGTAATGCTTCATTTGTTGTATTACTAAACCCCTTAATATTTAATGTTGCTTGAGGTGTAATTGTATTTATACCTACGTATGGATTACTACTACTTAAATAGAGTTGTTTATCTTGTCCATAAACACTAGGTGTTGTACCTGAAGCATATAATAGTAAATCATTATCACTACTAATAGTTGCTGCAGATAAAGTACTATTATACCCTGAAAAGGTAATAACACCACTACTAGCACCACTTACAGATAAACCCCCTTCTTTATTTATAGTTGTTCCTACATTAGAGGAACTTATAATATTTAATTTATTTAAGTCATAATTAAACCCACCTTTATACTCAAAATCTGTACCTATAGAATTGACAAATGGTATTGTACCACCAGTTGTCCCTGTTATCGAAGATGTTTCTATAGAGTTCCATGATGAGGAACCACCAGAATACATAAAGAAATCACCATTTGTAGGTGAGTTAGTTGGTAATTCATATTGATTATTTACATTTAATGTAGTTGCAGATAAACCATTAACATCTAAATTACCTTGTATTTTTTCTGCGTTTATATTTTTAGTTGGCATATTTTGTTAAAACTTTTATGTTGCTACTTTTATTGTATTAGTTGCAGTATCTACGTATAACCCACCTGCTGATAACCCTCCAGGAGTTATTGGTAGGTTTGGCATATATACATTTAACCCATCTGTAATTTGTATTCCTATCTCATCATTAGAGTTTTTAACTTTTAACATATCTGTAGAATCCGTATTACCCTTACTTTTTACTTCTAACATTGCAGTACCACCAGTAAATCCTATACTAACGGTATCAGAAAATAAGTTATATGTTCCTAATTCATCTTTTACTGCTAAACCTACAACACCTCTAGGTGATTCTTTAGCGAATAGTGCAACTGACATTGGCATATTTGCACTTGGTTCTACTGTACTACTATCTCTATATAAGTAGAATATACCTGAACCAGCACCCTCATGTAATATGCTAGTTGTAGCTCCTGAATTAAAAACATCTATACCACCCATACCAAAATTAGTTGGCCTATTAGTAGTAGATGCATTTATATTAGGTGCTTGAACAAATCCAGCACTAGGGTTTGTTGTCCCACCAGTTGTCCCATAACCGAAATATATTCCTGGCACATTATTAGTTAATTCAGTGCTAGTATTATATCCAATTATTATTTGATTGGAATACCCAATTAAATTTTTATTCCCTAACACAAATGAGTTAGATACGTTATGTATTTCACTTACGGAATCAACCTTAGTATATCCTGAATTATATGATCCAATAATACAACCATAACTACCATAAAAAATATTATTTGTACCAATAACTGCAGTATTTAATATTCCTGCAATTTGATTATTATCACCCATATTGACTATTGAATTACTAGTCCAATTAAATGTAGAATACGAAAAGTTTGGATTAAAATTCCATGCACCACTATATTGATACCCATAAGTACTTGATTCAAAAGTATATGTTGGAAATAGAGATTCCCAATATGTTTGATGTGCGTATCCATTATCATTACCTATAGTTGTTAGATAAAATGCTTCACGCTCAATAGTATTACCACTACCTATTAAAAATCCATTGTGTCTAACATTTGAGGATGATACTGTTCCGAAATTATTTCCTCCACCCATTACAAATAAACCTGAATCCCAAGTTCTATTATTATATGTGTTTGCGGAGTATGAGGTATTACCACTATAATTAAATTCTAGTACTTTATAACTGTAACCTGCTACCCTACCCCTATATAGATAATTACCTGAAACAACACCTTCACTTTCCCATCTAGGTTGTAATGGAAATTCTCCCCATGTTGTACCACCAACACCATCTGAAACAATAACATTACCATAATTAGCCACTGTGTTTGGTAATGTATATGAATCTGAAATTTTAACTTTATTGTCAGAAGTAACCTCAAATAATTTCTGACCCACTGAGTTTTCTACTAAAAATACTGTGTCTGATGCTGTTTTAGATTTAACATGTAAAGATGCACTCGGAGCAATATTTATACCAACATAAGGGTTATTATTCTCTAATACCATCTGGGTAGTATTATTTGCATATAAACTTAAATCTTTTGTATTTGTATAGATATAATTAGTTGATCCAGGTTTAATAAATAATTTACTAAGTTGAGCTGCGTCATATAATTCAATACCACTTCCATCATCAAAAATATCAACGTAATCTCCACCATCAGTTACTCTCAATTTAGACCCATCGAAAATTAAATCACTAGAGTAATCAAAATCATTAGGTGTTGAGTTCATAAATGGTATCTGATCATTGGTACCGATACTAACATTTAATATTGTTTTAGTAACGGAAGACCATACTACAGCACCACTATCTATGGATAAAACTTGTCCGTCTGTTCCTGCCGTATTTGGTAAAGAATAATTATCATTTACATTTACGGTTGTTGCAGATAATCCATTAACATTTAAGTTTCCTTGTATTTTTTCTGCATTTATATTTTTACTTGCGCTCATATATACTTTTTTTTATAACTCTTATCCTCTAATTAGTCTAATCCAAGTGTCTGTGGCAACACAAGTAAACCAATAATTACTGTCAACATGACAATCAGCTTGTGTACCAGTTGCAGTTGTACTGCCAGTGTAAACACCATTTATATCCCAATTAGATGTTAGTTCTAAATTATTTGCTACAGCACCTACAGCAGATATGTAGTTTAGACCACTACCTCCTCCTCCGGTAGTGCCACTAACAACATTACCACTAGCATCTACTCCTAAGTTTGTAACTGGTGGTGTTGACCCAATATTAGGTATAACAACCGTACCATCATCTTTTACTTCAAATATCTGAGTGTCATCACTATCCTTAATATAGAATGATGATGTTGATGAATCATTACCTGCACCTTTAATATTTAATCTAGCAGTACTGTCAGTGTAATCACCAATAGAAGCATTCCCGTTAGTAAATAAAGCTAAATTATCTACTGTAGTGTTAGTTCTTAGATACATATTCAGTGCAGTAGTAGTACGTAAAAACATACCATTATCTTGACTTAATAAGTCCCAAGATAATAAGTTGTGTTTCCCTTCTATATTACCATAATTAGATATTCTAGTGTAATAATTTCCTGTAGAGGCACTATGTTCTAGTTTTAATACGTCAGGGTTTGTTCCGTTACTTGTTATTGTTAACGTAGGGTTAGTTATATCGTCAAAAATGAAATTAGGTGTATAATCAAAATTACTACCACCTGCATTACTAATAGGTATCTGCATATCTGTACCAACTAATAGACCACTACCACCAGAAGATTCTAAATTGATTGTATCACCAGTACTAGTAATAGTAACTGTTCCACCAGTGGATTCTAAAGACTTAAACTGTAACTCAACACCTGATTTTCCTGAAAATAATCCTTCACCTGAACCTACATTAATCGCGGTTGTTATTTCACCACCATTAGTCGTAGAGGTTATATCACATTTACTAGGTGTTAATTCTATTCTCCAAGTACCTGTCACTGCAGATACATTTAGTTTTGCTTCAATACTATCTAGTGTAACATTAAATGATACACCACTAGTGTCACCTATATCTGCAGTAGATAAATCAGCAATGTTTGCGACACCACCACTAAATACGGTTGTTAATGAACCACTTCTTACACCTGTATCACCAGAAACAACATAGTCGAAAAATGCACCTGTATTAGCACTTAATGGTAATGAGTATAATTCAGAATTGCCAGAACCAACATTCGTTACAATGGATGAACACCCATCAGTAAATCCTGTTATATCAAAACTATCACCATCATTTCTTTCTAAAGTTAAAGTTCCATCATTTAATGTTCCACCAGTAACATAGTAGTTATCCGCACTAGCGGTAGAATCTACTTTAATTATATTACCAACAGTTGTGATTGTGGTGTTAGTACCACCACTAATTGTTCTAAATTGTAAATCTGTACCTGACTTACCACTAAATACTTGACTAGCACCCCCAACATTAGAAGCACTTTCTACTTTATTATTTAATTGTGTTTGTGTTGCACCTGTGTATGTGTTAAATAGAGTAGTTTCTACCTTACCACTAAGTGCAGATGCTAAATCAACACTATAGAAATTACCCCCCTCTATATTATTACTAAACTCAATGGTATTACCATTTAGTGTTGCATCATCAGTATAACTATCCGTCATACCAGTTGTAAAACCAGAAACAACAAAAGTACCTCCTGTTGAGTTTGTAAATTCAACATCACCTGTAGAAGGATCATAAGCACCGCTTAATACATAAACATCACTAGCAAGTGATGATAAATCAACTGTAAGAGGAGGTTCTCCTTGATTTTGTTCAATTGTTAAATCGTATGTTGAGGGGCTGTTAAATGTGAAACCTGTCACAAATGTATTATTGGTAGATGCTCCACCTATATTCACAGAATATTCAGTCCCACCTAGTGTTTCATATATTAAATTAGACCCAACAATTTTTAGTTGGTTAATGTCTCTTTCTTTTAGGAAAATAAAGTTCTGGTCTAAGTCCTTAAAGGATAGTGTACTATTTCTAGTTATATCTCCATAAGGTGAACCTGTCTCCCTTAAAAATAATTGTGAATATAAGCTCATATTTACTTTTTATAATAAATACATGGATATTCAATAATAGATAATAAACGGAATTATTTTTTTATGTTATGGTTGCCCCTCGACTACTTAATATAAGCCAATTGCCACTATCATAAATCATTTCTACCGAGTCAGCTAAAGATGAAAACACTATTTGTGTAAATCCTAGACCACCAGGTACTGAAATAGTAGTAGTTCCTGGGTTGGTTACAACCTCAACATATAAAATAATTCTTTGACCTGCAGACCCTGCAGCAATAGATGGACCTGAAATGGTACCGTCTAATTCAAATCTTACTATTGACTTATTTGTTAGATTAATTGCTAATGTAGATGTCCCATAAAGATTTATACCTGTTTGTAGGATACCTCCAGCAAAATCAGCATCACCGCTAACAAGTAAATCATTATTTACGGTACTATTATTACTAACAATACTGTCACCACTAACAATTAAATCTGGTGTATATACTGTATCATTATCAGATGCAGTAATACCTTGTCCGCCTAATATAACACTTCTATATGCGTTATCTACAGTATTTCCACTACCAGTTATAATAACACTATCTAATATAGTGTTAACCATACTATTTTGTCTACCACCTAAAATGGCAGAATTAGTAACGGCATTCATAAAATTATCCACACCACCAATAATTGCGGAATTATCACTTTGTGTAAGAATAGAACCACTAGGGTCATATATCTTATTATTATTACCACCTAATATAACGGAGTTTCTTGAAAGTCCTGAAAGTATGGCATCTGTAGAACTTATGATTGAGTTACTTCCACCATTACTTGAAGGTGATATAGTATATCCCCAAGTAAGTGTATTTCCACTACCACCTATAATAGTTGAACGAGAAATATCATCAATTGTATTATTATTACCACCAACTATTGACGATGAGGTTGAACCTGTTTCAACTAAATTATTTTGACCACCAAATACTGATGAGTAATCACTTTTTGCGTCTGAAGTTGTTCCAGTATAATTAGGTAATAAAGATTCTTCACCGTCTGTACCATATTTCCAAAAAACTGTCGCAGTATTACCACTTACAACATTACCACTAGAGTCAACACCTAAGTTTGTAACTGATGATGTTGCACCTACTGTACCTATATTAAGTTCACCACTAATAATTAAATCATTATATAATGTCGTATTAGAATTACCAATCTTTAATCTGATAGATGATGTATCTAAATCATCACTTCCTGTAAAAACTCTAACTTCACCGTCCGACCTTCTAGACGCTAAGTTGATGTGTGCTCTGTTAGTAGTCGACCCACCACCCGTAAGTAAAGATAGTGATTCTGGTATAAATGTACCTAATAAAGTACCTGATGGTACAAAGTTAGGTCCATAATAACTAAGTGAACCTGAACCAACTGCACCTGAACTATCTTTACCTCTTACCGATAATTGTGAAATGGAATTACTAGTATTATTTATGTTTGATATTGCTAATGATGTAGTACCGTCATAATTATTCCCAATTTCTACGTCATATGATGGTGGATTTGATGCATTAGGTCCAACACTTAGTGAATCATTTATAATAGAGTTACCACTTACAATAGTATCACCAGTAATTTTTATATTACCATTTATATCTAATCTTTCAGTAGGGGCTTGTACACCTAATCCTACATACCCATTAGAAGGGTTTATATTTAATATGTTATTACTATCAAAATCTGTTCCATTAGCAATCACTAGTTGGTTATCTTCTTCAGTACCACCAGCTAAACCATTCATACCAACCATCCATTGAGTAATGGAGTTTTGTTGGAATTGAACTAATGAGTTTCTAGGACCAGCACCACCAGTAGTTTGGGTATCTAAATTTATTACTGCGTTATTCTGATCTTCTGATTGTACCCTAATTATTGTATTAGCACCAGAACCTGCAATATGTAATTGAGATGATGGTGTTTCTGTACCAATACCTATTCTATTATTTGCAACATCTATAGTAACTCCACTTGTTGAACCAAAATAAACATTTCCTTCATCTAAAGGATTTACATATAATGGTGAACAAGAATGTAAATTACTTATATGTAAATCTGTAATACATGTTCCAGAGGTATTACCTGTAAAGTCTGTAGATAACCCACTGACAACAAACGTACCTCCACTATTATTAACAAAAGTCATTTCACCTGATGTATCGTTAAAAGTACCACCAGTGACTTTTATATCAGATGCTAATATTGCTAAACTATCTGTAAAAGTTGTACCATCATCAATACCTAAAGATAGGTCGTATGTTGTATCATTAAATGTTAATCCAGTAACTGAGGTTGATGTTGCAGCAGTAAATGTAATTACTTTACCATCTACGTCAATACCTAAACTACTAACAGAAGTACCAGTATCGGGATTATTTATTGTCATTCTATCAACTGTTAATCTCTCTGTTACAGTAGCGTTACCATCTATTGTTAACCAATTGATGGAACCTTTATAATCTAATGTTCCTGCTGAGAAGTTTTCTAAAGTTGCTGTTGTAGTACCTAAATAATAGGTGTCTGCTGAAGTTGCACCAGTAACTAATCCAGTAACTGATGGACTTTCAGGGTCT
>Ga0208899_1003099_pt1 | contig 10826 bp, 19 predicted proteins | sample VirMetDEL_Nov_24_FD_184518 | JGI IMG/M metagenome (GOLD analysis project Ga0208899, IMG submission 184518) | Aqueous microbial communities from the Delaware River and Bay under freshwater to marine salinity gradient to study organic matter... | ecosystem: Environmental > Aquatic > Marine >...
CGCCATAAAAAAGCAATAACCCTCAATCTACCCGGCAAGGATCCGATTGAAGTTAAAGATAAAGACGACATGAAGAAACAAATGATTAACATGGTCGAGAAGATTGGGGGAGCAAACATCAGTACAGAAGACAAGGTCAAGAAAATGACAAAGTTCTTTGAGTTAAATGAACAAGGATTAAATCAGTTCGGACCGAACTATGTATTAGATGTGAAGAATAAGATTAACGATATAATTAGAAGCCTACTCGCGTAGGCTCCTAGCTATATGTACATTACTTGTTGCAAACGTACATTGTTACTTCAAAGCCGAAGCGCATTTCTGTTGCTGTTGGTTTTGTCCACATAGTATTTCTCCTATAAAGTGAGATACTATTATGGATGTAATACATGTAATACGCATCAGTAAAAACATGAAAGAAGGATAATTAAGATGCAATACAGTGGATATTCGTTTGATATGACTGAACATGACATGTATAACGATAACAAACCTGAAAGTTTTACCATTAATTTATTGCAAGGTGTTATTTTCCAAGCGGTGCATGACATTCTGTCTCCAACCATGGCCAACTCAGCCAAGGGGGACGCATTAGAATGGTTATCCGATGAAGATAATGAGATGTTGCAATTATGTTTAAGTGTCTGTAATATAGATCATGAACATTTATTATTACGGGTAAGTAAACAAGGATGGAATTTAGATTTATAGTATTAGATGAGTTTGGTGAATCGATCCGCGCATTCTATGACAAGGAAGACGCGGAACGGTTTGCTAAAACACGTAAAGATTTTACCATTGAGGAGATACCACATGAAGAATTACCTGAAGAAGAGAAACTCACTTATCAAGACATGCTCGATCAGTATGGTGATAGCACTTTTTAGTGTTGTTGTCTACGCATGCGATAGCTATTTTGTGTATGATGCTAACGGAAAGCTGTTACATTGCATGAAATGTGGTCAAGTTATTACTTGTAGCTAAGATATACGTCTCTCGCTTTTGATATGGCTTGTGGTGAGACGATCGTGTTTTGCTAAGGGGGTAGCCTAGGTTACCTTGAGATCGTGCAACACAGAGCGATTGTGTGGGTCATTTTTCAGTGTGTCACCTTAGGTTTAGCACTTAAGACATACATATCCATGTTTTGTCCATAAATCAGGATATAATCTGTCTCATCTTCAGAGAATTGTATTTTGATTGCAGCATCTTGTTGATCTTCTATGATTTCTATGTTCCAAATCTTCTTACCAATGAGACCATCAATAATCTCTGCTTGATCTGAATCGAGTTCTTCTATCTTTTGTGCTAAACTATTTTCTTCGTCCATCGTCCCCCGTCTTTCAATACCATAGGCATCAGTTTTGGTTGACCATCAAGGATCATTGCAGTACCAATTATAAATCTTGACTTAAAGTTCTTTGCATAGTTAAACGCCATAGACTTTTGATTAATGAGACATCCTGTTTGCAATGCCCACACTAACTTGTCCGGGTTACTAAAGTATTCAATACTAAACTTTGTATGATAGTGACCTTGAACCACATTGCACCCGTACTGCATTGCCACGGCCAACGCCCGGGCGGACATGCCATGCGTAAAGAAACACTTTTGTCCATCAGATAAGGTAATGTATAGGTCATCGACCCATTCCCATCCAGGACCAACTTGCAAGAACTCATTGTAAGACTTAAGATACTCCGCACTGAGGCCATGCTTGATTGCACGACGATAGATAAGTGACGAATGATTGGAATGCATGATCTTCATTTTAGGAAATATCTTTTCAAGTTCATGAATGTACTTGCGTGATAGTCTTAACTCATCTCCGGAAGAAGGTAAGTCAGGATTAGATTCATGCATGGATATGTTATGCTGATCGATCTCATCTCCAACATTAACGACAAGATCTGGTTTGTATTTCTGCTTCAATGCTTTTAAGAAATCAAAAGCATCTGGATGGTGATACGGAATATGTAGATCCGAAATCACCAAGACTGATTTATACTTCATAGTAAATCCAGTTGTTGGTTTATATTAGTATATCAGATTAATTAGGCTTCGCAAGCTGTCCACCAAAGTAGAACTCTACAATCATTGTAGCCCATTGGAAGATCTCATCAAACTTATATAAACCTTTTATTGTGTGGAAAGATTCACCACCACCGAAAGAGAACAAGCCTAGAATACTAACACCTTCTGATGTAGTCTTGACTACAGTATCAACACCAAAGATACCAGCCAATGGATACACAGCAACTAATGCGAGTATCACTAGGATCAAGATACGTCTATTCCATGCAGCAAATGGTGACTCTTTGAGTGCGTAGTCACGTGCTTTATCGATCTCACCAGACTTAGCAGCTAAGGTTTCTAGCATGAGCTTCTGTTGATCGTGTGCTTGTTGTGATTTGATTGCCATTAACTTAGCGATGAAGCCAAGTGCGATTGGTACTAAGTGTGTAATGATTCCCATGTTAGTTTCCTAGTGGATTAGTTGTGGCTTTACGTAATGCTTTCATCTCTGCACGTATGCCTTCTAAGTTAGCTTCGACCTCAGAGCGTACACTTCTTAGTGTTGCTTCTACCTCACGTTGATTACCTCTTGACTCTGCGGCCACCTCTCTGGATAGTGCTAGTGCATCACTGGCTTTCTCTTGTGTGATGATAGCACGCTCCATGATTTCTATGATACGTCCTTGTTGACTACCTAGCTTCAGCTCGATCTCTTTAATCTTGCTCTCATCGTATGAATCAATCACCGAAACCATATCGTTGTAGAGGGTTATCCCCATGTAACTGATACCACCGATGACGGGCAATACTGTCAAAACGATCCCCAATATCATCTGATTGGATAAAGTCAAAGAGAAAGTTTTGGTCTTGGGCGTAGTCATCCTGGTTTTGTCCTAAAAAAATTTCAGTAGGTTGTTCATATAATGCATTATTACTCTGCTGTATTAACTTAATAGCAATCCCAAACCCAGGCACGACTTCCTCGTTCTCTTTTGTCTCTGGTACTTGTGTCTCTTGCTCTACTTTCTCTTCTGTCTCTGTCTCCACTGTCGGCATCTCCATCTCTTGCTGTACAGGATCCTGGCTCGCAGTTACAGGTTCTGTGGCTGGAGTTTGGACAGGTGTGGAGAGTGGCACTGTCGTGTTTAAAGGCGAAGCTGGATTCAACGGGCTTTCGATGCTTGTTGGATCGCTGGCTTTTAGGGTACACGAACTGGAGATTGTAGTCCAAGGTAATACTGTTGGGATCGAGTAGGGTGTCGAGCATGTTGTATGTCTTTGCTCTACTGATAATCCATGATACCCAGGTTCGCATTCTACTGTCCTCTCTTCCACAGCTTCGATGCAAGTTGCTGGGTCAGGTGTACAATGAGATGAGCTAACAATCCAATCACTCCAAGACTGAGAATTGCAAGTATAGAAACGAGATTCATTAACGAAACCATTAGTGTTCGGCTCTGTGCAAGTAGTTGTTCTTTGCTCTGTTTGGTCAACGCATGTAGAGTATGTATTACAGATCGGATCTTCTGGCTGATAGTTGACACACCAGTAATCACGGATTGCAATTTCTTCTTCAATGTCGTAACAAGCCAATGACTCTTCATCCATGTAGCCATTCGAGTCAGGTGTATACGTACAGTACCAAGCATTTGCATCACTCCATATTAAGAGGAATAACCAGAACAAAGTTCTTGCCATATAGATCCTCAAATCGTTTAGGGTGTAGATCATACCATGCTGATCTTGCTGCTACCCCGGTTGCTCCACCAATAGGACAAGGTGATCCGCTTAGCTCCATTGCGTTCCAAACTTTAATGTCTTCACACATCACAGAGACAGCTGCAACTTTAAGGCCTAAATCATTTAAGACTTTGGCATACTTACGTCGCTGACATGCATCATCTTCAATCGCTGTACCACCAGCAACAGAGATGATACCACCTGAGATTGCACCAGTGACTGGGACTACACATAAGTCTTGAGAGTAAGCAGAGATGGATGGGGCTATCGCGGTGGGGACTGGCATTCCGCGTTGCTCAATGATTGTCCGGGTTTCAGCTTTAGCAACAGATGACACAAAGACTAGGATAATGGAACCAAATGCAATGATGATTCCCCAGATGAGTTTGCTCAGCATAGCTTCAATGCGATCAAGACGAAAGTGCAGTGTGGCATATCGTTCTGCACATAACTTTTCGTGGGCTGCTAGTTTTTCGTCTGGTGTCATGGTTATGCCTTATCTAAATACTTGCATACTAACAGTTTCTGAGTCTCTTCTTGATCCACTTTCACTTCTAGTAGCTATGTCTATAACGCTAGTGCTTGTAAATGTTTGTTGTTCCATTTGAAAAAAAGTTTGTGTACTTCCACTACTTAAACCAGATGCTCCAGCAATAGAATAGTTTGTATCTTGCATAGCTGTAGTTAAATTAACTGCATAATCTCCAGTTCCATTGTCTGTAATAGAACTTACATTACCACTGTCTCTAATTGATACAGTTCCATCTCCATCAAAGTTTACCCATGCACGACAAGCATATACAGGAGCAGAACCACTTGCATTAAATAAACTTAACGCATCACTATCGCTATAGGAAGATATACCAGTTACAGTTCCACTAAATGTCATATTGTTAGGAACAGTTAAATTACCACTGCCGTCAACAGTTAGGATGGTGCTACCATTCTGTTCAATCGTTGATCCCGATGCTGTGGGTTTTATCGCTATAGTCATTTTACTGATGCACCTTTTAATTGTTCAACAGTTGTCATACTGTCTACAGTTTTAGTAATATCACGAAGTCTTTGTTTCTCAGCAACGATAGCAGATGTATCTGTACCTTGCTCTTGTGCTTTAATAAACTCTACATCTAATGCTTCGAGTAAAGGCTTACGTTCAGCACGAAGTTTATCCTTAGTGATGTCTTTTGCTTTATCAATGTTTACATGTATACCCATTATTGCCACTCCCATGCGTTTCTAAAAGTTCTATCTGAAGGGATCTCAGAAACATCAACTATCCAATGTTCCTTACCCGCTGGAACATCTTTAGCTGCAATTTCTTCAATCGTTAAACCACACTCTGCTGGTACAATAATTGATATTGTTCCATCATCGTTTTTATATACTATTCTTTTGTTCATAATTTTTCCTTATCTAAATATTGCTACAGAAACAATTTCAAAATCTTCCGTTCCAGCAGTTGAATTACACCATAAAGTAAAAGAAGTTGTAGACAAATTTACATCGTATTTAATATTTACAACTTTTCCGTTTGTTGATGTTCCCCCTGAATGTGGTTTTAAGGCTGTAGTTGGGGAGTAATTGGCATCTGGCATCGCAGACGTAAAATTAACTGTATAAATTCCAGTGCCATTATCAGTAATAGAACTAACATTTCCACTTTCACGAATTGCAACAGTATCTCTACCATTAAAATTTACCCATGCACGAGCAGAGTAAGATGGAGCAGAACCTGTTGCTGTATCAAGTTTACTTACACCACTAACAAGTCCACTTGATGTAAACTGTGCTACCTCTGTAGGATTATCTGCATTACCGACACCAATCCTTAAGGTTCCATCAGGTGTTGCTGGCTGATAGATGGTAAAGTTATTCGATGCACTAGCATCTGTTCCGACTTGTAGTTTCTTTGATTTTACTGTACTCATATTAGTTTCCTATAAAGAATCCCATAAACGAAGAGTGAAATTCACCACCTGTGCTATTTCCTTGTACATCAAAACTAGCAATTCCTACATCAATTCTAGCCGTTTGACCAGAGGTACAGTAAACAATACCAGAAGCATGACGCTCTGCATTCACTCCAAAAGATAATCCTTCAATCATATCTCTGACACGAGATCCATTAACGTTTAATGAAAATAATGGCGCACCCTGTGAAGTAGCAGAAGTAATGATTAAATGAAATAACCAGTAACCAGTTTTAGGAATTGTATATATACCAGTTGAAGTATTAAATCCAGATTCAGTATCAATTTTTGTAGCATTCCAAGGTATAGTAGCACTGTTTACATTAACAGTTGATGTTCTGTACGCATGAAATCCATAAGCATCTAATGTTGTTCCTGATGCCAATGCTGAAATTGTGACTACACCATCCTGTACTTTATCTACACCCGTTGTTCCGTTAATTTTAGTAACCATTAGACTACACTCCATGTTGCACCATCACCGACAGTGATCGTGATACCATCTGCTACAGTTACAGGGCCAGCAGTCATCGCATTACGATTGTCTGCTAGTGTGTAGTTTGTATCCAGTGTGGTACTGTTTTCTACGAAACCTATGCCATTAATTGTTACGCTCATTCTGCCTCCTCTGGTGTGTTACCTTCAGCTATCCATTCTAGGTATTCTTGGTAGTCTGTGTTAGCTGGGTCAAATGGAATTACAATCCCATCTTTACTAACTGCATATACTGCATTTGTGTAATCTTTAAGTAATTTATACATTTATAACTCCGCTGATAGTGTATAAGCAAATGACATACCATAGTATGTTACACCATAAAGATAAACTGTAAGTTTATCATGGTATGCTTTAATATTATTAGGTGTTACATTATTAGTTGCACTACCAGATCCAGTTAATCCAGTAACTTTGCCTATATTGTTTGCATAATCATATATAGTTGCAGATGGATTTGCTCTCATATCTACTTTTAACAAGAACTGTTGTCCAGCTAATTGAGTGTTACCACTATTCCAAAATTGTTCTACTCTTTCAGGACTATTGCCACCAAAAGTAGCAGCACCTGGAGTTACTCCTTGTGGGTGAGATTTTTGATAATACCTCTGACATCTTGCTAACTCCATATCATAAGGTCTGTGTTCAAATGGTGTAGCTGTGTCACCTACTTCTAGTTGGACACCTGTGATGTAGAAATTATTAGATGCACTATCAGCAGTATTGACTTGACCTACAGCTCTATTAGCACTAACAGTTGAACCCCAAGATGTCTGTAATGTACCTGATGTATAATCAGTCCCCATCACTAAATACATAAATATTCTTAAACTTAAACCATTATCATTATTTAATGTACCTGTTGTATCACCTTCAAATGTAATTGTTTTCTTTTCCCAAGTGTCAGAAGCATTAACTGTGTAAGACTTGTTAATATTTCTACCATTGTCATCATCATCTAACTCAACAATATATGTTCCTGTTTTAGTAGCTTTTACCCAAAATGATAAAGTTACAGACTCTGCATTTGCTGTGCCTTTTTTAAGATGCTGTAAATGTTGTCCTTCAAATGAATATTGTAATGCTGTAAATAATCCAGCGGATGGACTGGTTACTGCACTGGTAACATCAAGTTTTAAACTTTTAGCAAACCCTTGTCCAGTTGGTACATCTGTATCCTGAGACACTACCCAGTTTCCAGCACCAAGAACATGCTTCCATCTATCAACTGTTCGATATGCTGTATCACCACCTGTAACAGTAAATGAAGTTCCTCGCTGAGCAATATTCATATCACCATTGATGATAAGATTGCGTACACCAAGAGAATTATATATAGCTTCAGTCTGTGCTGTAGTTGCTAGTGTGCTTGTGCTTGCTGGTAATGTCAGCGTGTTAGTACCAGCAACGGCTGGTGCTTCAATGACTAACTCACCTGATGTATCACCTCTAAGTTTTATACTTGCCATTATTCTGTTACCTCTGTCCAGTTAGTTATAGTTTCATTCCAGATATATAATTTACCATCTTCAGGATAAGCAACTGGTGCGTCCCATAAACAAGTTGTTTCATTTAATGTCCATGAAGCATAAGGTTGTGGTGGAATAAATGCATCTTTATCTTTATCGTATGTATATCCTATTCCTGCAAAGTTTTTTCTTAATGGTCTATTTTCTGGGTGTTGTCCACCATGTGTATTATAAGATGTTTGTATCCATTCACCTGCCGAATCATCAACAAATGTATCAAAATATTCTGGTTCAGCAACTATAACTTTAGTTACAATACCATCTACTATTTTTGCGTAATGTGCCATATATATCCTTATGCTGTGTAACTTCCAGATGAAGTAAATGAAATAATTGTATTAGAACCTGATGTGGTGACTGTTGGCGAGCCTGTAATTGTGCCTGAGTAACTGGCTGTTGGAACTGAAATTATCACAATACCAGAGCCACCTGATGCTGCACTTTGATATCCTCCACCGCCACCACCACCAGTATTTGTTCCACCTGCTGTTCTTCCTGAGTTTGAAGTACCTACACCACCGTTACCACCACCACCGTTACCACCTATAGCTGCTGTTCCATTATATGATGAACCTGCACCACCACCAGCATAAAATACAGCAGAGCCTGTAATAGAATTTGATAATCCAACACCACCATTTGGGACTGAGTCACTTCCAGCTCCTGCAGCTCCTGCCCCGCCTCCACCTGCAGCATAATAATTACCACTATTACTACCACTATTACCACCAGCATAACCTTGACCTGCAGTTCCAGCACCGCCAGTTCCACCCACTTGCCCAGCTCCACCACCAGATCCACCACTTAATCCAGATGCAGCTGCACCATATGCTCCAGCACCGCCACCACCAATTGAAGTAAATGAACTAAATACTGAATTTGATCCGCTAGTACCTCTAGCACTAGATCCTCCAGCACCGCCAGCACCAATTGTTATTGAGTATACTGTGCCTGTAGTTAGTGTAGTAGTTCCTGTTAAAAGACCGCCAGCACCTCCGCCGCCACCTTGTTCTGTAGGTCCTGATCCACCGCCACCACCGCCAGCAACAACTAGATATGAAGCGGTATATGGAAATGGAGCTTGTTGCCTAAATTGAACCCATGAGCTAGCAGCAGAACTATACCATTCAGGATAACCAGTAGTCGTGTTAAATCCCATAAAACCTTCAGCTGGACTAGATGGTCTGCCAGCAGTTGTCCATGTTGGCAACTTCATTCCATTGACTGCTTGTATTTCCACAATACCAGAAGTATCAGATGTTAATACTAATCCGTTAGTTGTATCTGCTTTAATTATACTTGCCATATTATAGTACCACCCATCGTTGTCCAGAAGGAACTGTTACTGAGAACCCACTACTAATTGTAATTGGTCCTACAGAGAATCCGTTACTTCCTGTTGTTAATGTATAATCTTCACCAATTGTTGTGCCATTCTCATAGATCACACCACCAGCTGATGCTCCACCGCCACCACCGATTGCACCCCAAGCTGATCCATCATATCCTTCAAAGCTAGATGAGTCTGAGTTAAATCGTAAGTAACCAGCACTTGGTGAGCCATCGCGTTCTGCTTCTGTACCTACTGGTAGTTCTGCTGATCCTGTTGTGCCTGTCTGTTGTACGTATGTAGTTGCTGCTGCATCAAGTGGAGTATAACCTAATGCTGTGGTGACATCACCTGATGTTAAAGTAACTGCACCTGTTCTGGTATTAAATGATGTTACTGCTCCAGCTGTTGAGAATGCTGCTTGATCCCATGCTGATCCATTCCATACATAGAGTTGATTACCAGATGTATTGTAATACAATGCACCGACTACTGATGTAGTTGGAGCTGATGCAAAGGCCCCTAAGTATGTTGTTGCAAAGGTCACAACATCGGTAATGTTTGTAGCGACTGTATTAACGTTAGCAATATCTGATGCAACTAATCCAATGTCTGTACCATCGGCAGCTACTGTTGTAACATCTGCACTGATACCAGCTACGGTTGTGACGTTAGCAGAGATACCAGCAACTGTATTGATATTACTTGTATTACCAGCAACTGTTGTAACATTCGCTGAGATTCCAGCAACAGTATTCACATTGGTGATATTTGTACCAACTGTATTAACATTGGTAATGTTATTAGATACAGTATCAATCTCAGAGACTGCTTCGTTTAAGTCATCGGCTGCTGTCTCGATTTCTGATATGGCTTCATTTAAATCGTTAGCAACTGTAATGACATCAGCAATGTTAGTTGCTACAGTATTCACAGCAGAGATATTCGTTGCTACTGTAGTGACATTAGCAGCTACGCCAGCAACAGTAGTTACATTAGCTGCAATGCCTGAGACTGTAGTCACATCGCTAGCAATACCAGCAATAGTGGTGACGTCGACTACGTTGTTAACAACTTCAGGATTACCAGTAGAAGCATTGAATGATAGATACTTACCTTTACGATCATCGTCTTTAGGTAATGTCATATCAATAGAGGATGGATCAGTCACTGGTGCTTTAATCGCACGGTCAACTTCTTCTTTGTTCTGTTGTGTAAAGATAGTTAAGCTATCAAACTCATCATTGAGTGAAGTAGCAAATAGAGGACCACCTGTAGTAAAGTCTGTTGTACGCTCGATTGTTCTAGCACCAACAATGGTAATACGATCAGAAGCAGTAGGAGTAGAGGGAACATTGGTACCAGTAACAATAGTAATTGAACCTGTACCATCAGGATCAATAGACACAGTAAAGTCTGTAGTCAGTGTTAATGCTGTATCATTAAAGTATACATCAATGTCAGTCTGAGCTAAGACTTCAAAGTTAAATGCGTATGGGCCTACACCAGCTGAGCCGGTATACACTATACGCCTGGTTGTGCTTGATATATCGATTGCCATATTTATCCTCTAGTGTGTTATCCTACCATAAAAGCCTTGTAAAATCTAGTAGTAAGAGTATAATCCCTCCACTGCTGCCTGTAAGTCTTTGTCTTCTAAATGCATTTCTAATTCTGGAAAGTATGATTTTAGCTCATCTAAAGCTTCAGTATATGCTTCTGTCATTTGTCTACGTAATGTGC
>Ga0208899_1003100_pt1 | contig 10825 bp, 13 predicted proteins | sample VirMetDEL_Nov_24_FD_184518 | JGI IMG/M metagenome (GOLD analysis project Ga0208899, IMG submission 184518) | Aqueous microbial communities from the Delaware River and Bay under freshwater to marine salinity gradient to study organic matter... | ecosystem: Environmental > Aquatic > Marine >...
GATTCATCCCAACCAGTGCTTCTCCAGTACGATAACAATTCGTCATACTGCTGCTGACTATGCCCCGAAAGAAATATATCTTCACTAAATGGGACTTTACCAACCTCTTTAAACCCATACATACCATATATTTCTGGCAGAAATCCCTTTGGGTATTTTTTAGACGGCACTGCAAATGCATCCAGTACACTTACCCCCTCCTGTATGGCTTTGCCTAGTATTATTGGCACAGACACGCCGCCTGTGGCAAGTTCATTCGCCACAACGCCAGTCAGGGCGCGGTCATTTGGCCCCATAGCAATCGGATTGCCGTCGAAATCATCTACCCAGCTATAGTCTGGCTTCTTATCAATTCCAAAGAAAACATCCTGCGGAATGGCCCTGCCTTCCATTGTTTTTCCAGAAAGCTGAAAGTATTCAACGTCACCCTTTTTTACAGCCTTTTTATCTACTGGACTGAGAGATACGCCGCCAGCATTTCTTGCCATTGATTTGCCCATTGCCGCAAGAGACATCCCACCCTGCTTTACAGGCATTGCTGTGCTAGACCAACCTTCTCTTCGACCCATCTGAATAAGTCGCGCCGTTGTCGGATTTACTGCAAGATCGTAGCCAGTAAGCTCTTTCATTAATTCAGCTTGCTCTTGTGTGATTGGCTGTCTGAAGCCAGACATATCAAAAGACCGCCTGTCTGCGTTCCAAGCCGCATCCTGCACTCCAAAATCAAGCGGAAGATTTCGACCATATTGTTCACGCATCAACATATCAATGTTTGTAAGTGTCCCTCTGTCTTTAAAGAAGTCAGGAAACAATGCCGTCCTTGCAATCGGATTTTCAAATCTGCCGACAACATCCATTTGCACTCCCAGATTATAATCTGGATGCGGCAAGACGCCATATTTTCTAGGGTCTATAACGCCATTTGCATCCTTGCCATATCTTGGCTTGAGCAGTAATAGGCCATCGCCTACGTTTTGACCTGACAGGGAAGGCTCTATTGTCTGATCTAAAATTCTGCGAAGGTTTGGTGCGCCCATAGCTTGCAGTCTGGGCGATGCTAATTGATTGGCTATCGCCTTTCTTGCTTCAAAGCTCAAACTAGATATAAATTTATTTATATCTGGGTCATCGAAAGATGTAAAATTCGCGAGAGACTTTAAAGCTGGCTGCTTTGTATTGCGTCCATATTCCCTTATTGTTTCATTTATGGCAGATAGTGCATTGCCCCCGATTTTGCCTTCACGGGCAAATGCCTTAGTGCTTTCAATTAATGTATTGCCCACAGATACATTGCTTGCATGTGCCGCATCGCCCATTGCTGAAACAACGACAAAGTCACCCGCCCCACCACCCGCTTCTGGCGACACTAATTCTTTGGCCTTTTCAACTCCCCTTGTGACCCAGCCAATGCCTTGTTGATAGTATGCGTCCTGTAAAGGGAATAACGGCCCTCCGCGCAGTGGGACGGTATTATCAAATTTAATCCCATCAAGTGCGCCAATGTTTTTAGCAGCGGCAGTTAGGTCAGCCTGTGTGCTGGATATTGTCGATCCAACAAGATTGGCGGGATCGATCACAGGCAAATCTTGGTAACTTGATACTAACTGCCCTGCGCCTGAGTTGGTGCCTGTCCTGACCCCTTTATCGACAGAAGAGTAATTATCAAACAATGCTTCAGCCGCATCTTTGCCCAAATTGCCAAAGAGTTTTTTTCCCAGCCAACTAAGAGGATTTCGTTTGCTTGCCATTACGCGATCCCTGTATTTTGAGCGCCAGCCAATGCGCCTGCGTCCGACATTATGTCATCACTGTCCCGCTTGTCTACGTCATAGGCTGCATTGGGCGATCTGATGTCAGAAGGATTTAGAATAATCATGCTGTCTGGCGAATATCGCTGCGTTTCCAAATCATCGCGCAAATCCATAAGTTGATTTTCACGGGTTATTTCCTCTGGTGTTCTAAAATTCATTGGAGAATTTTGCATATTATAATTAAGAAACGCCTGCACTCTCTTCTCTGCCTCTCCTCCAGCCAGTTGAGCGTCAGCGTCAGGTAATGTAGCTTCTGGTGGCCTTGCCGCCTCAAGTCGAGCATTTGCAACGTCACTTAAAGTCGCTAATTCTTTTTTTATCTCAGCGATCTTGGACCTTGCTTCTGGTAGGATTTCCCCCATGCCTCCTGACGTTGTTTCCACGATGTTTTTATACACAATGCCATCGTATCCAGCCTTTTGAATTTCTGCGTTAATTATCTCAAGCAGTTCCCTGTTTTCCATGCTGTCGAGCCAATCATCTGGATCACCATATTTGCCAATGGGGTCGCCCATTGCAATGTCATTAAAGGCTTCCATTATTTCGTTTATATTTATACCAGAGTTTTGGTATTGTTGCTTTTCAAGCTCTTCAATTACTTTGGAACTGTTTTTCCAATTACCAACGTCAGGCATTCTAAGCGGATTATGCACGTTTATACGAACGGGCATGACCTTTGCGTCTGGTATGACTGGTGGGCTGTCGCTCTCGAAATTACCATAGCTGGGTATTTCACCCTTTATTCTTGCCACGTCCAGCAGGCGCTCATTTGCCTGTTCTGGTGTGCCAACGTGTACGCCCAGATCAAGCATATTTTGATCAAACTCTGAGAAGTCGCCACGGGTGCCGTGATAATAAATGTTTGGGTCGAACTCTTCAAAAAACGCCTGATCTTCTGGCGATCTACGCAGCGCACCCAACGCTGTCGGCATTTTAAACTCTGGCGGTGGATTGTTGTGACCAATCCCAGCAGGCTCCCCTTCTGGCAGCACACCAAACTTTCTGCCTAAGTAGTCAGCTAAGTCTTTTCCAACATTTCCAAAGACGGCCCTTCCACCCTCGCCTATAAGATTTGCCATTACATGCCCTCTTCTTTTTCTCTCAGTGCCGCAGCAAGACCACTAAAGCCGATTGTTGCAAAAATACTAGCCGACAAATTTCGTAGGTGAGAAAACTCTGGGTCAAAACGGGCAAACTCAGAGCGGATATTTTTTGTATCCATTGTTATTCTTACGTCAGATGGCTCACTTGCTTTTCTTTGTAATTCTTGAAGAGCCTTCTTCCCTTCTTCAGTTTTTACATTGCCTTGAGAAAATGGCCCTCTATCTTTTAAATTTTTTATTAAAATGCCTTGTTCATTATTTCTTTTTAAAGCAGCCAAAATATCGTCAGTTTTTATTTCATTTAAAAATGATTCGTCATAAGTTGGATTGTCTTTTCCAATGCCACCAAGGCGCTCTTCAATTGTACTAAAAGGCTCCATCCCGTATTTAATATTAGGGCTTAAATCCATAGTGGCAGGATCAATTTCTGTAAAACTTACACCACCCGCATCAATAATTGGTATATCAAGTTTTTTTATCCTGACTGGATATAATGCCCCTCTATTGCCAACATATGTGCTGGCAACATCAGGCGAAGAACTTGAAAATCTTGGTCTCGTATTAAAACTTTGCTCTGATTTAGCAATGTCTGGCCTGCTGTAAAGATCACCTTTTATAGCAGATCGCCCAATATATTCAGTTGGATTATACATCTCATCGGCCCTAGCTTCTCTAGATGCACGATTCATTGGCAATGGCGTGTTCACAAACATATAAAGATCGGATGCAGCGTCCATCATATCGTCAGTAACTTCATCAGAGCGGCCAGCCTGACGCAATTCAAGAATGCGCCGCGCCACTTCTTCATCCGCATTACGGGCTTCTGGCAGCACACCAAACTTTCTACCTAAGTAGTCGGCCAAGTCTTTGCCAACATCGCCAAAGACAGCCCTTCCAGCCTCGCCTATAATATTTGCCATTACTGCGCCTCCTCTTCTTCATCTATCTGGCTTAACGCGCCTAGACCAACCGCCGTTGGTGTCGCTACTGCCGTGAGGTTTGGTAGCTGTGACAGACGTGGATCAAACATTGCATTTGGACTGCGTACTTTTGTGGGATCAAGCTCAACCCTATGCGTGGCTCCCGTTGGGCCAAAGCCAAAAGTTGTTCCCGCTCTTGGCAAATCAATGGCGTCAAACCCTGCGTTTCGATACACCTGATTTAAAATCTGGCCCGGACCCGCTTGGTCGGGGTCATAGTAATTACTATTGTAATTGGTTCTAAATATTCTTTCTAAGTCTTCGGCATCTATTTCGCCGTAGTCATCAAGATGCATATATAGGGCAGACCGAAGCTCGTCATATCCTACAGAACCATCGTCTGGCATATTGTCCAATAAGTCTTCAATAATATCAACCGCTGGCCCCTCGCGCTCAAAACTATAGCTATCATCATTGGCAAGCTCTTCGGCGCGTTCCTGTACGGCCTCACGGTATTCTATCTTATCGGGGTATGCCGACTGATCGATTTGTTGCTCCGCATCGTCAATGTAATCCGCTGGGTCTAGCTCCCTGCGTCCACCCTTAAATACGGTGGCGTCTCTTCCCTTAATGATGACAGGGTTTTCAACGCGATCCACCAGCTTAACAACTTGACCACCGCCTCGCGTAATTCTGTACTCTGCCAGCGCCTGCACAAAGCCGGGTGGGAACTCACCTTTTGGAAAAACATTAGCAACCAAGTCTTCAAGCTCTTCAAAGTCACCCGTTGTAAAAGTACCACGGCTTAATAAATCATTGTGAAGATCAACAACTTTCTGTGCATCCTTGGGGTCTATGCTTGAATTTCTAATGGCCTGATGCTGCAATAGCTGCGGGATTAGCTGCACTTCAGCCTTTTCCATATCATCAAACATAAAATTAGCGACGTCATACAAATTACTGCTGTCAGTAATTCTATCAAGCTCCATACTGACTTGATTTCTTACGTCTGGGCCTGTCAGGGACGCATAATTATCGCCTGCGTCACTAGGGTCATCGGATGTGTACAGACCGCCCCCACTGTGCGCCTGACCGCTGTATGTGCCGCTTTCTGTGCCTTCCAGCTTGGCTGCTGGGTTCATGTACACGTCATTGGGATCGGCCATGTATTCGATTTCATCAAAACCGCCGTGATACCGACCCGTGTCGAAGTCAAAGCCACCCTCACGGCCACGCTCCAGCCTGCTTGCCGTATCAGTAGGCAGATCATAGTTCTTCACTAAAAACTGCTTGTCAGCGGCTGAATACATTTCGGGGGTGACCTCTGCGCCACGGCCCATGCCTAATAAGTCGAGAATTTTACGCGACACGTCTTTGCCGACATTTCCAAAAACCGCTTTGCCTGCTTCACCTATAAGATTTGCCATATCACCACGCCTTGCATGACCAGTATCTGGCCTTAGTTTTCGGGCCGGGGTTATCGCAATTGTGACGCGCCCTGAAATTAGATCGTCGGCCCTTTTGGTTTTTCTTAATGGTCATGTTGGGGTCGCCAAAGGTCACGCGCTTAATCTTATCGCCGTCCGTAACGTACACCACAGACTTCTTCTTGCCGTGGCTGGTCTCGCCCTTCGCAATTCTGCGCGGCTTGTTTAGCTTAACGCTCTTTCCCTTGTACGTTGCCATTAGTCGGTCTCCGCTTTAAAATTATTTAAAAACTTTGAAAGCTCAGAGTTTGTCAAATAACCGTCCTTATTAGCTTCATGTGCTTTTACTTTTCCAAATGACAAAACAGAATCCAACCCGTCTTTGATCATGTCACTTAAATATTCTTTGTTAATTTTTGTCTCTACATATTCATCAAAATCATAAATATCGTCTGTAAAGTTATCAAAGCGAATGGTTTTATTTGATCCATATCTGTCATCGTGATCTGAAAAACGCAATTTAAAGCTGTCAAATATTTCTTCCATATCTCCATCTTCATCAACCGTTCCAAAGTTGACATTTACATATGATGATGCGGAAACATTTGAAGTCCCAACATCGGCTTCAATTCCGTTAAGACTGTTTAATTTATTTGCGACTGTTTCTGCCAAGTCATTGCTTAAATTTGGAGTGTTGTTGTAAACAATATTGTCTCCATCTTTTTTGCCCCAAAATAAATTGTCTAATAAATCAGCATCAGGCAACGCGCCAATTCTTTTGCCAAGAGCGTCAGCAACATCTTTTCCAACATCACCAAACAGTACCCTGCCTAATCCTCCAATTGGGTTTGCCATTCAATAAATCCTCGCCTTGTCAGGATCGACCAGCCTTGGAACACAGTATGCAACGCCAAAATCTTTTGTATTGCTGTGGTATCCGTAGCGCCTCACGATTTCTCTTGCGTAGTAGTTACACGCTTCTAGCTTGCGAAACAACATATCATCGCTGACCAGCTTACGATCATCAGCAATACCGATATATAGAACCAAGACAAAGACGTGTACCACTCACGCATTGGCCTTTTTCTTTGCGGTGTCCGACAGGTCTTTCATGTGAACCAAAAACTTGCTAGACGCTGTGTGACGTGCGCCAGACATGACCCTGCCCTTTGCGTCTTTGTGTGTCGCGCCCTTATGCTCTTTGCCGTTCTTAAAATAGTGCTTTACGCCTTTAGCCATTATAATACTCCATTTTAATCTCAGCGTCTTGACGCTCCATGTCTGCTTCAATCGCAGCGTCTTCGATTGCTTCCTCTATAGCATCTTCTTCCCACTGGTCTTCAAAATCATTGTGCGCGTCTTTTAAAATACCCATTATTTCTTCCCTTTCCAATTTACGCGCTTTGCAGATGTCTTGCGCTTTGATGCCGACTTGGCAGACTTGCTTTTGCATTGCGCCATTGTGGGGCGGCAGGCGGGGTAACCTCTTTTGCTTTTAGCAGTTCTAGATTTACGGCCACAAGGCTTGCCTGTTTTGCAGTCAACCCAGCCCTTGCCTTTGTTCTGACCGAACCAGTCTTTCAGACTGTTGCCGCTACTTTTTTTTGCTTTTGCCACTTTTATTGCCCCAGTTTTTTGCGCCGACCTTGCGGCATTTTACCAAAGCGCCAGAGCCATAGGCTGACGGCCATGTCCCACCGTTGCGCGTGTATCGCGCCTTGACCTTACTGTAGCAGGCGTCTCTCTTGGCTTTCTTTTTCTTTTTTGCCGCCATCTACTTGCCCTTCTTCTTGCCATATCCAGCGGCGTAGGCAGCGCGGCCCTGCTTGGCTGCTTCGGCCTTGGTTTTATAAACCTTGCCCTTGCTGCCCCAGCGATAGCCGCCCTTGACCTTCATGACGGGCATTAGTGACCGCCAAGCAGCTTATTCATCATGTCCTGCACATTGCCGCCGTCGAGCTTCATAACCTTGACCTTCACGTCACCGTGTGGGACTTCCATCATTTCTTCATCGACATCAGAATAATCTTCTTCGTACATGGCATCTTCGCCATCAACGCCCATCATTACCTGATGGCACAGCAGTAGAAAATTAACTAGCTGATCGTCGGTCATGTCGAGACCGTCCGTATCGTGTGAAAATCCCATCTTTTCCATAAAGAGGGCTGCATTGTCTTCCATGTTTTCTACGTTTACTTCAGCCATGTCGGCCTCCTATATATCTTGCTCTGCCCCAACGGCTGCGCCTGTTAGATATTGCGCCTCAATTTGTCTTCCCTCTGGGGTGATGTAATATTCAACGCCATCTATTACCTGCTTTGTTAGCAGTTCATCGATGTTTACGCCAGAAGCATATCTCTGTAGCCACGGTGGCAGGAACCTACCCCCACCGCCCTTATAATAGCGATTGTAAATGCTTCTGGCTGGGCCTGCGTTGGGGCCACCAATATTGTCACGATCATCGCCATCCCTATCGCCATAATCTGTGCCACCGCCAGTTGTGTTTTGGTTAGATTGAGCCGCTGCTTGGGCCGCTTCGATGGTGGAATTTAATATCGCGTTTTCTCTATTTTGACCTTCCAAGCCGCTCAAGATGTCTTCCATGCTCTGATTCATTGAGCTTTCTGGACGGCCTGCGTAGCCAAATTTATTGGTTAAATCCCTTGCTCCTGTATATAAAGTACTAAGGCCACCTGTCAGCAAACCACCAATAACAGGTCTATTAAGAACACCAGCAATTCCCGTTGGGTCTAGTCCCGATCCAAGTGGCGTTGCCCCTGAAGCATTAGATAAAGTCGAAACAAAGTTTTCATTTAATCCACCAGCCGCCTGCGCCTCTGCTTTGGTGACATATCCATCGCCGTTTAGGTCGGCATTTATGCCACCAGAAATACCAAATACTTCACCGCCGAAGTTCTTGCCGCCACCGTCTTTCATGTCTTGGGCCGCAGTTACAACCGTGCCATCTGGTCTGGTATATCCCCACTTATCATCAAGCTGCGATGGGTCGTAATTACCTGCATATGGATTTGTGACTGGTAAAGACAGTCCCTCATAAAAACTTTGTGGGACTTCATTCTCATCGTTTGATGTATCGTTAAACCTGCCTCCCGACAAACGATTACCAGTGCGTTCATCAACCAAAACACCATTCTGATAAGACTTGCCGTCAAATGGCGTAAACGTATTTGCCAAAGTTTCTCTAAAGCTATTGCCACTAGTGCCACTAGGCAATGCGCCAATGGGTTCCCCAGTGGCAGTGACTGGGGCCGTAGTCCCACCTGTTGAAAAACCAACAGGCGTACCAACAAGATTGTTGCCACCACCGCCGCCGCCTAAGTTATTCCCTTGGTAATCCGTAGTGGGCGTATCCAAAACCTCTGGCCGCAATTGTGGGCGAACAGTAGGAGTGGTAGGGGTTACAACCGCAGGGGGTACATAAACCTCTGGAACAATAACGGGATCAGGAGGCCTATTATAATCATCACCGCCGCCGCCGCCGCCGCCGTATTCAAATGGATCAGTCGGATCATAACTAGGATCAGTACGAGCTAAATCTTCATATGGATCAACGTACCGATCATCATCACCACCCCCGCCGCCGCCGCCACCGCCATCGCCATCGCCGCCATAAGAAATTAATGGCTTCATTGGGTTTAAACCTATTAAATCAAGCAGCTTCATGCCAAGTACCTCTGTTTGGGAAGACCCCATTTCGATTGCCGCGATGCGCGAACACTTCAGTTACATTTGGATACTGCGTACAAAACTGCTTTCGCATTTCCTTGCACATCCACAAAACGTCTCTTTTCCCCATCGGGGCGATCATATCAACGAATACCATTTTCTCGCCGTCATTTCGAGAAAAGATTTTAGGGCCAGAATAGTCCTTAGTATCAAACTCTTTTTCGGTCATAAACGCCCAAGTAATTAAGCCAATGCACTCGCCATCACGATAAAACAAACGAATCTGTTCGTTATCAATTGCGGGTAACAATCTCCACGCAACGGTCTCGCAGGGGAAATCCTTGTAAGGGGCAGACGTTGTCCACAGCTTTAAGGCATCCCTAAGCATTTAAAAATCCATTCTGTAATTAACTCTGTATGTCGGATCGCCTTTGTTTGTGTCAGATATTTCAAATCTGCCGCCATTGCCAAAATTCATTCCTACATTTCCAGAATACACTGGCTCCATGCCTGTGGACTTTTCTCTCCGTATTCCAGCATCAAACGCGCCGTATTTTGCTGCCATGCCCAGCCTTGTAAACGTGCCAACATTGGAATTTCTAAAGCTAGGTCCGTTTGGTAGTGACACGTCCTGCCTCTGCCGTGTCCTGCTACCCATTGCTGTGCCGCTTAGATCGACTTGGCCTAGCGATGTTTGTCCATCAAGCCCGATCCTTATGGTTCTGTTTTCATTATCGACATCAACAGGGCCATCATTAAAAGATGAAAATTCTTTTTGATATCCAACAGATGGAGTTATGGAGCCTAATTTTCCATCAATTGTTTTTAAAAAATTAAGATCGGCAGAATAGTTTCCAATGCTTTTTGGCTGGACATTTAAGTCACCATAGACTGGCAGATCATCTAGTCCCGTCAATACTCCAATATCAGCCATTAAGCCATACCTTGTTGCTGTTGTGGTGGCCCCTGCATTGGTGGCTGCATAGCCTCTGCTATGTTGCCAAGTGCGCCCATATCGCCTGCGCCCATACGCCGCCTGATTTCAGCAACCTTATCCAACAAATACTTATTCATGTCCATCGGTGGCTGCTGACCCCCACCTTGGGAGGAAGGCGGGGGCGCACCTCGCTGCGCTTCTTGCGGCAAGCCGCCGAACGCTGCTGGGTTTATTGGGGGCAAATTATCGTATCTGGGGGGGTACATTCTTCATTGCCTCCATTTGAATTTTCGCGGCGTTTTTCTCACGCTCTAACTGCAACTCTGCCTCCAGCTTGGCAACCTTGGCCTGCAAGTCTGCCTGCGCCTTGGCGGCATCGATCTCCATGTCCTGACGCGCCTCTGCCTGCTTAATCTCAATGCTCGACTTGGCCTTGGCCTGATCGGCAGCGATTTGCGCCTGTGTACGCGCCGTTAGAGCATCTGTCTCCAGCTTGGCTAGTTGCTGTGCGTATTCCAGCGGATTGCCCTGACCTTGACCCTGCTGACCTACTCCCCTGATCGCTTCGATCTGCTTCATCTGGGGTGCTGCCTGCACAACTTGAGCGGCCCGTTGGCTAATTAGGCGATCCATTTCTGGGTCAACGTCATTGAACTTGAACTTAGGGTCTTTAAAGTCTGGCAGTGGTGGCAGTTCCATTGCCACAGACGCCTGCATTCTGAGGCGGTACAACAGCGCGATATGCTCTGCAATGTGGGCGATCAACACTGGCTGCATTGATGCAGCACCGGGATTTCCCGCCAGTGACGGGTCTTGCATAAACTGCATGTGAACCGCAATGTGAGCCTCGTGGTCTTGCTCTAGGAATGCGCGGATCGGCTTGCCGTACATCACCGACATATTTTCATCAATGGGGTCCATTTGCGGAGCCTCTTCGGGC
>Ga0208899_1003103_pt1 | contig 10822 bp, 6 predicted proteins | sample VirMetDEL_Nov_24_FD_184518 | JGI IMG/M metagenome (GOLD analysis project Ga0208899, IMG submission 184518) | Aqueous microbial communities from the Delaware River and Bay under freshwater to marine salinity gradient to study organic matter... | ecosystem: Environmental > Aquatic > Marine >...
TAATGTTATTCAGTCAAGGCTCACAGTTCGTACTTCGTGGAGCAGATGTGTTATCACCTAAGACTGTAGCTATATCTCCTGTAACTGAGTACGATCTATCAGATGGTATACAACCTGTAGCACTAGGTAACTATATATACTTCCCATTTAAACGAAAAGACTTTGAAGGAGTATATGAATACTTTGTTGATAACAATACTGAGACGTTTAACGCTGAAGAAATAACACAGCAAGTACCTAAGTATATTACATCAGATGTAAATAGGATCATAGGTTCACAGTCTGAGAATACTATTGTTATAGGTACATCTAAAGACCCTAAGACTTTGTTTGTGTATAAATACTTCTGGAGTAATAAAGAGAAGGTACAAAGTGCTTGGATGAAGTTTACCTTTGAACGAGATGTTAGAGGCTTTGATTTTATCGACAGTGAATTGCATTTAATAACAGCAGACACTGACGGTTTACATCTAGAGAAACTCACACTTGAAGACGGTATAACAGACACCGACTTAGATTATACATTGTATCTTGATAGTAAGGTAGACGGCAGTGCTTTGACTACTAGCTACGATGCTGCTGCTAAGACTACTACTATAAGTGGTTTCCCTTATGATCCTACTAATGTAGCTATATACACGAAGAACGGTCATAACACACCCTTCACCCGTACGTCTAGTTCAGCAGGTACGGTTAGTGGTGATCTTACTTCTACTCCATTCTTTGCAGGTAAGCCGTACAATATGTTGTACAGGTTCTCCAATCAAACGTTAAAGCAACCAACGGAACGAGGAGGCCGCAGTGCATCTGACTATGCTTTCCAAACAATACGTAACGGTAGTATTGACTACGCAGATACTGGACACTTTACTGTTGAAGTAACTCCTAAGTACAGAGATAAATACAGCTACGCTTTTAATCCTGATATCGTAGGAGCTAACTTGACACTTAATCAATTCACACCACAGAACGGACACTTCAGATTCCCCGTACAAGCACAACCTAATGAAGCTACTATCGAAGTTAAAAGTGATAGTGCGTTGCCAGTTAAGTTATTAGGTGCAGAGTTTGAATCGATGTTCATACCAAGAAGTAGAAGATATGGAGCTTAGAATAGACGACGCACAGCTCGATATGGATGCAGCTAATTTATACGAGGACTTACGGGAGGACGATATGCTAGAGATACTCGGCTTAAACCATCACCCTAGAGATGCGGTCTATATGTCTTACTCTTGTTCTAGTAAGTGCTACAGCGTGAAGGATGAGATGAATAACTTATACTGTTCCTTCGGAGTAGCTCCTATCAAAGGTACTAATATCGGAAGTGCTTGGTTATTAGGTACTAGAAGATTACCTACGATTAAGAAGTTCTTTATTAAAAACTCAGTGGAACGTATGGAAGGATTGTTAGACGGCTTTGATTACCTGACTAACTTCGTTATGCGTAGTAACAAGCTGAGTATTAAATGGTTGGAGTGGTTAGGTGCTGAGTTTCAGGATTGTCAGTTCCAAGGGTATCTGTCATTTGTATTAGAGAGGAAGTAATTATATTATGTGCGATCCAGTATCATTAGGTTGGGCAGGTTTAGCTATGGGGGCAGCGTCAGCTGGTGCTCAAGCCGTAGGTCAACAACAGCAAGCTAAGGCACAGTACCAAGCACAGCTTCAACAGAATGAGATGCAGCGTCGTATGCAAGTACAAGCAGCAGCAGCGGAACGTACTAGGGCATTGCGTCAGATGACAGGAGAGCGTCTACAACAAGCACAGCAATTAGAATCTTTAGGTAGGGAAGAAAGAGAAATAGCATTAAAAGCACAACAAGCTATATCAAGGACAGCTGAGGACCCTACAACGGCAGCTTCTAAACAGATGGAATATTTTGCGAATTTAGGTTCTAGGAGAGAGTCGTACAATAGGCAGCGGGAGCTAATAGATGTAGGTAAAGGTTTTGCTTTAGAAGATATTGGACTAGGTTCTCAACAACGTCTTATAGGAATTAATCAACCTATAATGGACCCAATACGTCCTAGAGGACTTGGTATATCTGACGTGTTAAGCGTAGCTAGTGGAGGTCTTCGTGGCTATCAAATGGGACAACAGTTGTCTGGTGGAATGGGCGGAGTAAGTACAGATATTAATCCCCCTGAAGGCCCTGTAAGAATAGGCGGAAAAACTTATAATTGGGAACCCGTTAACGTAACATGACACGATCAGTTAGACAACTTCAACCTACTATAGGTAGTCTCGGTAGTTACGGTATTGCCCAACTAACAGCCCCTAGAGTACCTGTACCACAGACTAATAATTTATTAGAACTAGCTAAGGGTTTGAATGTAGTTTCTGATATAGTTACTACTTACGACCAGATAAAACAAACACAAAGCAGACAACAAGCTGCACTTGAGAAAGCTAGGGCGTTAAAAGGTAAAGAGCGTAAGGCATACGAAGAGGCTCTGATGACGGAAGGTGCTACGCAGTTTGATTTAGACCCCGGTGGAGTTTCTAGGCAAATGGAAGCTTACGAAAGAGAAGTCAGGAAATTGACTGAAGAAGGTAAGATGCCTCCGCAAGCTAATGCGTTGTTCATGTTAGGGGCGAAGCAAGCAAAGGGACAAGTATTAGCTAAGAGTGTTTACAGGGAGATGCTGTTTAATCCACAGACTATATCTGAAACAATATCACCTGAAGAAACTGTACTACAGAAAAGACAAGAACTGTTTAGTCGTCCCGAATTTCAATCGGAGTTAGTAAAACAAGCTGCTTTAGAAGAAATAGAGAAAGTAGAGCAAGACTTTATTAAAGATGTAAACGCTAGGTTTGATGCTGTTGATATAGAAGACGGTAAAAATAATTGGCTAGGAATGGCTGAGAGGGATTTCAATCAATTCTTGACGGGAGATATTGATATAAATGATAAATCCTTAAATGAGTGGGTAAACCATACATCAGGTATCTTTAAAGGGTCACATAAACACGCCTTAGATAATTTAATGAAACCCGCTTTAATGAACCTAGTCGAGTCTGGCGGTTCTGTTATTGCCTTAGATAAACTAGACGCAATAGAAGGTTGGGTTATAAACCCTAATACTGGTGCTAAGTTTGTAAACGCTGAATTAAAAAACAATATAGACACACTTAGGCGGGATATAGAGAGTAAGGGTTCATATTATCAAACAAAAGCTACGGAACTTTATAATAAAAATAAATCTAAAGTAATTGATCCATACATAGCTGAAGTAAAAGAAAAACTTAATAACGGGGATTTTAGTGATTCCTACTTTGAAGAATGGATAGATAGATTAAGAACCGAAGGTAGTGAATCTAGCGTAAGTAAAAATGATGTTGAGCAAACTGTTATTGATATGCGAGCATTGGCGGATAAGAGTTTCTTTAATGCTGATTCAACTATTGAGACTAACCCAACAGTGTGGAGTACATTACAAGCTGACTTAGACAAAGGTTTAGACGTACTAGAGGACGCACAAGATGCTCACGAAAGGGGTGATTTATCTTTTGATGATCTTAAATCCATACAAAAACTTAACGGAGATAGTGATAGATTTAATAAGGAAGTAATGGAGGGTATTTCCGCTGTAAAAGTATTGACTGAAAGTTTTAGGAATCAATTCAAAGATACAAGATTAACTGAAGAAATGCGTATAAGTGGTATTAGCCCGGCTACAACAAACGCTATTAAAGATATAACTAAATTAAACGCACACCCAAACACATTAGCTTCGTTAAAAATTAGAGGGATGATGGCTTGGAGGACTAAGCTTAAAGAAATAAGGGACAGTATAGTAAAGGCTAATCCAAACATTACACCACAACAGTTAGATGAAGTTATAACAAACCAATCAATAGATTTATACGAATCATTTAATGAAGATTATAAAAATACATTACTAAGTGAACTAAGGACTGGTAAGTATATAATAGATGCATCTAACGAAACTATAACTGTTGAAGGGTTAGATAAAGCTATAAAAGGTATTGAAACAGGAAACACTTCGCTAGTTGATGAAAAGATAGAAGATTTAATTAAAGACCTAGAGTTCCCAGACAACTTAGAGGAACGGTTACAGTTTCTTCGGGCTTACAAAGATAAAATAAAGTAATGGCTAAAACAATCGCAGAACTAATTGAGGAACAAAAAGCTTTTGAGGAGTCTAGGCGTAAAGGTTTACCTTTAGCTGATTCATCCTCTACCCGTGCTCCTAGTGAGTTGTCAACAGCAGGTGTTATCAAACAAGAAGATGAAGAAGATGGTAAGTATTTAAGATTAGCTGAGTCAATAGCAGGTGAGGTAGGAGGTGGAATAGCCCTAGCAAAAGCTACTACTCCGCTTTTAGGTTTAACGCCTCTTCCTCCTGTAAATATTGGTGCATATATAACTGCAAATGCTTTAGGTAATTTAGGTTTGAATTATTGGGCACAAAGCCACAGAGACCCCGACGCAGAATACTCACCAGAAGAAGGCATAGCTACAACAGCCATTAACTCAATAACACCGTTAGCTGCTTATAAAAAAGTATCTCAGTTATCTAGGTTAAAGCAAACAGGCGTCGCTGCTGCTGAAGGTACTGCAATGGCCTTTACTGAGGATTTGTTACGACAAGGCCTAGAGATCGGCACGGGTAAAAGAACAGACGGAATCAGTGTACAACAACTAGGTTTTTCAGGTGCTGCTGGTTTACTTTTTGGGGGAGGGATGGGTTATTTAACATCAGGTAAGAACTTTCATAAGTTAGGCACACCTACTAGTGATGTGGTTAAGATGAAGAAAGTAGCTGAAGTTAACGCAGCTAAAAGAATTTCATCTATAGATAGTATGCTGGAAAACCCTGAAGTCACAGGTGAGTACAGGGATTTGTTATTACGAGAGAAAAAAGAAATTAAAGAAAGCATTGAAACTATCAGAACGGGGGATAAAGAATACTTAGATGGTTTAAGAGCAGAAGCTACTAAAAAAGAGCAAGAACATAGACAAGCTATTGTTGATAGAATAAGAAAGCTAGAAGAACCACAAGTAGGAGAAGGTACAGTACTTAGGCCTAAAGAAGAAGTTGAAGTAACACCGAAGGAAAAAGAGGGCGTATCTAAAGCTTTTATTGAATACGATGAAAGCACTAATCCTGAGTACATAGGGTCAATGGAAAACCCGCATTATAAAAACGTAACTGTAGGCGAAGAGGGTTATGAATACGGTGCGTACATGAATGAGGCGGGTGAAATTATAGATTTAAGAGCCGACACTCCCATTCGCATTGATAAAACTTTAGAAAATTTAGACGATGATGCGTTGGAAGAAGCACTCCGCGTGAAAAAGAATGACTTAGAGGATTTAGAAAACTGGGAAGACGACAGTAAAATTCCTAAAGGGGATCTTGAAAAAATAATAGGGTTACGCTCAGAGGTTGAGGCATTTGAGTTAGAAGATTGGAGACGTAATGTTGAGTGGAGGGCGGAAGATTTAGTAAAAGACCCCGAAGCTATAAATGATCCTTTTAATGACCTATTCGGTAAGGTTTGGGACCAAGTTAAAATAGACAATGACATGGCGAATGTTAAAGTTGCTATGGCGTTTGAAGCTATTAAAAAGAAGGGTTTAGAGAATCAATTTAAAGATTTCCTTAAAGCACAACAAAGATCACTAGGTACGCAAGTAGAAGCTGAAGATGCTGAGTTTTTGTTTAGAAACCAAATGGAGAAGGCTGTAGCTGCTTATAAAAAGTTTTCTCAACCACAACCTAAACCTGAAGCTGCACCTAAACAGATCGCAGCAACAACCGCAGAAAAAGCTGTAGAGCCAGAAGTAGCACCGCAACCTTCTCAACCTACGAAACTTACCAATGAGCAAAAGATGCAAGCGTTGGAAAGAATGGGCATGAGTGATGAAGACTTGTCTAAATTATTAGAGGGTAAGAGTCAAATTATACCACTAAACTTATCTGCTTTTACTACAGATGAAGGCGTACAAAGAGCTATGGCTGGGGTGCTTGAACAGTTAAGCGATAAGATAAAGACAAGTCGTGTTAAGACTGATAAGGAATCTCTAATAAAACAAGTAACAGCCTTAAGAAAGAAACTTGACCCTGAATTAGATGAAGCCAAGTTTGTTCAACAAATAGCTAAAGAGTCAGAAGATATTATATTTAAAGCAGCTTTAGCTGACAGTTTGACCTTTTCCGCTTTTGATAATTTAAGTAAAAAACTTGATGCTAATACAGATTTAAATGACCCTGCTGTAGCTTTAGAATTAATGGCAGAGTTAAACAGGTTGCAGTTATTAGCAGAAGGATCAGCTGTTATATCAAGCTCTTCAGGTAAATTATTACAGAGCAGAAAGGTAGCTAGAGATCAAATGGCTGCGAATATAAACACGATAGATCGTAAAGCTACAAAAGCTGAAAAAAACTTAGTGGAAGAACTTATTAAGTATCCAGAAAAGTTAAACCCTAGTGAAATTAAAAAGGAACTAGAGAAACTAGGGGGCTTAAAAAATGTAAAAGCTTTCTTAAGTGAGATAAAATTAGTAAAAGACCCTCATAAACTAGGTAAATTGTTAGAAATAAGTAAGAGGTCAACAGGTGAGAAGTTTGGTAGAGTAGGAAAAGAATTAATTTATGATTTCGTTTTAAGTGCACCTCCTACGCAAGCTGCTGCTGCTAGTGGAAACGCTATGATGACTCTTTATTCGTTAACAACCCAAGGAGTAGGGGGACTAGCTACGGGTAATTTAGAGCAGACTAGAATGGCTCTAAGAACTACTAAGTATTTGTTATACGGAATAGATGACGCTTTTCAATCGGCAAGATTAGCTGCTGCTAATTCCCAAGGTTCCATGTCTTTAAATAACCACTACGAGAAGATAGGTGAAAAAGCTTTAGCTATGGAGTCTACAGGGCTATCTGGTCCTATAGGAGAAACTGTTGAAAATATGGGAGAACTTTTTAATTTTGGACCTAAAGGTTTAGTATTTCAAGATGAGTTCTATAGACACTTATTTGGTAAAGCTCAAGCTCGTGCATTGTTAGCTGAAGAATATAAACAATTAGTTAAAAGAGGTGAAGCTCCCGTAGGTCAAATAAAAGATTACATGGAGTCTAGGTTAGCTAGGTACTTCGTTGACGGTAAGAGGTTTAAGACAAAAAACGATGTAGAGATGGAGGCTTTAGCGAAAGCTAGGGAACAAGGACTAAGTGTTGAAGAATCTAAAAATTTCTTAACTGAATATGTTAGAGATAACTGGACGAATAAACTGTCTAGTGAAATCGAATACATGAAAGACTTCGGTGATAAAATAACATTCCAAAGAGAACTAAGTAGTGACTATGGTGTATTAGAATCAGGTGCTACAAAACTAGGAGAATTAAGACAGCAGAGTTCCGTATTAGAGTTGGTTCAGTTGTTCTTGAGAACTCCCACTAATATGTTCATGGAATTAGGTGGAACGCTTAGCGGTGGTCTTATGATACCGGGGATGAATAAGATTACATTCAAAAGAACATTAGAGGAATTAAGAAGTGACAACCCGTCTATCAGGGCACAAGCACGAGGTAGGCAAGTAGTGGGTGCAGGTTTATGGGCTTCTGCTTTATACTTAGCTGATCAAGGAATAACGACTGGGGCTGGTCCTCAAGATTATAAAGAGAGAGCTACTAAAATGAGTACAGGCTGGCAACCACACGCTTTCAATGTATCTGCTCTTAAAAGATATTGGGATACAGGTAATTCAGAAGGAGATAAAATGGGGGATACTTATTTACCGTTAAGTCGATTAGGTTCTATAGCTGATGTATACGGTATAGCTGCTACGGCATTAAGGGCTTCAGAAGATAACTCGATGCCTGATGATTTGAAAGGACAAGTAATTAGTTCTGCACAATTAGCGTTGACTACTCTAATAGGGGATAAAACTTACTTAGCTAATATAAGTGAATTAAATGACGGCTTGTTTAGAGGTAAATGGGAAGAAGGTGGTAAGAGTGGTACTAATGCTTTATTTAATGCTGTTAATAGAATGACTGTTCCTTCTATTATGAAAGCTGCTGCTCAACTAAATGATCCGTATTTAAGGCAGATAAATGAACCTATGGAGCAGTTTAAAATGGCTTTTGCTAAAACTCGTAGGGAGTTAGACCCTAAGAGAGATGAGTTAGGAATACCTAAACCAGCTTCTCAATACGATGCAGTAGGACAAGCCGTAAACTATCTAAGCCCGATGCGGGTAGAAACTTTAAGGTCATCTAAAGCGACTAAAAAAGATGTTGAGGCGGGAAGAGCTTCTAAAGTAGGCGAGAAGTTATTTACTAAAGAAGATGAAGCTAGAATGATTTTAGCAGAAATCGGAGGTCGTTTTAAGTTCAGCCGTCCTGATGATGGAGTTCCCGGTTTAAATTTAAAAAAATTAAAAGTACAGAAAGATTACGGTTTTGGATTAGAACAAACTTTGTATGATCGTTGGCAGCAAATATTTTCAGAACTAAAACCAGCTGATGCAGTAATCAAAGCTTATAATAGACCTAAGTATCAAAGAATAGGCATAGTGCCGAAAGGTTCTCCTATAACTAATGCTAGGCAGGTCGCAATAGAAGCAGAACTACGTGCACTAAGAAATAAAGCTTTAGGTCAGTTAGTAAAAGAAAATCCAGAACTAAAAGCACAGTACTACTTGTTAAGAGACTTGACTAGAAAAGTTTTAATAGAAGGAGAAACAGCCCCAAGAAAAGTAGTGGCTGATGAATTAACCCCGCTACTAGACTAAGGACTTGCTCTTCTCTCTCAATAATTAATAATATATATCATCATGGCTAACACCTACGTAGATTTCCCTCCCGCTACAGCCGGGGACACAGACTTCGCCTTTACTTTTCCTTATTTAGAAGATGAACACATCAAGGTAGAGATCAACGGAGTAAACACAACTGCCTTTACTATCGTTACTACACCAACCCAAAAGGTCGTTTTAGACGTAGGTGCTACAGCAGGGGACCAAGTAAGAGTACGCAGACGCTCCGCTCCTAACGTGAACCTTGTAGACTTCGTGAATGGTTCTGTATTAACGGAGGCTGAGTTAGATTTATCGTACCGTCACAACCGTTACCTAGCTGAAGAGATTGCAGAGTTGAACGATCAATCGTTACAGGTCGAAAACGGAGGTACACAGTGGGACGCTAAGAGCTTACGCATTAAGAATGTAGGTACTGCTACAGATACTACAGATGCGGTAACGAAGGTATATGTTGATAACAAAGTTGCTCAGGTATCCACGGGTGCTACACAACCTCCACTCAAGTGGGTATTCTCTGCTATCTCTGGAACTAATAATACTTACACAGTTACAGGAGCTGAAGTCTTAGGAGATACAGCTTATGAAGTAAGTATTGACGGACTGATTAAAGAACCAACTGTTGAGTACACTGTAGACCCAAGCACTGATACACTCACCATCATCCCTAACATGACGGGCAGTGAAGACATAGTTGTTATTCAACGTGGGTTTGGAGTAGCAATTGCAGGTGCAGTAGGTACGAACTCGTTGGTAGATGGTAGTGTTACGAATCCTAAGTTAGCAGCAGGTGTTGTTACAGCTGATAAGATAAGTACGATAGATACTAAGTTTAATGTACAGTCAGACGGTAAAGTAGGCATTGGTACTGCGAGTCCTGCTGGCGGTGACATTTCTGGAAAAGCTTTAGAGATTAAGGATTCAGTCGCATCAATCCTCAGATTAAACCGAGTAACGGGTCAGGGTGTAACAACTCAAGACTTCTCTTTATATGCAGGGTCTCAAGCATTTGTGATTCACGATAATAAAGACAGCGAAGCTAGATTAATCATTAAGGGCGACAACGTAGGTATTGGTAATGAGCTTCCTGCATATTCACTAGATGTAACTGGCGATTTAAACATAACAGGTGACTACAAAGTAAACGGTACGAACTTACAGACTGTACCTACAGGAACTGTGTCTGCTTTTGCTGGAAGTACTGCTCCTACTGGTTACGCTTTGTGTGACGGTAGTGCTGTGAACAGAACGTCTCAAGCTGCTTTGTTTGGTGTCATAGGTACGACTTATGGGGCAGGTGATGGTTCTACTACTTTCAATCTTCCCGACCTAAAAGGACGAGTTGTTGCTGGTATGGGTGAGAGTTTATTAGGTGCAACTCCTGATACACTTGGTGAAGATAATGGTCTTATTGCTAATACGAAGACACACACCCTGACCGAAGCAGAGATGCCTAGTCACCAGCATAAAACTGACGGTACTGATAGCGGTGACAATCATGCGGTTAGAAGAGGAGCTGATGCTATAATTGATGGTACATCCCAATCAGTAAGTGCCGATGACGCTTATTATAAATCAGGAAGCTTAACTGGTACAGCAGGTTCGGGACAAGCACACAACAATGTTCAGCCTACCATCATCCTTAACTACATTATTAAAACTTGATCGATGATCGACTCCTTCTCTAGCCTTATCAACACCGCATTCGTCATAGGTCTTGGCGTTATAGGGTGGATTGTTAAACGAGTTATAGAACGATTAGACATCGGAGATAAACGACTTACTAAGATAGAGGTAGAGCTTGCTACTCAACGAGAACGAGACGCTGCCGTGGAAAATAGAATAGGTAAAGTTGAGACTGCTATAAATGAGATGCACAACAAATTAGACCGTATGATGGAGATATTAGTTAAACGATAATGAGCTTATATAAAAACATAAATAAACGTAAGAGCTTAGGCATTAGCCGTAGCAAGAAGAAGTCAACGATCACACCAAAGGCTTACGCTAATATGAAGCGTGGGTTT
>Ga0208899_1003104_pt1 | contig 10820 bp, 6 predicted proteins | sample VirMetDEL_Nov_24_FD_184518 | JGI IMG/M metagenome (GOLD analysis project Ga0208899, IMG submission 184518) | Aqueous microbial communities from the Delaware River and Bay under freshwater to marine salinity gradient to study organic matter... | ecosystem: Environmental > Aquatic > Marine >...
AGATGAATTAAATAATGGGTCAAGTATAGCACCCATCATCTTTGCACCGGCTCCTTGATAGTTGCGGGTGACAAAGTCACCACCAAAGTACCAGGCGGCTCCATGCGATGCGAAGATTTCCCGAGCTATACGGGCATCGTTTTTAGCATATGCCTGGTAGTCGTCTGAGTTTTTATCGATACCTGATTGCTCTAAGAGGTCTAGGTATCTTTGGCGATGTTTAGCAAACTCTTTATTGGTCGCATATACATCTCTACCCTCTGCATCTTTGATGATAACTGGCTTGCCGTTTTTGTACTCGGTAAAGAGTCCAGGTTGGTTTTTCTCCACCGATCCTACTAACTGCTGAAGAATTTGAGGCATGAACCCAAAGGCATCGATATGGTGGGCAATCTCATGGCCGAGGACTGCGGATAATTGTTCTTGGGGTGCAGACTTTGTAAAGATCGTTACAACAGATTCACCATTTTCTACAGACCAATGACTATTACCTCTGTCGTTTTGGAACCTGTATACAACATCAGGGTTTTGAATAACTGATGTGGCAATTGCTTGGCGTACTGGTTTGGCAAGGCTGTCATACACCCCTACCTCTGTGCCGGTTAAATATGTATCTTTATAATATGCCTGATCACCTAGCATCTTAGCTCTTATATCTGCCTGCGATCCATATCGGGCTAGTGTACCAAATCCTAAACCTGCGGCGATGAATGGGATGGATGCGGCAATCGCCCCACCGGCTCCAGCTTCACCGTCTACAGCATATCCGATTGCTCCAGGTATCGCAGATGCTCCGACTGCTGTCTTTGTTGCATTTACTGCACCTGTGAAGGTGTTACCAAGCCCTGTGCGGCTTAATGCTGTCGCAGGTGCTTTAAGGGCTGGGGATGGACCGAATTGACGAGACTTCGCAAAGATCCCTTCTGCCAATCCTGAGATTGTGCCAGGTATTGTAAGGGCGGATGTACGATCTAATGTTACTGCGGTGAGTGAAGAATCAGCAGGGTCGAGTTGTGCTATTCTTTGAAATAGCGGGGAGGATGTTTGAGCATATTGTAACTGCTTGCCAAGTATTGCGGCATCATGGCCAAATCTTGTAACCAAGGAAGCCCCACCTGGTGCTAGTAGTAAGGCAAGCCCAAGGTTTTCAAGTTCAGGAGTAAACTCATTAAATCCACCTGTTACTACGCCAGCCGCCGCTGTACCCTGCAATGTTCTTGCTGTTGCCCGAGAGGCTGTCATTGCGGCCTGTTCGTCCATCCCGCTACGCATAAATAAAGTTCCGAGAGTTTCTTCGGGAAGTCTTTGCAGAAACTCGATTGTGCGACCTAAATATTCTGCCGATACTCCAGCCTTTTCCAATATTTTACCGGTCATGCGGTTTGAAAATGGAGCTTTGGGTGGAGGCGCTTTATCGATTGCTTGAAATAAACGAGCCGCCATTGGGGTATTGCCCTGCCCTTTTTGTAATAGTTTGCCTGCTTCTGCCTGAGCGATGCCTTCTGCTTTAGCTACCAACTTTTCAAGTTTTTCGCCTGAGCCTGTTACTTTAGCTAAGTTTTTCTCGGCTGTTTTAAGGAGTGCTTTCTGTGTGTTTGTCGGATTAGCGATATCAGATAGTTGTGCAATCGTTGACTTGAATGCAGATTCTTGGGCTGCCTTTTTTCCCGCTCCTATGATTGCACCTCGAGCTATAGAATTTCTTATTAATGATAATCCACCCGATGCTAGAACAGTTGCACCCATACCTGGGTCGGCAAACATAGAACCTAGCATGGCGACATCCCTATCGGGTTTTACTAATCCACTTCTTACATCCTTTAAAGCCTCTTCATTTTGTTCAAAAGGACTAAGGTCCGTGCCGGTGTAAACTTGAGAAATGGTAGACATTGCGCCGCCAAGTTGTAAACCAAGTTCAGCACCCCTCTCTATGGTTCGGCCTATATAATCTTGTTCGATTAAATAATCTAGTTGGCGAAGTTTTCGTTTTTCAGAATCTCCTCCAAAAGATACTTCGCCTGTTGCAATGTCTTTTGCATCACCGAGTCCTTGGAATAACTTAGCCCCAAGCATTGCCATCATGCCTGTAGCATCGACTCCCATTTGAGCGCGAGTTGCCTCTGCCTGTGAATTGTCCTGTCTGCGAGCCTCTGCGATTACACGCTTTTTTAAATTCTCATCCTCCTGAGATAGTCCTGCAAACTGTAATGACTTAGATAAATCATCTTCAATGGTTCTATCTGTTCTCTTTGATGCATAGGATAAACCTTTAAGTTGTTGGCCGGCTTTCTTTATACCTTCCTCGACTAGCTCGTCATACCTTTGTGATTCATCTGCTTCACCATATTGCATGGTGGCATCGAGTAATCTGCTTGTACCATAGATGTTGGTAACAAGCAGATTTTTCACACCTCGCCCAAAAGATTTTCCACCTTCTGAAAACCCTGTACCGAAGTCTGCTCCCTCAAAATAATTATTATCCAATGCTTTGGTCGCAAGAGCTTGCACCTTTTCATCGTCCTTATTTTGCTTATAAGTACGAAGCATCTTTTGCGGACTTACTTTGGTTTTAAGTATGTCAAAGTAATCACGCTCGGTTAATTTTTGATCGGTTTGGATACCAAAATCCACCCCGAGTATATCGGACTTAATTCTGTATTTAGGCATTACAGTTGGTCTAGGTTAATTTCGGTGTATCCTAATCCGCTGGATGTTTCCTGATTAAAATCGACAGATGATTTACTGGGTGAAGATGCACCTCCTTGTTCGATTTCAGCTACATCCAAACCCAATCCTGTAAGTCTAGTTTTTAATTTATTAAATCCGTCTTTTCGTATTCCTTTTAATGAATCTATTTTGCTTTGCGTATTACCAGCGGTGTCCATCCATGTAGTTGGATTTTGAACGATCTCATTTAATATAGCTCTTTCGGGGTCTGTTACCGTACCAGGCCCAAGTATTTGTTCTCTTAATAAACCTCGCAGTTGATTGGATAATGATTGGGCCAAAGTTTTATCGGCATTACTCATCAATTTAGTGGTTTTTCTTTTTTCACCCAAACTTATAAGCTGGTTCATTACGCTATTCATATTTGAATAGTTTGGTATCTCTACGCTTTTTAATTTAATAACTTCAGCCTCGTTGCCGAACTTTCCTGAAATACCGTAAACCGTATCACCGAGCGGTATGGAATTTCTATCTGGTGTGAATGTTATCGCATCCTGGCCTTGATTAAACTCTGTAGATTTACGAAGCTCATCATTTAGTTTAAACGGATCAGGAGCCTTCGGCTGTGCCGCTTGTCTTTTCTGATCAAACGCCATAGCCTTTTGAAACATACCAGGATCTTCAAATTGATTAAGAAAGTCACTACCCTCTAGCTCGTAAACAGGTTTTTGAATATAGCTGGTAGGGTCGTTTTCGACTCGTCTAATGAATGCTTGTGGATCATTAACCTGTGCCAATCTTCTTGGATCGGTCGGGGCTGTGGCAGATGAAAAGCTATCAATTCTTTGCTGGGCTTCAGGTGTTAGTTCGTCTGTTGGAGCAAGATCATTTAATCGATCATAGAAGGCATCTACTTCTTGCTCTACTGATGCCTTTGCGTCATCCTCTCTTTTATATTTCTGATCTATCTGGGCCTGTTTAGCCGCCCTTCCTTGAGCCGCAATACTAGCCTGAGTAGCCAGTCTTCTTTCCTCCATCTTCATTTGAGCTTCAGTCTGTTTCTGTTGCTGGTACTGTTTTTGGAGGAATGGATTTTTAGAAATAGCTTTGGCATCTTTTTCGCTCGCCCCTTGATTCATCAGGTAACCAGTAATTTCTTCAGACCGAGCCTTTTTTTCCTGACCTTCAAAGTATCCTTTTGCGATGGTTCCTAGTGCGTTCCCGAAGGATGCATTAGCGGCCGCATTAGCTCGCCCCGCCTCAAGAAAAGGTGAAAAATCGACTCGCATGAGTCCCGCCTGTACTGTGTCTCCGATTGCCATAATTAGTCTTTACTTAAAAAGCCTCCAAGTGCTGAACCTATACCACCCATTAATCCACTAGCCGCACCAGCGGCCGCTTGTTCCTTAGCCGCATATGTATTTGCCAAGTAATTCGCGCGATTAGAATATTCCTGCATACCGATATTAACTCCAGCATCGGGATTAATTCGTGTAACTTGCTCCTGTGGGATTCCAAACATTGCGGCTCGTTGGCCATAGCCCTGTTGGACGAAGTTCTGTCCACCACCGGTAAGCATTCTAGGATCGTATGAGGTTGCTTGGTTTAAGCCGGAAGCATACCCGCCGAGTGATTGAGCCTGGTTTCTGCTTTTGCCAATTATATCCCTTAGATAATCCTCACGGCTCATCGCTTCGGCGGCAATGCCCGCATTATCCATTTCTCGCCCTCTTGAGACTAATCCTTCACGGGCAGATTGTGTTGCCCGTCTGCGCATCTCCGGTGATAAGTCAGTCATCTGTGACTCCCGAAAGGCATCACCCGCCATTTGATTGGCTTGCTCGACTCGGGCTTGCATGAGCGGGTCGGATGAGCGAATAGCCTGAGTCATGTCTGACCCAAATCGATTCATTAGGGAGATATCAGACCCCGCTTGGCGCTCTGCCATTTGGGAACCGAACTCCTGGGATCGCATTGCTTGGTCCTCAGCAAGCTGTGCCATTGGATCAGCCGCTCTTCGAGCCAGGCTAAGTTGTAAGTCCTGATACTGCGGATCGTAGCGTTGACGATTTTGTAGAAGTTTATTCTGCAAGGCTGGGTCGGACATTGCATTTACATACTCTCTTGCTGATCCTCCCACATCGAACTTTTCTAAGGCTGGTGCATCTTTTCCACCGCCAAATAATTTATTAAGAAAGAATGATGGAACTCCTGACGAGTTTACAGGCACACCTGCTCCGCCTTTTGATTTTAATAATTTAGCCTCATCAGAATTGATGTATGCCAACTGTTCACCTTCAGGGGCTTGCTCATTTAAGAGTTTTGCCGCTTGGCGTAATGGATCGTTAAATTCTTTTTCCATATCGATTAGGTTTTGATGATGTAATTTAAAATGATGGTGGGCTGGACATTGTTGTGGACGGAGGATGCGGGTTGTGCGCCACCTGTTACTCCCTGTGTTTGTGTAACATAAGTAAAAGCCGCATCACCCGCCGCACCATTAGTATTAGTGTGACTAACTCCCCCTCCGTGCGTGTGTTCGGGTAGTCCCGATTGTGCGGCTGTGAGGAGGTGTGATTGTGAACCACCTGTTGCACCTAAGTTGTCTCCATTTATACCACCTGAAAGTCCTGTCAAACGATTGGCAGAAGACCCGCCCATATCGTCTTGACCCGCAATGACTCGCCCACGAAGATCGGGTATATTAAATGTGGTTGATCCATCTCCTGCGCCGTAGGTTAGGCCTATTACTGTGAATAGTTCAGTATTTACTGAATTCACTTGTCGGTCTTGGGCTGAACCATCACAGAGTAAATAACCTGTAGGTGCAGATGAACCCGCATAAGGCAAAATCGATCCTGTCGGCATAAGCACACTTACCGCCGCACTGTCTAGCTTGGCGGCTGTGACTGAGTTGTCCTTAATGTGGTCTGTACCGACTGCACGATTGGCATCTACAGAAGCATCGCTTGCCAACTCGTTTGAGCCGATGCCCTTGCTTGGTACTTTGAGCTTACCTGTGTCTGGGTCTTTAATGATGGTTGATTCATCCGCCGGATCATCGAAGGTTGCGAGATCCACAATGTCTTGCAATTTTTGTGCGGTTACTTGATCGCCTGATGCGAAGGATTGTCCTCTTGATAATATAGCCATGATTTTACCTTATGAAATAGATGTGGTTGATCGGTCAGTCACACGGGCATCTACTTTAACTGCACGAATGTATGGGCGACCTAAGAATGGTTTAATGTCTGCCTGTACCCCAAAGCCTCGCTTATTTACCCTAAGCCTCAAGGAGGCATCCTCAGAGTCGGCAAGGGTGCTTCCAAGCAAGGTGGAAGCATTAATCGATGCGGTAGTGGAGTCAGGTTCTTCGGTTATAAATTCGATAGCACTATCGGTCTGAGAGTTATTAGATTTCATCTGAATCTCGGACCGACTAAATACTTTTCGATCCATACTCTCGGCATCGAATTGGCGAGTGGTTAGCTGGCTAATTATAGGAATTGGTTCTTTTTCTATTTCCCCAGCAGTCACACTCACTTGATCCCTGTAGTCATCTAAGGCATCAACCTTATGCACCCCGCCCTCTTCGGTAGTAAGATACAAGGCATTCTGTGCGCCTTCCCGAGCTACGATCAATTCTCGAATTGCAAAGTCTATAGAGTTTACAGAGTCGATAGACTCAAACCCACCGTTCACAAAGTTAAATATTATAATGGTATTCAACTTCCTACCATTGCCATTACCTGGAGCAGAATCCAAGGGCAAGGCGATCCAGTATCTGTTATTAAAATAAACTGCACAGGATAGGTGAGCATAGTCCTGATTAATTCGATCTATGTAGGGCTGAATTGTTTCCGATATGGGTGTGCCTGTTCCTCGTAAATTGTACTCATCCATGAACTCGACCGAGTAGATACCCTGGTCGGATAAGAATAGAATTTTGTTTGCTACCTGGACGATAGATTTTCGAGCAGATGCACCTATTTCATTGGTTACCACATTTGTGGATACATCAGATAAAGATCCACTTACGCCTGTGAGTAGATGAATCGATTTACGATTAAATGCGACAATGCTATCCTGAGTAAAAGGCTGGAGGCCTACCAGGTAATCGCTCTTGCCGGCAGATACTCGGAATTGATTTCCAATAATGTCGAATGTGTCTGAATCAAATATATCCGATGCCGCTAATTCATCCCTAATTTCCCGGTCCGCAGGGTTAGTGTCGGAGGTATACCAGTATGGAACCCAGAGTCTACGCTGGTGAAATTCTCCCCAAGGAGCGGCTGGCATATGCACAAAGCCTTTACCTATAGCTAGTGCTTTACTAACTGTAAGCGATGCACCTATGGACTCATCCTGTACGCCAAGATTAAAGGTGAACTTTAGAAATGGATTTACAGCACTACCCGATGAATCAAAAACTGATGTGACTACCGCTTTTTGATTCTCAAATAACTCGTAGGGAGATGTTCCGTTGCGGATGGTAATCTCGTCACCTTTTTGCAGGTTGTGGCCTGCTCCGATATTCATGGTAACCACTCCGTTTATGGCAGTAGCTGATGTGTCGGTAAAGTATTGAGGGCTTGTGTATGCTCCTTTGCTTACCCTTGTAAAGTCCTCAAAGTATTCGACCTGTGCGCCACTTACATTGAAGCTGGCAACAGTTTGGGAGTTTGCCATCTCTACGGTGAAAGATGTGGTGGTTGGTGCAGTCTTTATTTGATAGCAGTTATTTGGATTGTGAGTTGGCCAGCCTGTAAAGTTTGTGAGCGTGACAAAGTCACCGACCACCCGACCATGATCGGTTGATGTGTTTACAGTTATTACCTGACCACTTTGAGATGCCGAACTGACTGATCGATAAATAAGTTTTGGGGAGGCTGAAAGAGTTGTTTTGCGGGAACGAAAAATGAACATCTTATCGAATCCCTGGGTCATGCCCACGGGACCATCTACTGTTTCTCCCCCACCCTCGTACCGACACTTAAAAAGTGCAGAGTCTTTTAAGCGAATAATGACTGCAAGATTATTGGTGGCCGAAAAAATGTAATCGTCATTATTAGATGAGGCATCAGAATAAACTGCCGATCCAAAAACTGCATTAACTCCATCATCGTTCAGAGTAAATCCTTCAGTTGTTGCAATCGAATTTCCCATCGATGCTACTGAGGTTTGACCTACTAAATTATTGGCTAATGTAAACGCCTCGGCCTCACCGGTAGAACCATCGGAGTAAGTAATTGTTTTGGTTGTGAAGTTTATAGAAACCAATGCAAATGTACCATTCGGGTTGGTCGCATTGGTGAATCCAAGGTTTGCAATGGTTATATTCTCCCCTGGTATAAATGCAAGGCTGGGTATATCATCCAATACCAGCGTAACGATTCCCGATGCATCTCTTTGGCCGGCTGTTATAATGTAGGGAACACGAATCGCATCTGCTCCCGATGTTATTGATCCGAAAAGAGTCGATAATCCTTTGCGGGGTTGCCAAGTACCATCATCATTCATCCGGCCATTCTTGGACAGGGCAACCTCACCAGGCTTTAACTGGTTAGGGCGCAGACGAGCATTCATCCGCAGAAAGAAGGTATCCCCTTCCGATACGAATGGATCGTCTAGTTTGCCGTATGACCTGTATCTGCTCATGGTGCGGTTGTTTTGTACGGATGGTTTGAAGGCAGGTCTGATGTTAGTCCCCACTTATGTGCTAGGTAACCTTCGATCTTATCAGAGTTTGATTGCGTTGCATCTTCAGTAAATATTACCTCACCCCAATCGGAGTCTGCGTTGTTTTGGTAATCGTTCAATCGGATACTACCTGTACCCATCGTTGATAGACCTGATTGATTAACATTTGTAGCATAAGGAGTGGTATTTAAAGAAGCAGTAACTCTGTTGTTAGGTATATCAAGTTCCATAGACAAGATGACCCATTGATTTAATAGGTTTGTCGAGTTGCTTGTTATATTACTACCAGGATTGAAATACCAATCACCTGAGAATGTTCCACTACCGCTAAGGTTGAACAGGAGTATCTGTAGTGTAGGATTGTTCTTAGTAAATGATACCAAGGCATCGTGACTATCAGAAGCTGTTACCTTGACCACAAAGAACCACTTATGCACCGCTGTAGAACTAAACGCTATACTTCTGTAAGAAGTCGCATCCGAGTTGTTGTCAAACCTCAGTATATTTTTGTTATTCTGTGAGGTATTAACTGCTGTCAGCGTACTGCCACTAACGGCATTAAAGGTGTAACTATTGCCCGACTTATCTGCGATCTGTGTGACATTACCGCTAGATGAAGTAAAGGTCGTTTGATCGTCCATATCGAGCCATAAGCGGGTAGTAATAGAAGAAGGTGTCCATGCGGCGTTGGTAGAACCTGATATAGCTAACTGCATCTGATCTGCGTATGCTTCACCGATATCAAACATATCGTTTACGCCATTGCTATTGGTATCTGAACTTCCTTCAGCGGCTCGACCTACATGGTTTTGCGAGGCACTATGCCCGTAGGTTGCCGCATCTACGATTCCTATGTACGCATCGGCATTAGCGACAGGCGTAAGGTCTGTGCCATACCCGATTTTGGTTATTACTACAGGGAACTGAGAGGTGTTAGATACCCCATAAGAGTTACCTAGCACCGAGCGTACTGCGGCGATAAATGTATTTAGACCGCTAACAGATGTACCACTCTCGCCTTGCCACCATATCATTCCCTTAAAATTCCAAGAGTATCCAGCGTTTGTTAGTTTGGTGGTAGCATCTGATAGTGCGGATAGTAATCCACGATAGCAATCGCCTTCTTTGTTGCCTGTAGCGGTGGTGTCCCAATCGGAAAGAGATGTGCCAGCGTTAAGGGTAGACGCACCTACTGCATATTTAATAATACCGATAGGCTGAGTCGTTAGGTTAATTGAATTAGCACGACTAACAAATCCTAACTCTGGCCCAAAACTAGGCGAGTTTACTAAATTGTTTCCATCTCCTTTTGTACTACCAGCTACCAACGATGTAGCCCAAGATGAGTAGTTCTGTGTGGATTCAGCGTTAGAGCTTCCATCGTGCCAAGATGTATAGAAAAGCCCGTCCTGTGTCGCCTGTGCGGTCGATAGATCAGAAACATCAGCGTGACCATGTGCGTTTGATTGACCCGCTAATATAAACAGATCGATTGTTTGGTTGGTGATTACTGAGTTATCGAAAGTACGATACCATACTCCGTTGTAAAAATAGGACATCGTAGGAGTACCGCCAATCGTCCCATCGGTGACTAAAGCGTTTGTTCCAGCAGTAGCGGCTAGAGGTAGATTAGATTTGGTGTAGCTGTTTATCTGTATGCCGTCCTGACCATCCGCTCCATCGCTTCCATCATTTCCCGCCACACCTTGTGGCCCTTGAAATTGAGCAAGGTCATTCCACGCGGTCACACCATCACCGATTTTTAGAATCTGATTGGTCGTATCAAAGCCTGGCTCGCCTTCCGCAAGTATAATTGGGTTCGGACTAGTGACTGACCAATTTGCCGCAGTATCGCGCCGTAGGAATATGCGTCTAATACTCATAAAGATGCACTACCTCCGTTGATATCTGTGGCCTCGGTATATTGCAGAGCCGCACGGCCACCATCCACTATGCCTGTGGCGGAGTTCTCTAAGTCTGTTATTCGTTGATCAGGCACTTCCACAGTTGGTTCGCCTAATTGGTTAAGTGACGCAGATCCAACCTCTGTTCCTGTGGCAAAAGTAAATCCACGAGTGACTGTTGCGGTGATAGGCATTATGCGTACTCCCTCCTTGCATTTGCACCATTGGCTATACCCTCGATACTTATGTGTCTAAATTTTGGTTGTCCCGCAGTTACATCAATCTCGATGTTTGCGGCGTAGCCACGAGCGCGCCCACTCCCAAAGCGAATTAGTTTATCCTGGCTCGTTGTCGCATTCTCGCTGTGTACGGTGTTTGTGCGATCCGGGTCTACTGTGTTTACCTTGATGGTAAATTGATCTCCGTTGGTTACCTCGCATCCAAGTTGTCCGCGTCTCCACCTTTTTACATCGACATTCTCTAATGCGTAGGAACGGGTCTTGAGTTTGGCGGGAATTGCGGTGCTTGTTGTACTTACACTCCCAATCG
>Ga0208899_1003105_pt1 | contig 10820 bp, 25 predicted proteins | sample VirMetDEL_Nov_24_FD_184518 | JGI IMG/M metagenome (GOLD analysis project Ga0208899, IMG submission 184518) | Aqueous microbial communities from the Delaware River and Bay under freshwater to marine salinity gradient to study organic matter... | ecosystem: Environmental > Aquatic > Marine >...
ATCCCGTATCTGTAACGACACACACACCGCATGCTTGCTCAAACCTAATCGTCCCAACTCTCGAACGCTATGACTAAGCCTTGGGTCCTTCTTGTGTGTAAGCGCTTCTTTTCTCGACTTTACAGCAGGTAAGACTTCTGGATCTGACATGGTGTTTTACTCCTGAATTGGGTTGTACTGTGGGAAGGTATATATAGGTACCATCCATCTTTCTTTTTTCAAATCGCCTTAGTTTTTGTTTTCCTACGCCACGGTTTCGTAAACTAGCGGAATCATTACCATATTTTAGTTTACGAGTAGTAGAAAACTATTAACCTATCTCTGTAACTAAGCGATGTCTCTCAACATTTCTACAAACTCCTCTGGTGTCATGCCTGATACCTCGAACAGCATCACGATCTCGAGCAAGTAGAAGCTCTGCTTGGTACGCTCACGATACTTCAAAGCATCTGTTGTGAGGCCGAGGAAGCTAGCCATCTGGTGCACAGGCCATCTCAGATGCAAGCGGACAGCTTTATACGGATTGACTAGCCATCCCTGTATCTCATGCCGATACTTCCCTGTCCTCTCTCGTAGCCTATCAATCGTTTTATTCACCCTGTATTCATCGCTCATAGGCGTTCTCTCACTGTCCATACATGTACACTCCTTATTACCCTACTCTCATTACTCTGAGCTATCACGTAAGCTAGTGCAAGCCGTGTCTCTAACCATGCGTAATTGTTACCGATAAAAAAACATAAAAAAACACGAAAAAAACCTTTACTCAATTGCATCATAGACCGTATACTGTATACAGGTTAGGAAATAAAGGAGACTAAAACTATGAAGCAAAAGACACAAACCGAGATACTAACGCACATGCTGATCCAGTGGGATACTCACAGATTCAGCGTAAACAAGTACGCACCTACTTCTGAATCAACCGAGGCAGAACTGCAATGGTATGACACCGCATCGCACACCGAGGAAGTGATGCGCCGGTTGATCGGCTTGACTTTTGGACTAACCGAAGTTTCTCAGCTGGAAGCAAAATTAATCGAACTAGGATTAGACGAGGACTAGGCTAGACCATAGCCCCCCATTGGGGGGTGTTGGTGTAGCATGGTGCTACTGATAAAGGAGACTAAATCATGACTAAATACTTAGAAACACTTATCAAGGCCGCAATTAAAGCCGGTAGAGACAATATGAGAGAAGTCATATTGTACCGGAACTACATGATCACAACCGATGGCCATAGACTACATGCTGTAGAAACAGAAGCCGATCACGGAGACACCCCAAAACAATTGAGCGGGAAAGATGCTCCACCAATTGATCAGATATGGAAAGATGCTACTCCGACACATCATTTACAATTAGACAAAGAGGCCATCAAGAGACTTAAGGCTTTGGTGGAAGCTATTGGGGTTGGTACTCAAAGTAACTACAGAAAAGAAAAGCAAGCTGGCATTACTGTACACTTCAAAGGTAAAGAAGTTTACTTCTCAAGAGAGGCTAGTGACTACAAGACCGGTCGAGATGACGGGTTGGAAATACGGTATAAAGTGAACGGCCATCCAGAGCAGGAAGAACTCAAGTTTACATTGAACGGTTATTACCTACTGGATTTACTCACTGAAACTAACTTCTGGACTTTAAGCCAAGAAAAGGAAGGTGCGCCTATCTGGTTCGAAGCAGGTGATAGAAAAGCCTGTATTATGCCAATGCGAGACGAATAAACCGAAAATATCCCTTGTCAGTATACATCCAACACCTGTATACTGACTACAGTAAACAACACTAAAGGAGACTAAAACCATGGGTGAACACGCAACATACAACAACCAAAAAATCAAAATTGGAACTTGTGAAACCATGTACTATTTACGGTATGAAGATAGACACAAGGTTAAGGCACTAAATGGCAATGTAGATCCAGTTCGTGAGGCTGAAGGCTTGCGGTTCCGTGTTCCCTTGTTTTCAGAAGATGGAATCAATCCGGGACATTACACAAGTCACGTCAATGACGGTATTCGGCTATATAAAAAGGATGAAGGAAATTGCATAGATTACGATCTAACGGACGGAGAGCCAGGACGGATACACTTCAGGGATGAAACTTCAGGCTTGCAAGTGTCAATTCCGTGTTTGCATGGGTACGCAACAGGAAAGCAAACTTTTGGAACGGATGTTAGATTAGGTTTCAACGGTTATAGAAGCCCGTCTATCTTAAAGTATCTAAAAGTACATGCCGGGCTAGTCGTTCCCGTCATTAGCTGCACCCATTGCGGTAAAGAATGGCGTACTACTTGGAGCGCAATATGGGACTATATCCCGAGCGGCTTTGAGGATTATCAAGGTAGGTTTATTGAGTACTATAAAGCCGAGCTGGAAGCAGAAAAGGCTAAACTTTTAGAGATGGTATAACGAGTAATCAATCTACCCCGACGGCTTCGGGGTAGGCTTGATCGCTTGTATAGGGTCTTTAACAATAAAAACAAGGAGGATAAATCATGGACTCAATAACAAAGATGAACTACGGATTAGGCTTGGCGGTCGCTGGAATGCTGGCAGTGTTGGCAAGCGTTTCAGGTTGTAGCGGTATCGAGGTAGGCGGTCGTTTAGGCGTGTATCGAGTAGATGAGCGTGAAGAGTCTAGCAGAATGACTCGTCACAATGCGGTACCTTTGAAGTGTTACTTCGTGCAGTGTGAAAAAGAAGTTCTAGATCTAAAATAAACAAAAAGGAGACTAAAATGAACAAAGTAAAAAGACTAATTTGTTGTTGTTGTGGATCATATTGTCGCGGTAGGCAGTGGTGGAACCGAGATACTGGTTATGGCATTTGTTCACGTTGTATAGCAGACGAACAAAAACGCAATGACAAAGAAGGCATAAAAAGCTCATACGGCTTAGAGGGTGAGCATTACAACGTAAAGGAGGACTAAACAATGAGCATCTTACATAAAATTAAAGCAGACCTATTCAGCATATCAGCGGTTGTAGTGACCATTTTGCATATATTTGTAGTGGTTGGTGCGGTTACTTGCTGGATCGGCGTTCAAACCCAAGTTCTAGGCAACGACCCCGTTCGGGTTGTTTCCAAGAGATGAGACTGATACTCGTTGCGCTCTTTATAGTCGGTTGTGATGTAGAGAGCGCATCATATCACATTAAACGCTTCTGGAGGCTACCCGTTAGCCCTAGCCGAGCCGTAATCGAGGCCGAGGTTAGCAGGGTAGCCCGAAAGCATAGACTTTCTGAGAGCTTGCTAGGGGCTTTGGTGCAAGTAGAGAGTAGCTTCCGAGTAAAAGCACTAAGCAAGAAAGGTGCAAGGGGCTTGACTCAAGTAATGCCTTTCAACGCCAAAAGATGCGGTTTAAGACCGAACCAACTATGGGATGCGAGCTTAAATCTAGCTTGCGGAGCTATCATCTTAAAGCAAGAAATAAAGCGAGTAGGAAGTATCGAGAAGGCTTTGCGAGTTTATAACTGTGGGAAAACATCTTGCGGTAAAGGTTACGCTAATAAGGTTTTACAATTAGCTAAAAACAAGAGGTAAAAACATGACTAAGAAAGAAGAAAAACAAGAAACAAAAACAATTCATGAAGCGTTTGTAGATGCTCAAAAAGGCTTCGGGAAAGCACTAAAAACAAGTAGTAACCCCCATTTCAGGAGTAAATACGCCGATCTAGGAGCTTGTGTCGAGGCTGTTATAGATGCTCTACACGAACAAGGCTTTGCTTTGATTCAGCTTACTAAGCCAAGTGAGCTTGGTTGGGTAACAGTCCAGACGGAGCTTCTCTACCATACAGGAGAGAGGCTTTACTTGGGAGAGCTATCGTTGCCGGTCACTAAACAGGATGCCCAGGGGTACGGCAGTTGTTTGACGTATTGCCGTCGTTATGGATTGATAACCGGCTTATCATTAGCGCCCGAAGACGACGATGCCAACGATGCTGTTTCACGAAAGCAGGTTGTAGCACCTAAGCCGAGGAAAGCAGTCAAAACATACTACGACACAAGCAAGCTAGCAGAAGATCAGCTTGCGCCGTCTGTGAAGTACCTTGAGAGTAACGGCGCAAAAGAGGTGAAAGAAAACCTCTACTTGTCACCAATACGCTTGGAGAAACTTCAATCTTTGATCGTGGAGGAACCAACCGATGGTATATAAACCTATATTTAATTTTTATCCGGAAAAAAGACGGAAGGAAAAAGAGACTTACAACGGCTTTGTTCGCTTTTCGGCGTGGGTAAAGCAGGACCATATCGACGCTATAAAAGAACAAGCAAAAGAAGACGGAGTAAGTATTAAGGATCTAATTTACGCAATACTAGAAAAGGAGATACGGACATGGAAGCCAAAAAACTAACAGAAAATCAAATAATTAGGGACGCTAGGGAGTTTGCTTTGCATTACACTCCTTTCAAACGAGCCCCACAAGCTAGAGAAGACTATCAAGTAGCTTACGAAGCAGGAGCAGAGAATATCCGAGCCTACTTCGAGGAGTTCTTGCTAGCGATTGAAAAGCAGATAGGGGATGCCGAGAAAAACTTGTCGGAGTTTGAAAAGGGCCAGTTAGACGCTTTTTATTGGATGCAAGATCACCTCGATGGCTTATTCGGCGAGTAACACTTTAGGGGTGGCTAACTAGCCCCCCTTTTTTTATGCTCAAGGTGTGCTTCATTACGAAACATTCAAAAGACAGCAGGAGCAAGTGACATTGAGCTTTGCCTCTAAATCCGAGCTAGCTGTCGGCTTGCTGTTAGAGAAGTACATTCCTGACTTCGAGATGATCCCCGGCAAAACATTCCAAGTTCCCCTAGCTTTTGGCAAGCAATGCGACTTTAGGATAGGTCATCTCTACCTAGAATATCATCCAGTCAATTTACAGTTCGACTTCAAAGATAAGCAAGCATTACACGAACTTAGGAAAGGTCTGAGACACGTTAAGAAGCCTTTCAAAGAGCAGATAGTAGAAGCACTAAAGCAGGAACTAGCCGAGAGGTATTACCGCGAGAGAAAACATGCTGTGGAAGCTTGGGGCACTAAAGATGCGGAGCTTGTTGTAGTCCAAGACGCTGTAGAGCTTTATAGAAGAGTGATTAAACCGTACGGTAGGCAGATACCAAAAGAGCATGTTTTCGTTGGTGAGTTTAATCGGCTAAAAAAGTAAACTACAGGCAAAAAAAACACCCCTGAATCTTGGCGGATCGAAGGGGTGAATTAAGAAATCTGAAGGAATAGCCTTCAATGATTGTTACTTTATCAAAAACTGACTCTAAGTCAATAAAAAAAGTGACCCCCAAGCGACTAAACTTGGAGGTCTAAAAGGAGGCTAAAACACGAACGTTTAAGCTACCTCCATCTTACTCCCTTTCTAGCCTCTAAACAAGCTAAACTAGTGAAGCCGTAGAATCGATTCTAAGCCGTTTTCGTGTCAACCCTACCTATGACATAGGTTCGAGGTAGAAAACGTCTCTACGGCGAAGCTAGACACCTTAAAATCAATCTTAATTAAATATTTATAATTATATCTATCTATTTTTAATCCTAACTAGCTTAACAAGGCTTAGTGATAGCTATGTTTGTTTTATAATTATTCTTATAAATTATTATTATAATATTATCTTATATGTGGACATTTATGTCCGGGTAAGGCGGACAAATATGTCCGGGTAGGGTGGACATCCGTGTCCGGGTAGGCGGACATTTTGTCACCCCCCTATCGTGCATTGAGATAAGTTTTTAAGAAGCGAGTTTTGCCCTCGTAAAAAGCTCTTACTAGCCTTTGTTTTTTAAGCTTAGCAAGGTTTCTTCTTACTTGCCGATCCGACATCCCGATCTCTTTACCGATTGTCTCGTTTGAAGCAAAGCAAACCTTTGCGCCTCGAAATTGATCTACATAGGCAAAAGTAAGAATCTCACTGGGATTTAATCCAAGAGTAAGTAGCCGCTTATCTATTTTAAGGAACCGTTCTCCTTTAGCCACTTTTCCACTTCCTCCGGATTCCACCTCCTCGCTTTTCCGATCCGGATGTTTGGCATCCCCCGTCTTATTAACAATTCGCAAGTGCTTCTCGGAATCGCCAGGTATTCGCATAGCTCTTTTGTCCTTAACCATTTTTTGTTTTTACTGTTGTTATCCATAGTTTTCCATGCTATAACAGTTCAACAAAGGAATCAAGTACTATGGGACAACGTATTGGCACAATAAAAAGTAATAATGTTCAGCTAGTTGTATGGCGGAACGGAGATTATTTTAGCTTTCAGATTCAAAAAGCCTATCTCGATAAAAGAGAAGGCCAGTGGAAAAAGTCTGAAACTATATTCGGTGATGAGCTTGCCGACGTGGTTACAGTGTGTGCTAAGGCTATGGAGTGGATGAAGAAAAAAGGCATTGAGATAAAAAGCCTGGACAAGCAAACACAAAGAGCTAGCACAACGGTGGAAGGTATTTTAAGAAGTATCGGAGCGGTAAAGGAGGCACGATGACATTTGAACCACGACGAGGAACGACACTGCCAGAACTACATCAGCAGTTATATGGGATTCTTCCGCATATTATTCCAGCTTCTAAGTGGGATGGTAAGGATGGAAAGTTTAAGGCCATAACACCTGATGGCATGGTCTATATTGTAACCGTAAAACATGAAGACGGATTACAGCACAGACATAAAGAGAAGTTAGGACATATAAGCACTTTAATATAAAGGAGAAAACAATGCCAAAGCCAGCACATAAATTATGGAAAAACGGAGTAGACGTAGCTATCTGGGAGAACCGTACAGGGTTTAGCTTGACGGTGCAGAAGCGATATAAAGACAAGCAAACAAACGAGTACAAAGTAAGTTCGAGCTATTACGATAAAGATGTAGATACGCTAATTGACTTGCTAAAAGAGGCTAGGGCTTGGATGAGTGGCACTGAGGCGTTGACCGAGGATAGCAACATGGCGCATCAAACTGAGCTGGATCAGTTCAGGGAGTTCGGCAACAAAGTAGCAGAGCCTGTTACTTTTGAAGATGATGATCTGGACCTGCCCTTTTGATCGGAGACTAACATGAGCAAGACACCTCAAGAATTGGCAGATAAAGCGGCAAAAGATATTTCGATTTGGATCAGCGTAAAAGATGAGTACCCACCAAAGGACGCTATAGTGCTGTTTTATCAACCGGGACGAGGCGTTTCAGAGGGGTTTTGGGATAATGACAAGTGGTATCAAGGAGGTACAGCAATTCCGATACAACGAAGTCTTGTCAGTCATTGGATGTATAAACCATCGCCACCAAAAGATATCGAATAAACAAAGAGGAGACTAACATGACATCACTGTACGAGCTAAACGCACAATTATCCGAGCTACTAAGCCTAGAGGAGCTAGACGAGCAAACCCTAGCCGACACCTGGGAAGCCCTAGCTTTAGAACGGTCTGAGAAAATAGAGAACGTACTAGGCTTTATAAAGCACTTACGAGCTATGGCTGATATGTGCAAGGTAGAAGCTAGGAGCCTATCTGACAGGTCAAAGAGCTATGACAGTAAAGCAGAGAGCTTGCTAAGCTACTTACAAAGCCAGCTTGAGCCTAGAGAGAAGTATGAGTCTGCGAGGCACTGCATAACATGGCGTAAGTCTCAGGCGGTAGAAATTGAGGTAGAGACAAGTGAGCTACCTGAGATCTATCAGAGAGTAAAAGTAGAGCCTAACAAGCAAGCATTGAAAGATGACTTGAAAGCAGGAGCTACCGTGGAAGGAGCAAAGCTAGTAGATAGATTAACTATGGGGGTAAAGTGAAAGGCTATACAGGGCAAGAACTATTAGAAACAATGGCAAAAGAGGATGCTGTAAAAGCATTAGACTATTGCATAGATCAGTTAATCAAAGAAAAGCACAAAACTTTGGAAGAAGAGGTATGTGAGCAGCTTACTTATGAAGAATTGATTGGAGCATTGTTGAAGGCTTTATATGAATTCAAAAGGCAGCAGTTTGCGAGATGAACGCAGATATTCCCCCTCTGAAAATACAAATCTTTTCACCGTATATTACCGACAAGCTAGACGGCGTAGAGACAGGCTACGCTTTTGCTATTCAGTCTTTTCGTGGGAGATGCTTACAATTTAATGTGCTAATGGAAAGTGGGGCGCATTTTAGGCAAGTACCGTTACATTACTTGTGGCATGAAACGCCCGACGATGAAAAAGAATTAGAGCTTGAAATGCTACAGCTTTGGGATTGCTTCTCTTACAAGCCTGTCGTGACCGTGTTCGACTTCTTAAAAGATTACGAGTGTAATGCCATCCTTAAAGACAAAACTCAAATGTCAGCCTCATACTGGTTTACAGTTGATTGGCTACCTGATTCTGATGCTAGGAGTGGTGTCTTGCTCGAACCCGAACAAAACAAGTGTGCCCATGTCTGTTTGCTTGCTAACGGACAGGTTTGCGCTTTGCCGACCAATAGACTCGCTTTCAAAGATGCCTACTTTATCGGAAATAATCCGAAGCCAGAAACAAAGGGATATATTACAATGGAGGGAGTCAATCAAGCAGAGACTTGCGAGAGATGGTCGGTAGCTAACACGGACAAGGTATATTATTAAATGACAAATAGCAGAGCAAAGGGAGCAGCAGGGGAAAGAGAGCTAGCTAACAAGCTAAAAGAATACGGTTATACAGCTAGACGAACACAGCAGTTCTGCGGCAAAGCAGGCGATTCAGACGTTGTGTGTGAGGAGCTTGATGAGTATCATATCGAAGTAAAGAGAGTTGAGCGATTAAACATAGATAAAGCTATGGAGCAGTCTCTTAATGACTGTAAAGATAAAACGCCAATAGTAGTACATAGGCGCAATAAAAAACCCTGGATGGTCACTATGTACTTGGAGGATTGGCTTGGACGCAGGATGGATTGAACCCACATTCGCAGAACCTAGCAACAAAAAACAACCTGAGTATCTGTTGTGGCTCGCAGTAGTAGCAAGAGCTGTTTTTGATTACGTTATAATACTAGAACAAAGAGAGAATCGCTCTAGTGTTAAGAAGTCAGAGCCTTACCTTTACACGGCCACCTGGTTTCTTTTTAGCAATGACATCGAGCCACACAATCTACTTTGGGTAAGCTATAACCTTTTTGGCAGTGACGGCTTTGCAGAGCGAGTAAGAAAACGAGCTAAGAGCTTTGAAACTGAATCACTCAGAGCAAAAGCTAAAGAGATTATAGCAGCCCATAATCTAGGCGCATCTCACCGCTAACGCTTCTTGTCAAAGATAGACCAAATCTGACCCAAGGCATAAAGTATAAGACCACCCACTACAGGCTCAGCAGCTTGTGTAAAATCAGCAGCAGCAGGCTCCGCTACTCCAGCTCCAACCAAAGCTCCAGCTACAGCGGTGAGCAAGTGTCTGACGACAGATCCGAGTAATACTGGCATAATGTTCTCCTTAAATTATCGAAGTAATCCGACCCGTACCTACACTGTCTTTTTCTTGGATCGATAAAACTGCCACGGATACAATTCATTTCATAGTTCCAATAGTATTGTAACTCACAGTGCGAATACCTTTGCAACCAGCTTTTTATGTCTACCACACCGCCATCAACGCCATCCAAATCGACTATGCAAGGTGCTGATAACTTTGGGTTTATTCCGTGTTTTTCACAGATTACTCCCCTAAGACAGCGCTGACGATAGGGATTGTCCACAAGAACAGCACTAGGCATGATACCAGCCACAATACTAAGAAGACGTCTTCTAGCTCGTCCATTAAGGTCACACTCCAAACACGGGCTTACATACAGCTTTACATTACCATTAGCTCTATCAATTCTCCGCTTTAACCGTAACACAGTACGCCTAAACTTTTGCAAGATGCGCCTGTTTCCTCTGATTATTTTCTTGCTGGCACTTCTTGCTGTCTCTTTGTAAAGCAGCTCATAACGCCCACAACGGTTGTTTCTCATGCAAGGGCTATTAACTAGATGAACTCGTAATATCTTGTCTCTAGCGTCTTGTAGGAGCCTATCAGCGCACTTACACCGGCTTCCAAACGTATTCTCTAACCAGCCTGTTTTAATCCGATAACCTGACAGTGTTTGTAGTGTTTGATTGCAATTCCATTTAGGATGACACAAGCCTAAGAAACTAGGCGTAGCATGAGTCTGCGCTATAAAACTACTAGCGACTAAGAACAGTATCCATTTTTTCATCAATCCTCTCAACGGTGCGCTTAATGTATTTAAGCTCTGTTTTGAGTACTTCTACTTCTTGCTGTAAGTGATACCGAGCTATCTCCACATCCTGTAAACTCTTTTTAACGGCTCGATAATCCATGCCGACAATAGAGACAACCACCCCGATAATTGCTTTGATTCCGAGGTCGAACCAGTATTTAACTTGGGTGAAGTCGTTGTCAGTCAATGGACACGGCCCCCACCGTAAGCATTTATAATTACCAGCTCACCCTCTTCATCTGCCATGAGTTCCATAAACTTGATAAAAGCAGAACGGCTTGCAAGTACAGCAGGTTGATTGTTTAGCTCTCCAAACTGTAAGCCTACCAAGATGCAACCGTGTGTGTCTTTGCTCGTGTTGCCCGCATGAACCAGGATATGACTTCTTTCAGGTACATCCTCAACAAGGTAGGTCTTACCAAACTTAGGGCTATTATGTGGAGTAATGTTGTATCGTCCCTCTGGTATACAGCTTACATTACGCTCGTTAAGATTCCACGGATCTTCTAACGTCACCATCTCAGGGCTATCGTCTATCGTAAGCACCCCAAGAGTAGCTCCGTTATATTCCGTTACTCTTACGAGTCGTAGGTATTTCATGGTA
>Ga0208899_1003106_pt1 | contig 10819 bp, 22 predicted proteins | sample VirMetDEL_Nov_24_FD_184518 | JGI IMG/M metagenome (GOLD analysis project Ga0208899, IMG submission 184518) | Aqueous microbial communities from the Delaware River and Bay under freshwater to marine salinity gradient to study organic matter... | ecosystem: Environmental > Aquatic > Marine >...
GAGAAAGATACAGCTTCGGTTGGTCTGACCCTAGAGGAATCTTCGGTTCTCCAGGAGCGTAATAAAATACATTGCAGGGGCGTACTTTACGCCCCTGTATTTAAAGTTTATAATAGGATTTATTATGAGTTACAAAAGCGATATTCAAGCAACTAGATCAATAGCAGCAGCAGGTGCTACTGCGATCATAGCACAACCAATCAGATTAAGAGGAATCATAATCGCTTCTAGCGGTGGTGGAGAAGGAGTATTAGAATTAACAACAACTTCAAATTCAGGTGACACGCTTTTTATCGGGGATGTGCCTTCAGGTGATGTAGTTAACTTTTCTTTTCCTGAAGATGGGATTCTTTTTCCAAAAGGTATTTACTGTAAAACTAAACAAAATATTACAGCTTACACTTTATTAACAGATAAATATTCTGGTCCAAATCTAACAGCGTAGGTACTAATGGATTACTATGCTGACCTAGGTATAGAGATCGATGGCTTCGCTAAAGGTGGTATGCCTGCGAAGAACAAGAAAAATTTTAGATCTACAAAATCTGGAGCAGGTATGACGGCAGCAGGGGTCCGTGCATACAGAAGAATGAACCCTGGATCAAAATTAAAAACAGCAGTAACAGGTAAAGTTAAAAAAGGATCTAAGGCAGCTAAGAGAAGAGCATCTTATTGCAGAAGATCAAAAGGACAAATGAACATGCATAATATTAACTGTTCTAAAACTCCAGAAAAACGAATATGTGCTGCAAGGAGAAGGTGGAAATGCTAAATGTCATATTTAAATGCAAACATACCACCTATATATTGTAAATTAAGAAAGGAGTATCTTTATGACCTTAAACAACATAAAGGAGAGACTGAAGAATGTGTGGTCTTCGCTATCACATCTATTCCAGGTCGTGCAATCTTATTTAACATCATGCTTCCCAATGGTGCGTGCTATTGGCGTCTGCCTATCTCAGCGTTTTTCCAAAAATCACATGATAGAGCCGATGTGCCGGATATGCAGGCGCACGAGTTGGAACTGTGGAACTGTTTCAGTTATTATCCTAGTGTTACTACTTTTGATTATTTAATCGGAGAAAAAGGTAAGTATCTAGGTTTAGATAAAAAGTTTTTATATGGAAACTATTTATTTACAATTGATTGGGCTCATCCAGACCCTAATATTTTGGACGTTGAACATTCTGAGATACCTGAAGAACATAAGTGTGCACATATATTGGCTCTTGATAATGGCAATTACGCAGCTCAGCCTAATAATCGTATTCTTTGGAATGTTGGTTCATACACTACTGATAACAGCTGGCCTGACTATACAGTCCAAACTACAGAATGGAATGTTGAAAATAAAGGGTTGGTTAGTGAAGATACTGACAAAATGTTTTATAATATAGAAAAGAAAGAAGAATAATTATGAATTTAATAAGAGATTTAAAAAAACAAATAGAAGATAAAAGAAAGCAAGAGTCTATGGTTGCTCAACTTAGAAAAAGAAGTAAAGAGTCAATTTCTAGACCTAAAGCTGAAAAAAATATCACATCAAACGATCCTAGATTACAAGGCATTTAAATGTTTGATAGATGGATGTACGGTTTTTTTGGCGCTATAGATGCGATCTTTGAAAAGATTGATAGTATAATATTCAAAAAGAAAAAAGGTAAAAAGAGATGAAGAAGTGTCAAAAGTGTGAAAAAGAGTTTCAACCAAAAGATGAGCTGGATCAATTCTGTAGTCAGGATTGTAAAGAGGAGGCATTAGCTGAATTAGATTCTGGTTCTGATGAGTGCCTATCATGTCAATAAAAATAAATGAGAACACCAGTATCGGTCTCCCGTTAAGGAACTTAATTGGTCTGATCGCAGCCATAGTTGTCGGAGCATGGTTTGCTTTCGGTGTTATCGAAAGACTTAATAAACTAGAAACTAAAAATCAGTTGTTTGAAAAAGATTTATTAGAGGCTAGTGTTCAAAAACCCATCGATCAGGAGCAGTTCATGATCCTAGAATGGCAGGCAACACAAATAGAGAAGATGCAAAAAATGTTAGAAGCAAATGTACACACAGGTGTAATGTTATCTAGTCATGAAAAAGAAATTGAAAAATTAAAAAAAGATATTGAAAAATTAAAGGATGCAACAAGAGATATCAAGTTTGCAAATGGTAATGGAGGACATTAATGATAAAATTAGTATTTGCATTGTGTTTATTCATAAATGGTGAACTTGTAGAACACAGAATACAAGATAGTTTATCTACTTGTTTAAAGATGAAAAGAGAAGCCACTAGAAATATGGAAATGCAAAACAAAACGTTCATGTGCGGGGAGGTAGAGGCTGAGCTTTACAAGAACGTAGATGGAAGCTATAGTATAGATAAAATTATTCAACCGAAATAATGAATCTTTCACGAAACTTCACTCTTCAAGAGCTAATTAAATCGGACACAGCGATTCGTAAAGGGATTGATAATAATCCTAATGCAGATCAAATAGAAAAATTAAAAAGACTTTGTGAAAATGTTCTTCAACCTGTCCGGGATCATTTCGGCAGAGTTAAGGTGACTAGCGGATATCGTAGTCCTGAACTATGTTTAGCTATTGGTAGCTCGATCAATTCACAGCATGCTAAAGCTGAAGCCGTTGATTTCGAATGTGTTGGTGTAGATAATGCTGAGGTGGCTGATTGGGTTAATCAGAACATTAGAACAGATCAGTTAATTCTTGAATATTATACCCCAGGAGAACCTAATTCTGGATGGATCCATGCAAGTTGGGTTGAATTTAATCCAAGATGCCAGTATATGAGAGCATATAGAGAAGATAAAAAAACAAAATATAAACCAATAATAGGAAAGGCAGTAGACTTAGTATAATGGGAATTACAAGATCACAAATGACACAACAGATTGATGGCAAGTTAAGAGGTGCCAAAGATGAAAAGAAAAAAGAAAAAAAGAAACTTCAAGCTAAAAAATCCAATAAAAAGAATCCTCTCGCTAGGACATTTACTGTTTAGACCAAGAGTGGTACAATCTAAGAAGTTATATAACCGCAAAAAGCAGAAGTTATACACTCTGAATGCCGCGGCACAAAAGGAGATTTAAATGGCAAAAAAGGGACCTTGTTGGAAAGGCTATGAAATGATTGGGATGAAAACCAAGAACGGTCGTAGTGTTCCTAATTGTGTTAAGAAAGCTAAAACAGGTTTACTTGCTAACACTTCTGTTTCACCTTCTGTTACTGCAGAATCTGGTGTAGATGGTAAAATTACTTATGAAAATAAAGGTGTAGGATTAGGAATTAGTAACAAAAAATTTGGTAACATAAATATTTCTAAATCAGATAGAAAAGAAAGTATGGAAGGTTTTAAAGATTTAGAAACTAAATCTAAAAATATTAACTATAATAAAACTTTTAAAATAAATGATTCAAGTTCATTTAATATTAATTTAAATAAGGGTCAATCAAGTAATAATTTTGGTAACAAAAATAAAACAAAAGGTGGCACATTAACTTTTACTAAAACATTTAGCTCAGGTGGTTATAATGGAAAGTTTATAAAACATGACTCAGCAGGAATAGAGTTATCTAATAAAAATTCAATAGACTATTATGGAGATTTATTAAAGTAATGGAAGAAGCAACTGAATACAAAGCCTATTTAGAGGCATTAAAAAAAGCAACGGATTCTGTCAAAGAAGAAAAACAGGATAAAGCTGCAAAAGCTGTAGCTAAAATGAAAATAACACAATTCTCTTGCGGTGGTATGGGTATCGCTGTTAAGGGAGGAAAATTTGAAGGAGTAAGATAATGGGTAAAGCTTATAAAAAAAATAAAATGGAAGAGGCTGCTGATAAAATTATTAAGTCATCTAACTTACCAGATGCATCAGATATAAGAAAAGATGTTAAGAAAAAAATGTCAGGTGGTATGGCGATCGGTGGTGGTCATAAAAATTACAAAATGACAGGTATGATGACTGCCAAGTATGGTAAAATGGCAAAATCAAAATAGGTTAAGGATGAAATGGCTACATCAGGAACTACAAGTTTTAATATCACGATTGATGAAGTTATTGAGGAGGCTTACGAAAGATGTGGCGTAAGAACTAATTCAGGTAACGACATTCGATCTGCTAGAAGAAGTTTAAATCTTCTATTTTCTGAATGGGGTAACAGAGGTATTAATCTTTGGAAAGTTAAATCTGAAACAACTACATTTGTAAACGGTCAAGTAACTTATAATACTCCAAGCGATTGTAACGATGTTTTAGAAGCTGTTGTAACTACAACAGGTGGAACACAACAAACTCTTACAAAGATTTCTAGATCAGAGTATATTGCAATACCAAATAAAACTGATACAGGAACTCCTTCTCAGTATTATGTAAACAGACAAATCAATCCAACTATTAGTTTATATCTGGCTCCTGATACGAGCGCAGTGACTAATATATTCTATTACTATCTTGCAAGAATCGAAGATGTAGGTGCATACACTAATACTTCAGATATGCCATTTAGATTCTTTCCATGTATGGTATCTGGATTAGCATTTTATTTATCACAAAAAATTGCACCTGATAGAATACAAGCATTAAAATTATTATACGAAGATGAATTAAAAAGAGCATTAGAAGAAGATGGACAAAGAACATCTGTTTACATCACTCCTAATGTTTATTACCCACAAGGATCGTAATGGCTTACGCAAAAGGTAAATATTCACAATCCATCTCAGATAGATCGGGACAAGCTTTTCCATATAAAGAAATGGTAAAAGAATGGAATGGATCATGGGTACATATTTCTGAATTTGAAGCAAAACATCCTCAGCTAGATCCAAAGCCACATATGGCAGATCCTGTAGCGTTATGGAATGCAAGACCTCAAAGACCTGCACCTGTAACAGTATACTTGGATCCACAATATTGGCCAGGTCAGTTTACCTCTAATGGTATGCAGCCATCTGTAGATCCTTTAGAAGAAAACAACAAGAGACAGTTGGGAACAAGAGTAGGGAGTGTTACAATAAGTATTACATAATATGACATACGCAGAATTATTACAAAAAGTTAGAGATTACACAGAAGTTGGATCAACTGTTTTAACAGATTCTATCATTCAAGGTATGATTAGAGATGCAGAGCTTCGTATTTTTAGAGAAGTGGATGCAGATTATACCAGAGAATATGCTACTGCTAATTTAAACTTAAATTCACCATATTTGGATTTACCAAGTTCACCTGCAACTTCAGGAACTAGAACATCTATCATTGTAAGATCAATACTAGTATTTGATTCTAATCAAAGCCCTACTACAAAAGAATACTTAGAAAAAAGAGACACAAGTTTTATATTTGAATACAATTCAACAGGAGCGACAGGGGTTCCTAAATACTACGCTAATTGGAAGGAGACTACATTGATTATGGCTCCAGCTCCAGATGCTCAATACAAAGTTCAGTTAAGTTATATTTACTCACCTGATGAACTATCAGCTACGAATACAGAGACCTATGTCTCTAAAAATGCTCCTGATCTTCTATTTAATGCTGTTATGGTCAATGCATATGAGTTTTTAAAAGGGCCTATGGATATGTACAAAATCTATTCAGACAAGTATAATGTAGCTATACAAAGTTTTGCGTTAGAGCAAATGGGCAGAAGACGTAGAGACGAGTATACGGATGGGGTGCCAAGAGTTAAAATTCAAGCACCTTCACCGAATAATTAAAGATTTTAATAAGGAGAAAACAACATGGCAATATCACAAGCAGTAGCCAATTCTTTTAAATCAGAAATCCTTCAAGGTATTCATGATTTAGAATCTGGTGGTGACACATTTCAATTAGCATTATATACATCAGTAGCTAATCTTTCAGCAGCAACAACTTCATACACAACAACAAGTGAAGTAGCAGCGTCTGGACAATATGTAGCTGGAGGTGGTGTATTACAATCACAACAAGTTTCACTAGCAACAGGCGGAGTCGCAATTGTTGACTTTGCAGATTTATCTTTCACAGGTGTAACATTAACTGCGAGAGGTGCTTTAATTTATAATACAACTGAAGCTAAAAAAGCAGTTTGTGTTTTAGATTTTGGTGCTGATAAAACTGCAACTTCTGGAACGTTTACAATTCAATTTCCAAACTTTACGAGTTCGTCAGCTATTTTAAGAATCGCATAATTTTAACAGGGGGGCCTGATGGCAGATATTACAGTACAGGTATCGTCAGCAGGTCTCACTGCTTATGGAGCCGACGCTTATGGTGTCGGTAGTTATGGTGGTAACTCACAACCTACTATTCAATTACAGTCTGCAGAAGCCTACAATGTATCTGGTTGGGGTGGTATTACTTGGGGTTATGCTCAATGGGGAAATCTTAATGATGTAAGTGTACAACTTACAGGTCTTACAACTTTACAAACCTCCACAGGTGATGAAGCCGCAACTCCTAATCAAGGTTGGGGTAGATTAACTTATGGTTTTTTACCATGGGGTCAAGCTTTTGAAGACCAAACAGTTCAAGTAACAACTCCAGGAAAAGGAACTACATGGGGGTCTGATGTTTGGGGAGATGCAGAATGGGCTCAAATATCTGGAATGGATACAGACCAAGGTTCTGTTGATACTCAAATAGATGTTGCACCTTCAATTACAGGAGAAGAGTTAAATACAACAACTGATACAGCAGTTGCTGGAGCTAGTGCTGAAGTACCATTAACTGCTTTAAATGAAATACAGACATTTACAGGTAATGAGTTTGCAGGTGAAGTTGTTGTAGTTGAAGTTACTTCTCCATCTAATGATGAGTGGGGAACTGAATATTGGGGTGCAGGCCAGTGGGGTGTTGGTGATGGAGTCACTATAGCTTTAGGACAAGAGACAATTAGTGGAGATGCTAATGTTGAAGTTACTGGTATATCAGAACTAAATACAACAACAGGATCTTTAGGACAAGCTTCCGTTTACGAGTTCCCTAATCCTGCAACAGCCACAGCTTCAGTAAATAATGTATTTGGTGGTGAATTAGTTGAAGTTCAAGTTTCTACAGCCTCTGCAGTTCCGTGGGGTTATGCTCCTTTTGGAGAAGGTCAATGGGGTCAAGGTGTTGGAACAGATATAAGCATAGGTGGTGAGGAAGTAGCTGTACCTAGTGTTGAAGTTCCAGTAAATAACACTAACTTAACTATTAACTCGTTTGCTAATAATCAACCTACAGTTACAGCAGATGCTAATACCCTTCAAACAGGAGAAGAATTAACTGCAGTTTTAGGTAATGAAGATGCTATTCCTAATACACAAGTTGATGTAACAGGTATTGAATTAGGACCTATTATAATAGGTGATTTCTTAGCTGGAATTAGTGCAGAAGTTCAACCAACAGGAGTGACAGCAACCACTTCTACAGGTATAATAGGATTAAACGCATGGGAATTAGTTGACCCTGGAACAGCTCCAACTTGGACGGTAGTTGACAAGGCGGCTTAACCCAAATAAAATTAAGATATTTAATAAAGGATAAAAAATTATGGCATCAAGTTATTCAACAGATTTAAAATTAGAGCTGATGGTAACAGGGGAAAACTCTGGTACATGGGGCGATAAAACAAATACAAACTTAAACTTAGTACAACAAGCAATTGCAGGTTATGAAGCTATTGATGTTGCATCAGCAGATGTAACTTTAGCTATGACTAATGCAACTTTATCTAATGCAAGAAACGCTGTACTTAATTTAACAGGAACTTTAGCAGCGAACAGAGAAGTTCTTGTTCCAGATGGAATTGAAAAAACATACATCGTAAAAGACAGCACAACAAGAGCTGGATTTACACTTACTTTTAAAACTGTAAGTGGAACAGGTGTAACAATCGTTGCAGGTAAAACTCATGTTATCTATGTTGACGGAACAAACGCAGTTGATGTGTTTTTCTTAAAAGATGTTGTGGAAGATTCTACACCGCAGCTTGGTGGGGATTTAGATGCTAACGGAAACAATATCTTAATCGATAATGGTAATTCCATTAATGATGAAAACGATAACGAACAAATTAAATTTGCAACTACTGCTTCTGCTGTAAACGAAATGACTGCAACTAATGCAGCTACAGGAAATGCTCCTGAGTTATCAGCAACGGGTGGTGACACAAACGTAGATTTAAATTTAACACCTAAAGGTATTGGAAGAGTCACTTTTAATGGTGGTGGTAAAATTCAACAATTAGCTGAGAAAGTTACTACAGAAGCGACTGCTGCTACAGGCACAGTTAATTATGATGTTTTAACTCAAGCAGTATGGAACTTTACTACGGATGCTTCAGCTAACTGGACACTAAATATTAGAGGTGATGGTTCAAACACATTAAATTCAATTATGGATATTGGAGAATCAATAACAGTAGCACATATCGTATCTCAAGGTGCAACTCCATACTACAATTCAGCTGTACAAGTTGATGGTAGTTCAGTTACACCAGAATGGCAAGGTGGAGCAGCACCAACAGCAGGAAACGCTAGCTCACTTGACGCTTATACATATACTGTTATAAAGACTGCAGATGCTACATTTACAGTGTTAGCTTCTCAAACACAGTTTGCATAATAGGAGGATTATAGAAAAATGCCAATTATCGGTTCATTCGCAGCAGGAGGAGTAGGAGGCTTTGGTCAAAGAAAAGGCGGAGCAGTAATATATGAATTTCAATATTTAGTTGTCGCTGGAGGCGGCGGCGGCGGAGCCGGAGGCGGAGGCGGAGCGGGAGGTTTTAGAACTTCTGAAGATTCCTCTACTTTAGAATTAGAAGCTGGCGAATACACAATTACAGTTGGTTCAGGTTCAGGACCTGTTCCAGGAAACGATAGTTGCCCAAGAGGAGGCGATTCAGTTTTCAGTACAATTACTTCAACAGGTGGCGGTGGAGGTGGTTATTATAACCCAGAAGCTCCTGGTGGAAGTGGTTCAGTTCAATTCCCTGCAGCTACAGGTAACACTCCTCCAGTTAGTCCCCCTCAAGGTAATCCTGCGGGACCAAATATTCAATCTGGCGGTGGCGGTGCTGGTGGTAGTGGAGGAACATCTACTCCAGGCGGTGGACCTGGTGGAGTTGGAAGAGACAGCTCTGTATCAGGATCTTCAGTAGAATACGCTGGCGGTGGAGGTGGCGGAGGCTACATTCCAAATACATCTCCAGGACCTGCACAAGATGGCGGTGGAAACGGTGGTAGTAGAACTGGTTCTGGTTCACCTGGCACTAACGGAAAAGGCGGCGGAGGCGGCGGAATGGGTCAAGACGGATCCCCTCCTAATGGTGCTGGTGGTTCAGGTGTTGTAATTGTTAGAGCACCTTCAGATGCAACTTTCACTGTTGCTCCAGGAACTAATACAACTTCGACTGCACCAAACGGTGATCAAGTAGCAACATTTACAGTTTCAGGAACACTTACGGTAGAATAATGGCAACATTTGCAAAATTAGACGAAAACAACATAGTCACTCAAACTATTAAAGTAGGAAATGATGTACCTACTTCAAATGGCCCTTTAGGTGAAAATGATATGCATGTTGATGGAGAAACTTATTGTGCAAACACTTTTGGTGGCACTTGGAAACAATGTTCAGTACCAGGTGCTTTTAGAAAACAAAATGCAGGAATAGGAGATACCTATGATGCTGTTAAAGATAAATTTATAAGACCACAACCTTTCCCTTCTTGGACTTTAGATGCTAATGATGATTGGCAAGCTCCAGTAACAAGACCAGCAGATGAAAGTTTGTTTATAAGTGACACTGTAGTATTAAGATGGCCTTATTGGAATGAAGAAAATTACAGATGGCAAAGTGAAAATGTTTTAGAAGATCCAATGGTTGCTTATCATTGGGATACAAACACCAATACTTGGGTAGTTAGCTAGCCTTTACTTTACAAAAAATTTATAGTATACATCATACATATATAGTATACATCATACATATAAAGTATGAGTAGTGTGAACAAATTAGAAATTATAAACTTTAAAAGCAAACCAAAAAATAATTTTTTTGCACCTGAATGGAATTATTATTTATTTGAATCAAAAATAGATAAAATTGATTTCAATAATTTATCAAACTTCCTTTTAAATAAAAAAGAAGAAATATTAAATTTGCCTTATACTTTTAAAAATAATAAAATTACAGATGGGTATACAGGTTTAGGTAAAAATAGCACAACAATAAGATTTAATAGATATAATGTTTTTAATTGGAAAAATGAAAACATTTTATTGTTAAAAGAAACCATAATAAATTTTCATAATAAAATTATTGATTATTTTAAACTACCATCTGTAAATAAATTATATATCCAATCTTGGGTAAATATAATGAAAAAAGGAGAAAAAATACAACCTCATATCCATGGGGTAACTCCCGATACTTATTTAGGGGGTCATGTTTGTATTCAATGTGATAACACATCAACATATTACATTAATCCAATTAATCAAATTAATGAACCAGAAATATTTTCAAGTAAAAATGAAATAGGAAAAATAACTTTGTTTCAAAATAATATTCCACACTTTACAGATTTACATAATTCAGATGATGAAAGAATTACAATAGCATTTGATTTAAGCCTTAAAAAATTATATAAGAATTATATAAGAATTATATAAAGTATGAATGTTATAGATTTATTCCCAACTCCTGTATGTGAAAAATATTTAGAGCCTTTATCTAAATCTACTTTACAAAAATTTTTTAAATATGAAACAAAACCAGACTGGGAGTTTAAAGTTTTACAAAGTAAAAATACTTACATTCTTG
>Ga0208899_1003110_pt1 | contig 10814 bp, 14 predicted proteins | sample VirMetDEL_Nov_24_FD_184518 | JGI IMG/M metagenome (GOLD analysis project Ga0208899, IMG submission 184518) | Aqueous microbial communities from the Delaware River and Bay under freshwater to marine salinity gradient to study organic matter... | ecosystem: Environmental > Aquatic > Marine >...
CTATTTTCATCTAATTTTTTCTGCTCACGTTTATTGACTTTGCGACGTTTAGTCTCTTCAAAATCTTTAATAAAATTACTCATATAGTCGGATGACCATTCACTCATTTTAATACTATCATCAAAATTACCACCAATGTCATGACTTTGTCTATCTGCTGTCATATGCATCATATTAACATTCTCTGTCATTTTATACTTTACATATAATAGCTTCTTTTCTTTCTGAATGCGACGTAAAAATGCAAACCAGATTATTTGAGTAAAATATGCAAATGGGTTGTTAGATTTATCAGGATTAAAATTATCAATATATTGCAGACAGTTTTCTATACCATCTGAAATCATATCATCTTTAAATGTATAATTAATAAAATTAGGTTTACGAGCAAGATGAGTAGCAATCTTCATAATGCATTCACCGACATAATTAGGTACTCGCGGTCGTGGTTTACCTTCTGCTTCAGCTGCTCTTACTTCATCACGATACTTAATAAGCGCGGCTAAGAAATCTTTATTATTTACATATTCGTTTCTTTTACGTTTAGCCATAACTATACCTTATTAGAATAAACAATTATATTATAGTATAAATTTAATAAAAGTGCAACTACTAATGTACTGTATTAGTCTCAAAATCGTTAAAGAATTCTTCTTCTATATCAGATAGTTCATGATGAACTTCTTCTAAACTATAATTATAGTAACTTTTTAACATTTGATTAGGTTCTGCATCTGCTACAATTTGCATTTTATGTATTGAAAACGATGTTTCCTCTGTTTCTAACCATGCAGATGCAACTAAATTGCCCTCGTTGCCACTTTTATGCACTAATGTAAACTGTATTGGGTCTTGAATCTGCACGTAAGGACTAGCGTCGTTTCTAGTTAATTTTGCAACGATGGTATCACCTGATGTTAATTTTATTACTCTGATACCTTTATGCATTTTTACTCCAGTTTTATTTTATAAATTTTATATTGGAATTGCTCTTCGTTGTATATTTTTACTCTTTCATACAAATGTCTGAGTGTGTAGTTTACTTTCTTTTTATATTGTAGATCATCAGCAATATCATATAATGTCATTGCTTCTTTTGTATCACTCTTTCTAAGTCCCCTTCCAATCGATTGTAAATTTCGGATACGAGATTTTGACGGGGAGGCAAATATAACATTATGTAGATTTTTGATATTGACTCCGGTACTAAACGTTCCATAAGATGCAATAATGACTGCATCGTTTTCACGTTCTGCGATTTGTCTAACACTTTCTCTTGTTTCAGCATCCACACCACCAAAGACAAAAAATACTTTTCTTTTACTATTTAGGGATTGTTCAATCTGCGCGTATAATTCTTTACCATGCTTTTCTACATATTGAAAGAGAATAAGAGTATTACCGTTTAATGATTTTGCTAGATTAGTAATAAATTTGTTACGTTTTTCGTTTCGAACAATAAAATCCATCTCATCTTGAAATTTATTATCTTTATTTATTTTAGCTGTTTCTTCAGCATATTTCAAGACTAAAATTTTAATTTTTAAGTCTGCAACTGTCCCTTGTTCAATTAAGTCTTTCGTCTTAACAAAGTTTTTAACAGCACCGAATAATCCTTCTAATACTAACTTATGTGTTTCTGTACCATCTAAAGTACCGGTAAATCCAAAACGATATTTACAATCTGTCAGTTTAGTCATAATAGAAGTAAGAGATTTAGCTTTAAATAAATGTGCTTCATCGCCAATAACTACATCAAATTGATCAAACCAAGCTTTTGGCATTTTATATACAGATTGCCATGTAGTAACTGTTATACGCTCATCAATATTATGCTTGTCCACACCAGCTGTAATTAGCTTACAATCTTCTTTAAAACCATAATCTTTAAAGTCACCAGCCATCTGAGTAACAAGAGATACTGTAGGTACAATAATTAATGTTTTATGCTCTTGATAAAACTGAGTAAGCAAGTATATAATAAGAGACTTACCAGAGGCAGTAGGTGATAGAATCATTGCTCTATTCTCACGAATACAATGAGCAACTGCTTCAGTTTGATAGTCTCTAGGTTCGAATGGTAAGTTTAAAGTAGATGCAAACTCTTCTACTTCTGATAGAGAGCATTCATTAGATAGTTCAAGAGTATCATCAAACTCTAAATCATAATCTCTATCTTTACAGAATGCTTTAATGTATGGAAGTAATCCAAGGTAAATAGTATTTTTATTACCGTCAAATAAACGTATCTTTCCATCCCAGAACTTATTTCTATAAGCGGGCATAAATTTATACCCTGGAGCATAAAATGAAAAGAATTCATTCAATTCACGTCTCACGCCTCCAGAGCCATCAACTCTTAAGTATGTTTCATTCACCTTGGATAATGTAATCAATTCTCTAAATACCGAAGTTGGTAAGCTTTCTCCACTCGATTGCATTTTTTATATGGAAGGTCCTATTATTAATATTTTTCATTATATCTTCCAATAACAACACCACCTCTTCTTGATACGCAATCTTTGTGAAGAGCTTAATCATTTCATCATCACTATCTACATAACTATTTATATCTTGCTTGAGAATGGTACGAGACCATGGTTCTCGCTGGATCTCCTTAAGATCCTCTGGGTTGTTTAGATCACCCTTGTAGTACTCACCGAGTACCTTCACTAACGTTTTTTTCTGGATATTTAATTTACGAAGCTTAAGCTTCTGCTGATACAAAATTTTTAAATACTTTGCATGTAAGTTAGGCACGCTAAGACTCTCACGATCTAGATCAACATCATCGATCTTTGCATCTTGAGTCCACATATCCATGATATCTTCAATATTCATTATATATTATCCAGTCTTAAAAACACTACACGTTCATTATAATATTAAAACACAGTTAGTGCAACTGTTTTATGCTACTCTTTCTATCTCATATGTAGAGTATCTAAATGTAGCTGTGGCTTCAAGATACTCAATATCAGTCAAAGATGCATCAAAATTTAGTTCTGTAAGAGAAATAGGAAATAAGTTTTTAAATGTAATACGAAGATTAACATTCATATTACTTGTTAGTATTAATAAGCTTCCATCTGAATATACAGCACCACTTGTATTGTATGCACCTCTAGCATATCCAGACTGATTTAAAATATCTTCAGGATAACCTAAGCTTAGAAGCCAGTTATGTATTTCAAGATAGTTTTGCAAGTCTTCATCTACTCTAAAGCGAATTGAAAGAGGTTCAAAGCGTAACTTATCACCTGGAAATGGTAATCTTACGTTTGGGTTCTCAGTATCGATCTCTCCAAGGCTCAGAGTAGGAATAGGTACACTGTATGTGAAATAGTTAACACCAGGAGTTCGATTTAATACAAACCGAAAGCCAGTAGGAGATAACATATTTTTATTTTCTGGTTGTGCATATAATGCGCCTGATTCAGCCATTTTAATACCTCAATAGTTTACGTATATTTAGGCTACAAAAAAGGTTTACTAAATGCTTCGTGACCTTCAAAATACATTTGAATCATTACATGTAATGCTATATCAACTATAATAATAACAGAACACATAGCTAAAAACATAGGTAGACCGCCGTACATTATGTTCTCTCAAATAAGTCTGCAACATTACATTGCGGTTGACTTCTACAATCTCTCACATTATGTTGCCATAGTAGATCACTTGGCATCCAATCAAATTCAGGTTCATTATTATAAAAATGTTCCTGGCCAGTGCAGCCGGTTAAAAATAAGCTAGTAATTAATAATTTTTTCATAGTTAAATCCTGTTAAGTCAAAAAAAAAGGGCCCCGTGAGGAGCCCTTGAAGTGGAAGGTTAACCCTTCTCTTTTTATTATTACATAAGGTTAGATACGTTAACCAGTCTGTAGTATACGTTCTTATCAGCGAATGCGATAGAACCGTTACCTGCTGTTGCACCTTTAGCAAATGGATTCGCGACCATACCGTAGCGAGTCTTGAAGCCAATTTTTGGCTGGAATGTGTTCTCGCCAACCGCACGTACCATCTGTAGAGGTACATATGGGCAGTAGAACAAGCCAGCGTCAAATGCGCTAGAACCTTTATAACCAATAGTCATGTACTGGTTACCAGATGCACTTGTGAAGTATGGATCGATGTATACGCGGATACGACCGTTCAAGATACCTGCAAAAGTATTACCTGTGTCATCTACATTCAAGCTAGCTGACAACGCTGGAGTATAATCCAATACACCTGCCATTTGAAGTGCTGATGCAACGTCAGATGAACAGATCAGGATGTTACCTTTCCCTCTACGAGTGTCTTTTGCGATTTGGTTCGCTTCACGCTCGATTTGGAAAATCATACCTTTGAAGCGCTCTACTGACCAACGGCCGTTTGAGTCAACGTCAAGGTTAAATGTACCAGCTGTTGCTGTGTTATCTTGAGCACCTGCTGTAGCAGTGTAGTTGATTGTACGAACAACTTCACGGTTAATTTCAGCAAGAATTTCTGCTGACAAGATGTTTGCCAACTCTGTTTCTGCGTCCAAGCCGTGTACTGCGCGAAGGTCTTGAGCCAATTCCATTGTGTACTCAGCTTTCAACGCACGTGAAACTGCAGTTACTGAAACTTTCTCAATTGAGAATGCCATCTCTTGGAATGCATTGTTACCTGCATCACCTAGAGCTTCAGCTTGTGCTGTTGACATACCAGTTGCAACTGTGTAGCCGTTTGCTGAGGCACGAGCAGTTGGATCAGAACCTGTTTGACCAGTTGTTACTGCATCACCAGTTGATTCGTCAATTGCGAATCCTGACAATGTGTTACCAGCAGCTGACTTCGAGAAGTCTGTGTCTGCTTCGTTGTACAATGCTTCTGTACCAGCTTGTGAGCTGTAACGTGCGCGCATCGCGAAGATAAGACCAGTTGGGCCAGTCATTGGCTGAACACCAGCAATATCATAAGCGATAAGGTTTGGCATTGAACGACGTACTAATGAGATTAGTACTGGATCAAAGATGTCTACGGAACCATCACCTGCAGTAGATGACGAAGCACCCATTGCGTTAGCTGGAGCCGCTTCACCTAATAGTGATGGCATTGAGTAGCCACCTGAACCCTGTGCAGCTTCTCTAGATGCACGAGTTTGGTTTTCTAACAATGTAGCTGTGACTGAACGACGATGAGCGTCTTTGATCTCTGGAAGATCGCTGTGCTCAAGAACCGGCTGCCACTTCTGCATTAGTTCTTCAGATACATATTGCATTTGATTCTCTCCTTTAAGGTTTTCCAAATCTAATATTATTTATAATTTTTATTTTTTCAATGATCTTGAAATGGCATTGACGTATTGTGACATTTCTGGGTCAATACGAGGTGAAGTAGCTTCTTCCTCTAATGGCTCAGCGTCGTCAAAATCACTCACCGAAGCAATCTCTACGGATTCACTAAAATAGCTTTTCTTTAGAGTTTCAAGTTTCTCAACGTATTTGTCTTCATTAACAAATTCAATTCCTTCAGCTAGAGACTTAAACTTTTCTTTTTGAGTCTCAGTTAAAGATTCGCATGCTTCTGCGAACAAATCGGCTTTCATATGCTCAGCAATTTCAGCCTTAAAAGAAGCATTCTTTTTAATCTCTTCGTCTAAACGTGACTCGAGATCTTCTGCACGAGCAGCTAATTCTTCAACAACATCTACTTTGTCGTCAGGAATTTCAATATAGTGCTCATTAAACAGATCTTTTAGTCCATTAATAAAGTCATCAACTAGCTCAGACTTGATGCCTTTTTCGACAGCAAGAGAGTTCTCTTCCATCCAGTTTTCTACGACATAGTCTAGATACTGGTCTAGTCTAACTGTCATCTCTTCTTCAAGACGAGCTTTTTCTTCGTTGAGTTCAGAATCAATGTCAACAACGTATTTTTCTAGTTGCTCATTAACTTTTGAAACAACAGCAGCTTCAAAGATTGTTGTAGCTGCATCTTTAAACTCTTCAGATAGTTCTTCATCATTAGCAAATACAGCTTCAATATGTTCTTTAATATCGATATCTTCAGCTGAAATTTTATGACCTAATTTAACTACTTCTACTGCTTCTTCAGCAACTTCTTCTTCAGAAATTTCTTTTGCTTCTGTAGCAGCTAGCATGTCTTCAAACACACCTGCAAGGTCTGTTCTTTTCATGCTGTTCATACGTTCTACCATAGCTTGAATCATTGACATTTTTGTTGATTCGCCCATAGGTAGTTTAGCGGTTTTACCTTTACCTGCTGATGCTTCAGCTGGTTTGCCTGGCTTTACAGCAGTTGGTGAGTCCTGAGGATCGTCTTCTTGTTTTTTAGACTTACCTGGAGCTTTGGCTGTCTTAGCAACCGGCTCAGGTACCTCAGACGGATCACCCATAGAAGCTTTGAACTCATCTAATTGCCCTGAATCAGCAACGACGAGGTCTTCTTCTCTCATTTCTAGATCTTGATCAGACATCGTTTTTCTCCTTTGATGGATATATTCTCTATTATTTATAATATTAAAGTTTTGAGATGAAGTCCTCAAAGACTCGCATTTTCATTTCAGCTAAGTCTTTAGATGAGGTCTTTTCGATTGTTTGTTTGTAATCACTAATAGTCTTCTCACGAAGAATACCGTTCTCCCAAACCCATTCTTTGCCTTCCATAATACCCTCTACAAAGGCATTAGGAGCGGAAGGATCTGCAACAATATCAGCTGCTGTTGCAAGATAGAAATCTTTTTGTACTTCGGCTATACCGTTTTTCTCTTTTAAAGAACCCATACCACGGGAAGAAACACCGATAGTAGCTCCTTCATTCATTAGATTCTTTACAATATTACCCATTGGTGTATCTAGAATCTTAGCTTCACCAATGATATTATCTCCGTCTGGGGTTAGAGAAGTAATCATATGCGATACACGATCTAAGTTGATAGTCGGACCAGCTGGATGACCTAATTCACCAAATGCACGTTTTTTATCGATATATTCTTTTTGATAACGATTTACTTCGTTAACAAGAACATCCATTGGATATCTACGACCATTACGGTTAGTAATATTACCTTGCATAAAGATGCCTTTGATCTTGTGAGTTTTACCTCCACCGGCTTCTTCTGCGATGTATTCTAATTCTTCGTTAATTTCGCATATGAGTTTCATATTAGTATCTCGCTACTTTAGTTGCTTTAACATCAGCAGTAGCAACAATTGTATCTGTTGGCTCTTTAAGAACGATTTCTGATTGACCAGCTTCTAAAACAAAAGTGCCTGATGTACCACCACCGTTTTCTGGACCTACAGTATTAGCTACTGTAACTGTTACTTCGGCTGCAGCTGTATTAACTACACGTACAAAAGTAGCGTTGCCCATATTATTAGCAACACCTAAACTTCCAGAATTACCTAATACTTTAATCGTCGCCATAATCGTCAACCTTTACCCAAGCTGAAAAGCTCTCTCTCATCTTTGATGTGCCTTGCATTACTGGTTGTGTTTCACCACTTGAATGAGTCTTGCCTCCACGATGAGTTTTCTCTGGATCACCACCATCTACTGTGCCTTTAAATTGCGCTACGGTTGCGACCGGATGTCCTGCTGTATCCATTGTATGAGCTTTAGTAAAATCTTCTTCGCCTTTAGAACGAGGTTTATAACCTTTTACTTCTTTCTCATCGTCTTTATCACGTTTATTATCTTGCGCAGGTGAGCCAGGAGCCTCCATAAGTTCCTTAAATGTCTTCATCTGATTCTCCGTCGATATCTGTTTCAAATTCTTCTTCTGGAGTTTCATCGGCAAAATCTGGCTCATTAAACATAGATTGAGCTACTGCTATTTTTTCTACACCGATACGTTCACGTAATCTGTCAGCAAGAATACTATTAATAGCATCTTGAAATAATGATGTATTGTCATCTGATACTGCACTAACAGCATCTGTAACTTCATAAGGCATTATATTCTCCTATTCATATATTTATACATTATTTATAATTTGTTTAAGCTCGTCAATATGTTCTTGCTGTTCTTTTAAAGCCTGTATAAGTAAGCCTATCATAGCACCATAGTTAACTGACTTGGTACCCTCGCTTTCACTTACCACCTCTGGTATAACTTGCTCTACTTCTTGAGCAATAACACCCATAGATTTCATTCCATTTTTTTTCCAATCAAAATTTACACCTCTCAATAAATTAATTTTATCAAGTGCATTGTCAATAGTTACAATATTTTCTTTTAATTTAAGATCTGATGTTGCATTAAAGATTGTAGCACTTGCTGTACCAGTGCTCGGATTGAAAGTAAATGCTCCGTTGTCAATACCTGCTAATTCATGGAGACCAGATGTTTCGTTAGTAAAAATTATATTATAATTTACATCATCAGATTTATCTGTTACTGTAGCACCTGCATTGAGACCAGTCAGTAGTGAACCATCTACTGCGGGTAGCTGTGCTGATCCATTAAGCTGTACAATTTTGTTTGCCGTTGTACCTACATCTACAGCAACATCGTCTGCATTAACAACAATACCTGTGCCTGCACCAACAGCAAACGATCTAGAAGCTGAAATATCACCACCACCTGTTAGACCGTTTCCTGCCGTTAAAGTAACACCAGTGTCTGCTTTAGTAGCAATATATGAATTGGTGTTACCTAACTGTGTTAATGTAGAGAACGTTGCATTTACATAGGAATTAGCTGCTTTTGTACCAAGTGTTGTTGCAGTTGTAGTTGCAAAGTTTGCATCATCACCTAATGCTGCTGCAAGTTCATTTAATGTATTTAATGCTTCAGGGGCTGAATCAACAACATTAGCTACAGCTGTATCAACATAAGTTTTTGTAGCAGCATCTTGTGCTGCTGTAGGATTACCCATTCCAGTAATTTTATTAGTGCCCATAGCAAGAGCACCAGACATCGTATCACCAGAAACATTAACAAATAACGAAGTAGCATTAGAAACCTGAAGTCTATCTAAAATTAAACTATTCTGAGCATTATTTGAAGTTAATGCTACTGCTTTAGTTTCATATGTTGTATCTGTGTAGTTTCTAATACTAGTGTTAGATGAACCTATCTCAGCATTAATATATTGTCTAATGCTTGTATTAGAAGAACCTATTTGTACATTTACATTTGTTTGTACACCTGCAATATACGAGTTAGTATTTGCTAAATCAGATGCTTGTTTAGCTTCTTGAGTGTCTAAAGCTGATTGTACACCTGCAATATACGAGTTAGTATTACCTAGCTGTGTTAAAGTAGAATACGTAGCAGCTGCATTTGCAACTTGTATTCTATCATTTACTAAATTAACTACAGCATTATTTGTAGTAAGAGCTATTGCTTTTGTGACAAATGTTTGATTAGCATAATTTCTAATATTAGTATTAGATGCACCTATTTGTGCGTTTACATATGTATTAGATGCTTTTGTTCCAATACTTGAAGTTATGGTAGTAGCAAAATTCGCATCATCACCTAATGCAGCTGCTAACTCGTTTAATGTATCTAATGCTGCTGGTGCACCATCTAAAACTGTATTAATTTGAGTAGTAACGTATGATTGAACGTTTGCTACTTGCATTCTATCATTTACTTGAGCTTCTGTAGATAATGACACCCCACCAACAGTTGTACCGTCATGCACAACAACAGTATTTTTGTCTGTGTCAACTGTAACTTCACCGGCTGCGCCAGTAAAAGATGAATGTTGTACTGTAGTACCTCTTCTTAGCTGTGTTTGCGTTGCCATTATACTATGCTCCCGTAATCAATTGTATTTGCTCCTACCGCCCCAGTAATTAAGCCATAATCTATTTCTGTTGCCTGGGATATTACCCCGTCTGATATATTAATTCCTGATCCAGCTGAGAAAGAATTTCTTGCTCGAGCTGTAGTAAAATATTGGTTTGTGGAACCTTCTGATAAATTATCAGTATCAAAAGGATCTAATGTAATACTAGTAGTTTGGCTACCACCATCAGATGTATTTATCGTTAATAAACTGTTAGATGTATTATATGTAACAGATTGCACACCTGCTACAGCTGTATTAGAAATATTAGTAATACGTCCATCTGCACTAACAGTTATTACAGGTACCTCAGAAGCTGAACCAAAAGTACCTGTTGGTGTACCGGTTGCACTTAATGCATCTTCATTTGACCATTCGATAGCAGTTCCTGCATCATTCATTTTAAGTACTTGATTAGCTGAACCTAATACTGTTAAGCCTGTACCGCCATGTAAATAACTAACTGCTTCATCAGTTTGAAATTCTGATAAACCTATTGCATTATTTGAATTATCGTAAACTGTCCTGATAGGTATTTTAATAGACATTTATATAACCTTAAAATAAAAATTGCGCAGCTTTTGCAGTGCGTCCTATTTGTGTACCACTATTTAGGACAAAGTTAGTAAACACTCTCGTTGTAGCATCCGCTTTCATAACAAACGTGTTTGCTGGTACGGTTAATCCTGTTGCTTGTGTATATAGAGGTACGAATTGTTCTACAACACCTTCTTCATTCACCGTAGCAATAGTTTTTTCTGTACCAGAAACAGCAACTCTAGAATTAGCCGGTAATGTTGCTCCTGATCCTGAAATAGATATTTGGCCCGTTCCGTCAGAAGAAATAGTAGCACCACCTAAATTAATTGTTTGACCTGAAAGAAACAAGTCTCTCCAACGTAATTCACTAGTACCGAGATCTAATGTATTGTTTGATGTAGGTACAACATTTGTTGATACAGCAAGCAGGTTCGCCGATCCACCGCCACCAGAAGATGCAGCAATATAAGCATTT
>Ga0208899_1003115_pt1 | contig 10806 bp, 24 predicted proteins | sample VirMetDEL_Nov_24_FD_184518 | JGI IMG/M metagenome (GOLD analysis project Ga0208899, IMG submission 184518) | Aqueous microbial communities from the Delaware River and Bay under freshwater to marine salinity gradient to study organic matter... | ecosystem: Environmental > Aquatic > Marine >...
AAAAATTTAAAAAAAGTTTATACTAGATGAAATTAACAAAAGGAGAAATAATATGAATACAACAGAAGCGTTGAAGCTGGTGGGAGGTTTGTCAAAACCTTCTAAGATGCCGGGCTGGGCCTATGGTATACCGGCAGCGGAATGCAAGACTGGAGGCAAATTAAAACTTGTACCAGGCAGCACCTGCGAAGGTTGCTATGCGGACAAAGGTTGCTATGTCTTTCCGGTTGTTCAAGCAGCTCAATACAGACGCCTAGCAGCTATACGCAATCCCTACTGGGTTGAAGCAATGGCAACTTTAATAAATTCTAAAAAATCAAAATGGTTCAGGTGGCACGATTCCGGAGACGTGCAGGACGAAGCTCACCTGATGAAGATCTTCGAAGTATGTAAGCAGACCCCGGATACCAGACACTGGTTACCAACGCGTGAAGCGTGGACTCAAAAATACCTGGACCAGGTTCCAGGAAACTTAACTCTTCGATTTAGCATGCCGATGGTTGACCAGCCTGCCTCAGGCAGCTGGCGTAACACGTCAACAGTTGTAAGCGGTGAAGGCAGAACCTGCCCGGCCCCTGATCAAGATAATGAATGCAAAGATTGCAGAGCATGCTGGGACGCTGCTGTGCCTAACGTTGCATATGGTAAACACTAATATGACATTTGTATGGAGACATCCAAAGTATTACAAACCTGCGACAAATTGTCGCAGGGACAATAAACCACAGAAAGGAGACGAGGATGAGCTACAAGCTACAAGCGACAAGCAACAAGCTTCAAGCGACAAGCGACAAGCGCCTGAGCAGACAAGCCATGAAGATTCATGAAGCCTGGTGCATAGAAAATGGATACCAAAAGCTACAAGCGTCAAGCGACAAGCTTCCGGGATCCAGATACAAGAGTTCTGATTATCAAAAACGTGCGACATAATGTCGCGCGTCAATATGTCGCAATGAAAAAAGGCAAGCTACAAGCGTCTTGAAGCAGCAAGCTTCAAGCTACAAGCACTTCAAAAAATTTATTATGTCGGGAAATCCCTGACGCAGTGGTTCTTGATTCAGGCCTCCGGATGCAAGGTCCCTTATTTCTTTTCCTTCATAAAGTTTTGGAACGTTAAGAGAGGCATCAAGAACCAAGATAAATGTATTGAGTGGATGCTTCACATGAAAGCCAATTTGGTGTGGAGAGAACTTAATCTTGTTAGTTTTTGTAACTTTTAATTCTATAGTGAAAAAGTTGCAGTTATTATTATAGACCAATAGATCAGGAGTACCGGGAACGCTAAGATTCTCCAGTCGAATGAGGCTAAATTCACTAAAATGTTTTTTAACTTTTGCATAAAATTTGGTTTCAGGTTTCATGTGAAATTCACACTAACAGGCTAATCTATTTTCTTCAAAACCTTCCCCATATTCCATGTTTCAGCTTTAATAGTAAAGACGAGTCTATGTGTTTCTCTTACGCCTAATAATTTATTTTCTAGAAGTTGTAAAGAGGTAATATCATAATATTTGCCATTAGGCAGACATACTTGAATACGTGCATTACCAACATGCAAATTGCCTTTAAGCATTTTATCTAAAACTTGTCTAAGTAATCTTCCGTTCATAATTTCTTTAACAACGGGGCGCTCAGTATCAGCCGAATGGTTATCTCCCACGACATCGTAAGCCAACGCCCCATTGAATCAATCAACAATAGGAGGCCAGGGTCGAACCAGAATACATTTGGTTATATTGTTTTCTGCCCTGACATCTATTGCAAATATAGAATTGTTATGTTAAAAGTCAATAGAAGTTAATGCGACAAAAATGACAAAAGAAAAAGGTAGACAATGGGACGGAAAGTCCAGGATATCTAACGATATCTACAGACAAAATTGGAATGAAATATTTAAAACTAATCCAATGGCAAAAGAGGTTAGAACACCAAAATATAAATCAAGAATAGTAAAACCAAAAAAAGGTAAAGGAAGTTTTAGGAGAGAAAATGGGAGTACCGAAGAGATTAACTAGTCAGCAAATTAAATTTGCTAATTTACTTGTTGCAGAACAAGGAAGAAAAACTGCCACACAATGTGCAATTGATGCAGGTTATGCAAAAGAATCAGCTAGACAAGCAGCTAGTGTATTACAAAATCCAAAAAAATATCCATTAGTTGTACAATACATTGGTGAACTAAGAGAGGAATGGCAAAAACAATATGAAGTTACTTTTGCTAATCACATTGCAGAATTAGCAAAATTAAGAAACGAGGCTAGAGATAAAAAAGCATGGTCAGCTGCAGTTAATGCTGAAGTTGCTAGAGGTAAAGCCGCAGGTTTATATATTGAACAAAAAATTATCCGTACTGGTAAACTAGAAGACTTATCGACAGAAGAATTAGAATCACGGATGAAACAAATAATTGATGATTATTCTCCGATTCTAGAGGGAATTGAATTCGAAGAATTAAAAGAAAAAGTAAAAGAACAGCCAAAAGAGCAAGAAACATCAGACCAAGACCTTCTCTAATTTTTTAATACATCCCATTGGAAATACATTTCTTCCACTAAATACTTCATCATCAACATCATAAGTTGAAAATGTTTTTAGCATTTTTTTATCTTTAGAATATAAAAATCCATATGTTATCAGTGTAGAGTAATTCATATTGTCAAATTGTTCTATATTAGCATGGTCTTCTTCACCTGTAATATCAATCCAAGTTATCTTGTATAGATAATATTTTTTCTTTTTAATTTGACAGACGATTGGTTTTTTCATTTTCTTCTATAGTATATTTTTTTACTGTTTTATCTTTTTTTAAAAAAATCTAAACACCAAACGTTGAGTAGGGCCTCTTGCCTGGAACATTCTGGAACAGAAATAAGCATTGATTTTATTATGTTTTTAAAAAGACATATGTAAAAAAGTGTTGGTATTGCTATGTTCTGGCGTTTTAAGACGTTTTGGAACATTTTAGGTCAATTTTATGTTTATATTTCAATGATTTAGGAGATGTTAACTCAAATGTTCCAATGTTCCAGCATATTTTTTTTTTAAAAAAATAAAAAAGTAAAACAGTAAAATTATAAACTATGGAACAATCCCAGAATCCTGATGCCTGGTGCCTGATGCCTTTATTTAGCCTCATTTTTGCCTAATTCATTGTAGTATTGGTCCACACGTCTAAGCCAATCCCACATATACTTTTGAAACTCGGTTCCAGATACAGTAAATTTTTGAAATACATTGTCTTTAGTACACATCAATACAACTCCAGAGTTAATAGCCGTACCGTAAACTTGGTTGTGAGCCGTTGCATATGCAGCTAATTGTAAAAAGTAATCTGTGATCCATTCCTTCTTTTTTCTAGTATTCGATTGTTTAAAGTCCAATATAGCCTGTTTTCCTTCATAAACGCCCGCTAAATCACAGGCTCCTGCATACAAACCAGGATAGTATAAAGTAATCTCAGTACCCCATATTTCGTCCATACAGCCCCTTAGGCCTTCATCATAGATAGTTTGTGCCATTACCCCTGCCTGCTGTCCCAAATCGCTTAAATCAGCGTGTCTTTGCTCCAGTAAATACGACTCTAGGATGTGATGCATGATTGATCCCCGGTTAGCTGCCGTGTTTTTTATGTTCTCTGCAGCATCACTGCCTACTCTTTGTTTCCATTTCTCAAGTGATGCTCTCTTTTCTTCAGTTTGCGTTGCTTGAAGTATGGTCGTAACCGATGGTAGTTTCTCTGTCCCAACATCATAGTGTCTTTTATTGTTTATTAAACTTCTAATACTTTCAGGATAGGTAAATTGTTTATTCCATTTAATCATTATTTATACTTTCTTTTTAATTTCATTTTTTTCTCCCATTGTTTTAATAGAGACTCCATCTTTTTAGCAGTCTTCTCACCTTCATGATAAACATTATAATCTCTATCAATTGCTTCTTCAGTTCTATCAAAATCATCTTCCCATTCTTTTTTTAGACGTTTAAATTCCCAATAAGAATCTATCATTACTTTTCTATAATTAGATTGGGTTTTTTTAAAATATCTAATTGGATTACTAATAATCATTTTAGTATGAACAATAACATGAATCCACCAAGGTAAACGTCTTATCTCAAATATTTCTTTTAAATGTCTTTTTGTATCTTCAAGATTTCTTGAAACACTATTTAATTCTGGGCTATGTTCTTTAATCCAATACTCACCTCTTTTCGCTCGCACAAGGCAATCTGTTTTTAATTTTTTAACTTCATCTAATTTATTTAAAGCGTTTTTATAATCTTTATTCATTAAGTTCTCCTTTCAAATATTTAATTGCACGTTCTAACATTGCAACAGAATCTTTAAATTTACCAAGTGCTAAATTACATTCTACACAAAGCCATCCTCTAAATGTTTTAGTATCATGACAATGATCTAAAGTAGCATTACATTCTTTACTACAAATTTGACAATTAGGTGGAGGTGGTCCATTTTCTTTTTTTAATTCATATAACAATTTATTATTTGCATTGTCACAATCTCTACATTCATTCTTTAAACTCTTCCTAGCATACTTATCTATTCTACCATGCAAAGTAAAATCACTTTGATGTTTTAAATGTCCACACACTCTACATTGCTGCCACATATTTTCCACACCAATGATAGTAATTTCTTCTCCTTGTATGGTTCTAGTAAATACCGGTTGTAAATCTTTTTCAGGTACTAAACTTTTGTCGTATTTATAAATTCTATTTTTTGACATGTTCTATAACCTCAAACTTTCCATCTCTATATACAATAGCATGATTAGTATTTTTAATTAAATTGTATTGCCACGCCATTGCTTCTACAGTTTTTGCTTTTTTTAATGATTTACCATATTTAAAATTACTAGAAAGTTTTATTAATTTTTCTGCAGCCTCAACAGGTAAACTAATTTGTTTCCAAAAATATTTTTTATATTCTTTTTCTATCATTATTTTTTCTCCAGGATACATTTATTCTCACCCATCTCTTTTGTTTTAAAACCAAAGAAAGTTAATCCATGAGCTATGATACTCATTTCATAAGTATCGTAATCATCAAATACAAAACGTGTATGTGGTGCGGATCTATTTGCAAACCAAATTGCTTCAGTTAAAACATCTTTTGTCATGTGTGGTCCGTCAAAATGTACAAATGCAAACGTTGAATGTCTATGTTCAGTATCATTCATAAACTTAGTGTCCGTCATGTTACACAAAGTAAATTTACCTTGATTACGATACGGTTTAAAATCATGTAACATAGTGTCCCGCATAGAATCTGGATACGTAGGAGCAACTCCTTTTTGAAATCCTTGCCATGTACGATCTGCTTGATCATCACAATGTTGATATTCTAAATCACCGTAAGGATCAACACCGATATGAATGTAATTATTGACCACGTTATCCATAATGATCTTTGAGCCGAGGCCTTCACGGACTCCAATTTCACACGTCTTATATCCTTGGCAGTCAAATCCTTTGGTCCATTTTTCAAGTAAGTCATAGTCTGTACTGTCTCCTCTTATCATTACCGTTTTTCCATTTCTTTATTAATATATTTATCTAATTGATCTTGAAGCATTGCTTTATCTTTAATCAAGATTTCAATTTGTTTTTCTAAAGTTTTAACATGATCAATAGTTAATTTATTTCTATATTTATAATTTTCTCTTTCTTGATCAAATATAGTTTTTATTCTTTGTTCATCTATCATAATTTCTCCTTGACTATCGCACTGAGTACATTGTTGTACTACCTCTGTTAGGTCGTCTATTGATTTCATCACTTTGATAAAACCATTTCCCCGGCATCTCGGACATATTTCTTTTGTTTTCATATTTCCTTTCTATCTTTTGTATTGCTTCATATATTCTTTTTCTTATTATCTTTGGTTCAAACTGGGCCCACTCACAAACTAAATTAAAGTCTTCATGGTGTAACCACATTTCTTCCAAAGAATATTTTTTATTATTGTATTTAATATGTATTTCTTTTTTCTTTAATAAGTCTTCAATTGCTACAATCAAAACATTTCTCCATAAATTTCTTACTGGATCTCTTTTTTCATGTAGTTCAATTGTTTTACTTACTAGGTGTTGAGAGTTTGCCATTTAATTTTCTCGCTTTCTCATTAATTAATATATCTAAAGCTTTGGCTCTTGAAACCGAAACCTCAGGTACAATTATCTTTCTTATCTTGTCGAGCTTATCACAACTTTGGTGTGATAGTGCAACAGATTTATATTTACTTATGTCCGTCATTACTATATCCTTTCAAACATTAATTTTAAAGTAACAAATATAGGATAATTATAAACTATTTCAACCCATAAATCAATGAAATTTTTATTAACAATATACTTATGTTCAGTAATAACCGGAGAGTGTGTCCAACCCATATTAGAAGAATATAACATTCGAAAAATACATGATACACACTATACGTGTGTACGTTCTGGATTAGGTGACTCTTTTGAATTACTATTCAACGGTGAATATTTTAATGAAAAAACCATTAATGAGTGGAAATTATATCCTAAGTTTTCTTGCGTTCCTGTTGAAGATGAGAGTCTACCAACGGCACCTGGGACACCTTCTTAAACCATTGGTCCCTGATGCTTGGATCCCGAGTCCTGTTCCATTGCCTCGCTAATTCGTCAGCTTCTAACGTTATTTTTCTCATAAGGAAGTCTGTTCTTGCAACCATTTTTTTAGCTCCTTTCTCGGTTCTTTAGATTCAACTATTCTTTCAACTAATACCGCTGCTTTATGGGCCGTTCTTGCTATAGAAGGTTCAAATAACTCAGATTCATATAAGTTATTTATTATTTTTTGTTTTATATTATAGATCATATTTATCCTTTCTACCTATAGTATAGGATTTAAAAGGAGAAATGTCAACTGTAAATTTTTACTATTTTTATATTCCCGGCTATTGTTTTTCCATTAGAATTAGGTTTTACCCAATGTTCCATATAAGAAGGAAACATTATTATATCTCCCTTTTTTAAATTAGGTTCATAGATTCTAGAAAAAATATGATTATTAGAACCATCTAATATATTTTTTACCGGTGAATTAAAAACAGTAGAAGATTTATTTACATCATAATAAATAATAAATGAAAAATCACTTGGGTGAACATGAGAACCTTGGTAATCATTTTTATCATATTGATTTATCCATATACCCGACATATTAAAAACAAAATTTTTACAATAAGGCTTCATTAAGTAAGATAATAGCTCTGTTAATTCTATGTTTAAATAGTTCATTGATTTTACATCTAATAGTGTGTCTGATTTTAAAGTTGTTTTAACCTTAGATTCAAAAGTTTTTTTATAATTCTTTCCTACTAATTTTAATTTAGATAAATCTAATGTTTTAGTAACTATTAAGTTAGGAAATATATTATCTACTTTTATCATTTCACAAATATTACTTGGTTTTTTCTAAATGTATTATTAAATTTATGACTGTTGTAGGCCATACCATGATATAAATTAGATCTAAGTATAACAAGTTTATTATATTCTGCTTTTATATTCTGTAGTAATATGTATTTGTTTTTACTTTGCCATGGATTAGAATGTTCGGTTCCTTCTTTTTCTTTTATTTGTGAATAAATATTCGTGCCATCACAAGGTTCTTTATTTAAATATATTATGCAATTATATAAAGTGGAATCAACATGAGGCCACCAATAATTATCTTCATGATTACTTTTTAAAATTTTTATAAAGTTAGTTAATACTCTACCTCTTACATTTGTTAAATCTCTATTTAAAAATTTATAAATTTTTTCTTCAGTTTTTTTAAAACTTTCAGAAATAAAATCATGTCTACAATCAAAAAAGTCTACTGTGTTTAATGAATTTTCTTCATACCATTTATGTACAAAAGGATTTTGTTTATTAAAAAGTTCACAAACAGCATCTGGATTTTTGTAAAAATTTGTCATTTCAAGACAAAAATTATTTTTTTGTAAATTTTCTAAATTATTTATTTCAAATATATTATCGACCTTGTCGATTGTATTTTTTAAAATCTCGTTTTTCATCTTTATTCTTTCTTTTTTTGTGTACGCCTGGACGCTTTTTAGGTTTTGGTCTAGGTACGTAGTGTGTAAATTTTTGTCTAGCCATTTTTATTATGTTCTTTTATGTATTTTCTATCACTTTCAGATAAAGACATATATCTTATTCTTCCGTTGATATGTTGTTTAGTATCATGACCACAATTAGTACATCTATAAAAATCTGAAACAATTGCAACTAAAATTGTTTCTTCTTCACATTCTTCACAGAAACCATGAACGGTGTCTATTTTGCTAAATACTTTATATAATTTTGTCATACTAGTCCTGTATCATTATTCTTTGTAAATTTAAAGCGTAAGATATTCTTGGTTCGTTTCTTTCTTCAGGTAAAACATAGTGTACTAAGTCATGTGGAAACAATACAAAATCAAATAATTTTGGTTTTATTTCAAATGTTTCAGTGTCTCTTACAAAATTTATATTATTGTTATTACTAGACAAATAGTAAACCACAGAACTACATACCATGTTTCCCCCATGTGAATGAGGTTTATTATATGAATTATTATTTAAAACATTTAACCATCCATGATCTATCATGAGATGATAATTATTTTTAAAATAAGTACCTAATAAATTATGTAAATCTTTTTTTCCATCAAAATCATTATGAAACTGATAGCCATTTATAACAGATCGAAAGTCTCGTGATGGAGAGACAATTTCTTTATCTACATAATTTAAAATTTTTTTATGTAATTCTGGTTGTAAAACAATTTTACCATGCACTATTGTCGTAGCAAATAAATTATAAGTATTAATCATTTCTTTTAAAATGTTTTACCATCATATAAATTTTTGTCCAGTATACGCCAAGCTTCACAAGAAAGTGGAAATCTAGTTAAATTTTCTTTTCCTTCTTTTATATTTTTTATGGTCTCTAACCATTTATCATTTTGTAAATTTTTAGTGCATATTTTTTTAGCATGATTCCAAAAGTCCGTATTATATATACTACCACCATGATACAGATATGAAATAAAATTTATATATTTGTCTGCAATATAATCTATGTTTAAATTTAAATCTCTTTCATTAAAAGTTTTATTAAAAATGTATGCATGATAAAGAACATTTAAAGTATCATAAAATCCACCTGATATTGCTTCTATAGGTTCATAAAAAAGAGATGAATTCCCATTCAAGAGTATTCTTCCATCAACATATTTTTTAGCTTTAAAAGGTTTAAACATATATTCTCTTATATTGTCTAAAGTAATATCTCTATTTGTTATCTCTCTAAAATTGTCTAAAGCATCCTCTTTAGATGTAATGGTATCATTATATAAATAACCCCATCCTTGTCTTTTCTGTAATGGTATTCCAAACATCCAACCATTTTTATGTGCAGTATGATAAGTAAAATTCCAATCTCCAGGTTCATTAACAGCATGAACTAGACAATGATTTATAGGTAAGTTAACCATTGTATAATTAGAATAGTCTTTGGGAAAACCCCTACAATCTATTACATAATCAAATTTATGTTTATTATTTATAATAACTTCATTGTCATTTTGATCCATAGATTCTACATCAATTTTTAATTCACTAAAACGTTCTTTGTATTTTTCATGTACTTTTGAAAATATAATTTCAGCTAATTTAAAATTATCAAAATGTGTTCCATAGGAAGGGGGAATCATTGGACTTATAAAATCATGTTTTCTCCAATTTTTAAATTTAACACCTGCTTTAAAAGTGCACTGTAAATCTTCTCCATCAAAATTAATATTAAACTTTAATGTATTCCACAATAATTCAGTCATTCTAACAGTACTGCTTTCACCAATACCTAAAATATTTTTCTTTGGATTATGTACACAGACCACTTCAACATCTTTAGTGTATCCTAAAAAATGACAAACACTAAGTACTCCAACAGTTCCTGTGCCTATTACGGCTACTTTCATTAAACTAAATCTTTCGCTTTTCCTATTATGGGTTTATATTTTGTTTTTTTATCTTCTTTATATGCTCTTAAAAATTGTTTACGTGGATTTTCAGATATATAACTACAATGAACCCACCCACTATTAGGTTCACCAGGCACATAGAATTCTAAAATCATTTGGTCAAAATCTAAGTTTTTATAAATCCAATCAGCCACTTCCGCATTATCCTTACCGGGACATTCAAAATCAGCAGCTTCTGCTTTAGTATGTTGTGAATTAATTGAACTACCTATTTTTATACATAAGTCTGGACTCCTGAAGCCTGAGGTAATGGTTACTGGACCAAAATGATCTCGTACCGGCTGCAAAATATTTTCACACAGTAATTTTAATTTTTCAATTTGATTAGCATTAGGATTATTATCCACCCCTAATCGTACAGCAGTGTCCGATTTAATTAATTCTTGTAAAGTAAAATTACGCGAAAGGTTCATTATTTTGGTTTTATAATTCTTTTTATACTTATACTACCATCTATATTTTTTTCAAGCTCTGCCTCTACAGCCCCGCACATGTACTGAATATTAACATTTACATCACGTTCTGCTAGGCGTTTTCCCTTCAAACAATCTGACATAGATTCTTTTATTCTATGTTCTTTAAGCTCTCCTGCAATAAACATACAGAGAGCAACCACACTACTAATGACCGTTTCCATTAGCAAACTCCCGTTGTTTGTCTTTTAATTTTTCTATATCTTTTTGAGCCTTATCTAATTGTTTCATTAAAAATTCTATATTA
>Ga0208899_1003116_pt1 | contig 10801 bp, 9 predicted proteins | sample VirMetDEL_Nov_24_FD_184518 | JGI IMG/M metagenome (GOLD analysis project Ga0208899, IMG submission 184518) | Aqueous microbial communities from the Delaware River and Bay under freshwater to marine salinity gradient to study organic matter... | ecosystem: Environmental > Aquatic > Marine >...
AAGTTGAGTCTGCTACGATACTAGGAACAATACAGTCTAAATATACTAAGTTTCCTTATCTACGTAAGATATGGCAGCGTAACACTGAAGAGGAAAGATTGCTGGGTGTAAGTCTGACAGGCATAATGGACAATCCTATTATGACATCAGCAAATAAGAACTTAGCTAGAGACTTAGAGAGCCTTAAACAGCATGCCGTTTACGTAAACTCTGTCTGGTCTAAGCGACTAGGTATAGAACAGAGTACTGCTGTTACATGCTGTAAGCCATCAGGCACTGTGTCACAGTTAGTAGACTCTGCATCAGGTATACATGCCAGACACGCACTTCACTACATACGAACTGTACGTGGAGATAACAAAGACCCTCTTACACAGTTTATGCAAGATCAGGGCATACCATCAGAGCCATGTGTCATGAAACCTGACACAACTACAGTGTTTAGCTTTCCTGTTGCAGCACCACCGAAGTCTGTTACACGTAACGACATGACAGCTATAGAACAACTAGATATGTGGCTTGTGTATCAAAGACACTGGACAGAGCATAAGCCTTCTGTTACAATAACAGTTCGAGACAATGAGTGGATGGAAGTAGGTGCGTTTGTATATAGAAACTTTGATGAGATGAGTGGTGTGTCATTTTTACCACACTCTGATCATACTTATCAACAAGCACCATATCAGGATTGCACTAAGAATGATTATAAGATACTAAAGAGTATTATGCCTAGTAAAATAGACTGGTCTAAGCTATCTGACTTTGAAGCTGAAGACACAACTAAATCATCTCAGACATTCGCATGCACTGGCGAAGTCTGTGAAATGGTAGACATCAGTGCTTAGAGGAGAGACAATATGAATATTAATATAGATGGTAAAGACTACGAAGTAGATGAGACAGATGAAAAGAACGCTGAACTTATGGGTGTTCTTGGAGTCGTAAGAACAGGTGACAATGCGTTACCTTTACTGCAACACATACAGCAGTGTGTTCAAGCAGTACACTCAGGTAAGTTACAGGAGTTAAAAAACTTACTACCTAAAGACGAACCAAAAGCAGACGCTAAAACTAAAACTAAACTTAAAACATAAGGAGATAATCCATGCAAAGAAATCTAACGAGAGCAGAACGAGGTCTTGGAAAATATGATGCCCCACTGAAGGTTCAATTTCAGCGAGGCTATGAAGACTTTAAACGTGGTCGTGTAGGTAATCCATTCCATAAGGATACTATGCAGCACAGAGAATGGAACAGAGGATTCAATAAAGCATGGTGCGAGAATCTAAAGCGAGTAACTAAGTATGAAGCAACTAAAAAAGGAAGTAGACCAATGGCTCAAAGAGAAGTACAGCATGTCAGACTTTAACTCATATCAAAGATCTGCAACTAAAACTGCTATCTATCCACCAGAGCATAAGATACTTTATCCTGCACTAGGACTAGCAGGAGAAGCAGGTGAGGTAGCTAACAAAGTTAAGAAGGTTATGCGTGACGGTGTAGAGAACCAGCCAGATAATTGGAGAGAACAGATTGCCAGTGAGATAGGAGATGTGTTATGGTACTGTGCAGCACTCGCAACAGATCTTAACGTGTCACTAGGTATGATAGCAAGTCTTAATGAAAAGAAGTTACAGGATAGGTACGAAAGAGGAAAGCTCAATGGTAGTGGAGACAATAGGTAGAAACATTTAGGGGGCGTAAGCCCCCTTTTTGTTTAGTCTATCTCATCAAATATAAAACTATAAGCATCTATATTATCTATTTTAACATATTCTTTTGGTTCTCCATTTTGCCTATTTATTTTATCTACATGGCTTTGGTATAAAGTTTCTAAAAATATTCTTTTATTCTTAGGTAGATTATCATACCTTCTTTTTAAAACTAGTAATAATTCTTCTTGACTATCAGAATCTACATCTAACATTGCTTTTAATCTAGCTTGAGATTTATATGTAGATAATAATTCTCTAACTAACTTTATTCTTTGTTGATTAGTATCTAACGATTGATAATCGTTGGTTTCTATAATTTTAGCTATTTCATCTTCTACAAATTCAGCCATATAAAACTTAGATAGATTAGTTCTTTTAGTATCTCCTCTAATTCTTTTAGGTGTAAAATCTCCATAGTCAAAACCTAAACGAGAGAGTTCTCTTTCTACAGGAGTTTGTTTTTCCATAGGTGTAAAACCAGTAAGTTGTTTTACTATAGCGTTTCTTTTCTTTACACCACCTCTTCTAGTAGAAGATTGTAGTCCTAATTTACCGTCTTTTCCATATCCATCTACTACTGCTTCTGGAAATGATCGCATTGCATTTTGATAAAAAACTAAAAACCAAGGTATTTCTGCGTTATCAGGAAGATTTATAAAATTTTCTTGTTCTGACCAAGGCGTGTCTGTAGTTGCCATAATATCCTTAAACATGCCTGCAGGTATAAAAGCAGTGTTAACAAAGTTAGCTAAATATTTAGCGGAGGCTTGTTCTAAAGACTCTTTATCAGCTCTACCTTGTAATAGTTCAGAAAATTGATCTATTAAAAATAGTTGATTTCCTTTCCTGCCTTGACCACCTAAAGCTGCTATTGCACCTTCTTTCCAGTCTACAGGTTTATCTCTTAAACTAAGAATTAAATTATTATATACTTCTTTATCGTCAATTCCTTGTAGTATGCCTACGTTACCCTTATCATCAGAAGTTCCTACAAAACTAGGCATTACTGTGTCAAACCATTTTGTTCTGTATAAAAGATCTGCTACCCAAGCAAACATTGTAAAAGGCCCTAAAGCAGCACGAGCATCATATTTTTCTCCTGCAACAACATATTCAAATGGCCCTGTAGTTTCATCACCATAGTGATGTCTTAACCCTATAAATGAACCAAGGATCATTAGACCTGTAGTTTGTTTAGCCAACGTTTCAGGATTTATAGCAAGTCCTGCCGTCGATCTTAACTCTCCTGTGGATAATTTTTTTCCTGCAGATTTAACTGGTGATTTATTTAAAATTCCACCTGCATTTACCATTCCCAACAAAGGCATATGTGAATGCATAAATCTAAATTGATTTACCATATATCTAGGAAAAGGAACAATAGAAGATTTTAAAATTTCTCCACTTGCAGATTCTCTTGTTTTAACAAACTCTCTAAACATAGTATTTGCAAAACCTTTTCTGCCACCAAAGTCACTTGTTTGATATGTAAATTCCCATGCTTCAGTCATAGCCCTAGAAACATATTCATCTGGAACTAAATCAAATCTTCCTGCGGAAATTACTTCAGATAAATTTTTATATTGTCCTTTACTTCCTAGAGGTTTAGCCATTATAAATTTATTTAATTCTCTAGTAAACACTGCACGTTTAAACATATTATCACTTAAAGTATTTAAAGTATTTAACTTTTGTGCCAGTCCTAGTACCCCAGACTCTACATTTTTTACTTCTGCTACATCTGCCATACCTCTTAATAATCTAGCAACTTGAGGAGTAAAATTAAAAGTAGAATCTCCTAATATTTTAAACAGTGCATCTGCTTCTCTACTAAGCATTCCAAACTTTAAATCTTTCATATGTAAAGAAGAACCAAAAGTTTTCAATTGAGCCTGTCCTAATTTTACCATATTTTTAGCTTGTGCTTTTAACTCTAACTCTGCTTCTTTTTTAGTAAATAGTTTTTTAGTTTTAGGATTTTTTAATGTCATTTGATCTTGTAATGCCATTTTATGATTCCACACTCTTCCAGTTAAACCACTGTATCCTATGTTATATAAACCCTCATTAAGATTATCTAAAGCATAGAAAAAGTTTCTAAGGTATCCATTACTAGTGTTTCTAACTGTTGTAGTAATTTGAGTTGTCATTATTCCAACTCTAGCTTTATTTAAATTTTTAGCCATAGTTCTGCCAAATTTAGGGTTTTGTTTTTCTAACTCTATTCTAGCTCTATTAGATATAGAACTATAGCCTGAAGCTAAAAGATTATTATCTAACTCATTCAATGCCGCTTTAGTAGAGGCATAGCTATCTGCTACCGCACCTTTACTAGATTGCAGTCTTCGTGATAAAGCACTTATGCCTCCAAGTATACGACCAGAACGTGAAATTTCTTCTACCCATAGAGGTGCTAAATCTTCAAAATCAATTTTGTGTTTTACCAATATATTATCTATTGAATCTATAAAGTCAGGATCATCAGATATAGCGCGTGTTATACGTGAGGCAAGCCTTTCTATCTTATCTTCTTTACCTTTTATTGCTTTTATGTCAGGTAACATTTTATTTATTCGAGAAGCAGCGACTGCTATATTTTCAATTTCCATTTCTTCAAAACGTCTTAGTTTAGTTTTTCTTAGTTGCTTACCCTTTTTTAATTGTTTTGGTACGGTTTCTTCTAATGCTAATTTATCTCCTACTAGTTTTGATTTAATAGTGTTTGCAGATTTATTTAGTGTATTTGTTGGATCTCCTAATATTGGAGCAACTTCTTTTTTATGTATTTCTTTGAGTGCCTTTTTATACTTTACTACATTTTTATTTAAATCAAATGCTGCTGCCCTAGAAGTAGCAAACCTTTTGCCTCCAGAAAAACCAGATAAAAGCCCACCAGCTCCTGCACCTACAGCAAAACCAACCCCTATTGCAAAAGGATCTACCTCGTCTTTTCCTTCTATTGCTTCTACTCTAGTTTGCTCTTGTAGTGAAACAGTACCAAGTCCTGCTGCACCTTCTATGCCTGCACCGTAAAGACCACTTTGAAGAGCTTGTCTACTTAACGTTTTTTGAGTTACGTCATCTACTATTTCTTTGCTAAAAAGTCTTTTACCTTTTTCTTTTGTTTTGTATTTAACTAAACTTTTTATTCCTTGTTTAATGCCTGCGTTAGCTGCAATAGCTCCTGCTTTAGCTGAACCAAAAGAAAACATACCAGCATAGGTAGATGGAGCAGTAACAATTCCTTCAGCATAATCTAATACAGCCTTACCACCAAACTCAGATGGCATAGTATCAAATGTTTCCATAAGTCTACCTAGACCCTCAACCTCTGTATCACTAGCAGTTTTAGCATAGTATAAATCACGAGCAGCACTTACTTCATTTACGTTTTGACTACGAAAATGTTCTAAATATTTATCGTAAACAAAATCAGGATCTTCTAAATCTCTAGGATTATAACCTCCACGAGTAAATAAAAATCTTCTAGCGTCATCTAAAAAGTCATTATTTTGCGTTAAGTAACTACGATTTTTAAGTTGTTTAAGGTCTGTATGGTATCCTATTTCTGCCATTAATCACTTTCCTCTAAAAGTTTATTTATATCAATACCTGCATTAGTAAATGCTAGCCATTGATTACTATTGGGATTACTTGCAACTACGGATGTTTCAACACCATTTTCTATTTTAGTAATATTTAATACAATTTTACCATCTTCTCTTGTTATAGAATCTAGTCTTAATCCATCAATAACAGCATTACCTAACTTTACATTTTTAAGTTCAGTGCCTACATTAACATTTTTATCTGGTGTTTCATCACTACTAAATAGCCTAGATAATATATTGCCTTTGGTTTTATTTTTGTTTTCTTGATTTATTAGGGCTTCATACCTTATTTTTATTTCTTCTTTAGTTAAATAGGTATCTCCTCCTAGAGTATTTACATACCAGTCCTCAAAAGATAAAATGTTTGATTTATTTTTTGATTTTATGTCAACTTTATCAAGTACTTCTTTTTTGTACCTTTCTATTTGATTTGGTGTGTCATTTCGTTCTGCTTGTACGCTTGTATATTTATATTCGCCTGTAAAATTAATAGGTTGTTCTTGATCACCAAGTCTTTTATCAAATGCAGGAAACATATTTCTATCTACAAGTTCTGGAAAAACAGGTTGATTAATTTGATTTGGTGCGTTTCCATATGTACGTAAAGGAACTATTTCAAAATTAGGAGAAGATGTAGGGTCATCAGGATCAGAGTAAATTAGTTTTACTTCAAAATCTTTATTTTGTTCTAGTATATCAAATAACTCTATATCAAACGCTGTCATTGCATCTGGTCTAGCTTCAAGAATATGTTCTCCATTATAAGGATCTACAAAAAGTTGTAATTTATTTTTTGCATCAACTATTCTTCTTGAAATTTCTGTTACTTTTTGGATTTGCGTTTGATTTTCAAATTGAGAAACAATTACACCTCCTTGATTATCAAATCCTGTTAGACTTCCTGAAGGTTTAATGTCAAAAAGACCTACTAAATTTTGTGTATATTTGTTTTCTTGTTGTCTAATTGAAGGAATACTAAAAGGTTTTGGATCTTCCTTATTTTCTAATGATTTTAAATTGGCTTTATGAACTTGTATTTCTGTATTAGCTATTGTAATAGTTTCATCTAATTTTTTAACTGTTGCTGTATCGTTTCTAGCTATTGCGTCTGCTCTTAATAGCTCTGCATTTTTAAGTATCGTAGAAAATTTATAAGCACGAAGATTAGGACTTGGTTCAGAATAAGCGTCTATTAATTGCGTTTGTTCTCCTCCTGAAGACAAAACAGGAACGTTAGCATCTGACATTACAGGAGACACTACCCCACTAGCAGTCACTAAAGCAGCGGTTTGTTTGTTTATATCTGGAGAAATATCTTTTCTAAAAAACCTATCCATACCTACCGCTAATTCTCCTTCAAGTTTTGGTGGAGGAACGTATGCTGGAACAAATCTTGAAACAATTTGACTCGCAGTTACTTTATTGTCTTTTCCTTCTTGTCGTTTTTGTAAACCTAGTAATTCATACATACTGTATTTACTTCCTGAGTTACTAATAGCTATTTTTAATTTATCTGCTTCTGCTTTTGCTAAACTTATATCTCCATTATTTTGATCTACTAAATATTGAACTATATCCATATCATTATTTAAATATCCTGAAAGTTGCTCTAACTCTTTCTCATACTTTTTAAATTCTGTAGCATGTTTACCACTTTCTCTAGTAATAGTTTCTGCACGTATTCTAGCCATATCTCCTATTTTTAATTTAGTAGCAGCCATGTCTTGTTTTAAACCTGTTGCAAATGCAGTTGAAGCACCCTCAAAAACTCCTTTAATAAAACTCATGTTATTCTCCTTGACATTAATCCCGATGGTAACTCAGGAGATTTACTTTCTACAATAGGTTCTTCTTGTACAGTGCTTTCATTATTTTCTACAGAAATACCCTCATCATTTTTTTCTAGCATTTGTGTTTTAAACTTAGATAACGCCCTGTCAGACAATCGTTTTTTAGTTTTATCATCTAGTTCTTCTTCTCCAGACTTGTATTCAACATTACTGCTATCGCCTATTAGCTTTATAAATTCTATAATTACTGGGGTAACTAGAACTCCTACGTCAATACTATGTATACCCTCCATTACACTTCCAAGTTGTATTATATTAGCCAATTTACTTACAGACACACCCATTTCTAAAACATCTATTACCTGCTCACTAACATCTTCTGTATTTAATCTAGTTATATAGTAGTCTACAGCTTGGTCTACAGTGTTATACTGAGGAGGTTTTTGCCAAGGCCTCGCTCCTAGTTCTGCGGTTAAAGACATACCAGCAACAGGAGCATCTAAATTCATTTCTGGTTGTTTCATTTAAACACTTTCTTTTATACTTTGTCTAACATTACGTATCTCTTCAAGATACATAATTACTCTTTCTGCAGGTGAATTATTTGTACTTTCTAAAGTATCTAACTCTCTATTTCTTGAAAGCAACCCTGTATTACCTTTAGTTTCTTCAACTTTTTGTACAGAGCTATTTTCATTTAACATTTTAGCGTAGGCAGCTAAACTAACTTCATTTCCTAGTATCATTTTATATTCCTAATATTCTTGTCGCAGGAAACATTCCAGTAATATAAGCACTTCCTAATGTTCCAATTAAATTACCTATAGCACTGCCTGCAGCAGATGTGGCTTGGGCGTTAGCAATTTCACGTTGAGCATCTGCTGATAATTCTCCTAAAGCAAGAGCATTCATTCTTTCCATAGTATTATCAGCACTAGTCCATGCCCACTCCATTGAGTCTGCATAATACTGCCACAAATCATTATACGCAGTATTAGACATATCTAATATAGAGTTAGCATTTAATTCGTTAGCACGATTTACTGCTACTGTATCTGCTGTAGCTACTTCTCTTCTCCACTGTGCATTAGACTGATCAATTATTAATCTGTTCTGTGCATTAAATTGATCTCTCTGATTCATTATTTCAGCAGTAAATTTATTCATTGCGTTTGCTTCACCTGAGTTAAACTGCTCCTGTGCGTTTACTTGAGAAGCATTAAATTGAGATGTAGTATTACGTAAGTTGGCAAAGAATTGATCTGTTTGGTTTGCACTTGATGCGTTAAATTGTCTGGCAGCATTGACTGCAGCTTGATCAGTAAACAAAGATTGTATACGTTGTTGTGCATTAAATGTATTTGTTTGTTGTCTATTTGTAAGATTAGCCATATCCATCTGTAAAAACGCTTGAGCATTTTGAACTGCCGCTTGCTGCCTGTTACTTAAATTAGACATATCTATATTAGCCAAAGCAGATGCTTCAGCCATAACCATTGCTTGTTTGTTATTTAAATTAGATAGATTTACAGTGTTAGCAATTCTACTATTTTCTAATGCTACTTGTTGTTCTGCTGTAAAGTTCATGTTAGCTATATCACTAACTTTACTTGCATTCATTACTCTTGATTGAAATGCTTGATCAAACTCCATGCCCATAAATGTAGCTCTTTGTTCTGCTGCAAGCATTGCTCGTTGTTGTCTATTACTTAGATTCTGTGCCTCAAAGTTTGCTATTACACTTGCGTCAGCTTGTGCTATAGGCAATGCTGATTCCATAGCAGCCTGTACCATAGCTTGTCCTGCCATACTAGAAGCACCTAAACCTCTAGCTGCCATCTCTGCTGAAGCATTTCTTAATGCACCTGCTGCCCATGCTGGTGTATTACCACCCTCAAAGGCTTGCATCAAACCTTCTAGTTGACCCTGTATTGTAGCTTCTTTAGTAGGAGTAGCTTCTGCAGCCTGTATTTTTTCTGCATAGTTAGATGCTGTCTCTGCGTTTGCTACACCACTAATTAACTCACCAGTTTCTAGTTTACGCTGAGTAGGATTACTCATAAGTATTCCAGTACCTTGTGCAGCATTTAGATTAGACACAGAAGATGCTGCAGCTAACTGCCCTTGTACTTGTGACTCATCTGCTATCTGTCCTTGTGCTGCTGTGTTTTGATCCAGTACGCCACCTACACCTGCTGCTGCTGTGTCTGCAGTTACTTGATTAGTAGCAGTAGCAGTAGGTAATTGTGCTGTACCTGTAGCAGCAGAACTTATAGGAGTTACTATATCTCCTGCAACTTGTCCTTGTCTAGGGTCTATTAGTTGACCTGTTGTTACATTTGTACCTACAGGTTGAACTACAGCACCTTGAGGTAACTGAGGATTAAATGCTCTATCTGTTATAGACTGACCTATAGTAGTAGCGGTAGGCGTATTTGTTTGCGTATTTACAGCTCTAGGATCTTGTTGTTGTATTGTTCTAGGATCAACACCACCCGGCCCGAAGTTATCTAAACCCATTCCGGGTAACTGTCCTCCCATATTTCTAAATTCAAGCCCTCCTTCTGCTTGTTTAAATTGATCTCCTCCTTGAAGGTATCCTGTATTGCCTGTACGTTTTAAATATGCCTCATAGGCAGAGTCAGTAGCACTTCCTATACTTCCAGAACCTTGTTGACCAAAGTAATTACTATAACGCATATCTTGAGTTCCAAAGGTTGGCAAGTTTTTGTACTCTTCTGAGTCATAGAACCCTGTTTCAATGTTTGGGTTTTTAGTGATAGGTTGTCGTGGAGGCATTTTTAATGTGGGTTGTGCAACACCACCATTAGCATAGCCTTTTACATATCCACCCTGCATCATCTGTACAGCTTTTTTATTAAACCCTTCCATCATTTCTTTTTTCTCTGGGTTCTTTTCCAGAAAGTCTTGGAAGCCACCCATGTCACCTTCGTGACCTAGAGCTTTAGCAATACGGTTCATTGCTTCAGGTTTAAATCCTTGGAATTGCATCATTACTTATTTCCTTTTGTATAGTTTAATTGCCTACTAGTGGATTGTCAAGAGCTTCTTGTAGTCTTGTACCTAGTCTTTCTTCTAACTTAGTCATTGATTCTTCTATGCGACTTTCTGTTTCTCGCATAGTATCTCGTACATCTTTTTCTGTCTCACGATTAAGTGTTTCTACTTCTCGCATAGATGCTATTGTATCTTTTTGTAGCTGGTTCATTTCGTCTATAGCATTCTGAACTTCATTACGTATTCTGTCTACATGTCCTTCTACAGACATTATGTCTTCACGTAAATTGTTTTTAATATCACGAGTATAGTCTATAGCATCGTCTAGTTTAGTCTGTGTTAAAGTATTCTTTGCTACTATTGCATCTACATCTATTTCTTGTATAATTTCTTTCATGTCCATGTAGTCTTTGTAAAATTCAAAGCCACCCCATAGACCACCACCTAATGCTGAAACAATTGGTACAAGTAACATGAGCTTGCCACCCTTTATCTTTGCACCTGCTATTTCTACTTCTGCCATGTTATACCTTAATTTTCAAATGATAAACTTCTTAACTTTTTAAGTTCTTGTTGTAGCTTCATTACTTCTAGTTCTTTTTTCTGTAACTCTAGTTCATATAGTCTGTTACAATCTATTCTTGACTTAACCCTTTTACCTAGTGGT